>ERZ772962.969-NODE-969-length-15841-cov-5.722666_pt1 | contig 15841 bp, 13 predicted proteins | sample MGYA00580676_ERZ772962 | MGnify/ENA primary metagenome ERZ772962 (study PRJEB29015, sample SAMEA2738049) | human oral metagenome | biome: human oral; feature: human-associated habitat; material: saliva | place: China | collected 2230 ...
GCACATAGACAAAAGGCTTTGTCTTGGGCCCGGCGGCTCGTCTATCTAGCGCGCCGTCGGCTCAGGCGAGCTCGATATCCCCGGTGCGCCCCCACAGGACCAGCTCCGCCGCCCATCTATCTGTGCGGGAAGGGGAAGCAAACACATAGGGGGCACAAGGAGAGGAGGGGCAAGATCAAGGTCTCCTGCGGCATCTCAGAAAGGCCCAAGCAGGCACACGAGCGCTTAAGGCTCGGTGACGGGGCAGACGACACGCTCGTCGGCAAGCCGGGAGGGCCCTGCCTGGTTGACAATCGCGGATCGCTGAGTCGCGGCTACTCGTAGGCGACAAGGCTCACGCGCACACGAGGTCGAAATCACGGCTCTGTTAGGCCGTGACCTCAAGACCACCACGCCTGAGCGCGGCAAGCAGTTTGCCCCCTGCGCGAAGGTGAGCGACAGGCTCGGCGGTGTCCAGTTCTACTTCTGCCATCCCCACCACCTATGACAGAAGCTAACGGTTAAAAACACCGATGTCCTCATCTGCGAGTTCTTCCCCTAAGGGCACCGACTTCTCCAAGCTCACCGATGATGAGGTACAGCGCGTATTCGGCATGATCAACGACAGGCTAAGGAAGGTCCTTGGATACAGGACGGCCAGCGAGGTCTTTAGGGAGATGTTGCACTCAGCTTGACAATCCGCCAGGCGAATTAATCATCGTTTTCCTAGCAAGTATTTGATTTCTATACTTCTGTACAGCTCTGTCTGCTACACAAAGAAAAAGCGGCGTACCAGATCACTTGAGTACTCTACAGTCTCCTCCATGTTGCCACAGCCCATGATCTCACCGGCGTAATAGGTATTGTTCAGCCTGCCCTGCAGCTCCTCTACCTGGTCGTACCAGCCTGCACGGTAATCTTCAGCTTTGATATAAGGAAAGCAGACCCAGTCACGGACCCGATATGTCTGTGCGACCGGGAAGCCTGACCGCTCCATATCCTGTCTGATGAGACTCTCCGTTTTGTCCGGTGTAACCACCGTTTTCCCGGTATGGTTTCTCAGGGCATAGGCCACGAGAGGCTGTATAGCGCAGTCTGGCCAACGCCGTACGAATCCCATCAGGTGTCCTGTGCTTTGGTCATTCATGTGTCCCGGGTAGTAGTAAGAGCTCTCCGGCATCGCGTTCTCAGGTACCCCCACTGCCATGGTCAGACACTTCTTGTAGTGAATCTTCGAGAAGAGCCTACGTTCCTCCTCATTCGGATTCCCATAAGTCAAAAACTGGTCGAGCGGTGTAGTGATAATGAGCTTACCGAAGACCTCCACTTTATTGTTATTGAGCGTGAGGAAGACGTAGCCGTCCTGCCGCTTCACGGAGGTCACCTCGTTTCTCACGTGGGCAGAATGTAGGAGGTGCCGGTTGACAGATTCCCAGAGCGCTTGGGTCCCATCCTTCCAGATCCAGACGTTTGCAGGCTTCTTGAGGCGGTGGAGAACCATTGCGTTAAGGTATTTCACGACGTAAGCTGCCGGTACCTCGTCGAAATAACCGTAGCCGCGTGCGGTAAAGGGCACCATCAACTCTTTGCCGGCAGCTTCGCAGTGGTTGAGCTCCAGAAATTCGTTAAAGGGTAGCGCAAGATCCTTCAGATGCGGGTTGGTACCTTCCACATGGACGAGTTTGAGGTCCTCCGTAACGATATGCCCCTCATAGGCTCCCTTAGCTACACGCCTATGTCCGTAGGTCTCGTAGCCCTTGTACTTCGTCTGCAGCAAATACTTGAGCTTTGCGATCTCAAGTGATTCTTTAAGATCTACCCAACTGGGTTCGGTGTAGGGCGTGCCATCCGGATTCAGGAGCTGATAGGAGATCTCCTCCCCATGCATATGGTCTACATGAGCAAACTGCTCACAGCGGTGGATCGCGAGGTAGCTGTCATCACCAAAGGTGGCGCCGAGATCGCAGCTGCGTTCCTCAGTCGTGCCGTCGGAAGTGGTAACCACCATCAGTGGTGAGAAACATTTGCCACCGACCCGTGGAGTCTTCTCGTAGATCTCATAGTTGGTATAACCGTTGCCTTCAAGAAACATAGCGCAGGAGAGCCCGGCAGGCCCTGCCCCGATAATGCAAATGCGGGTGTTCTTGTCCATAGCGGTCATACCTCCCGAGGAATCTCCAGATCGTGCTTTTTTATCACCATACTATAGAAGCGCCTACAGGATGCAGACGCTTCAGAATACCAATGATATGCACTGAGGTAGCTTAGCCCTTCAGCAGCTCTCTCAGGGTCTTCATATTCACGATCGTTGAGCCATAGCACTTCTGGGCACGTTCGATCGCCTGATCCTGTGTACCGACCAGGAAGGTCAGGGTTGCATCGCTTACGAGCACGGTCTTGTAGTTGCGGTAGAAGGCATCCGCCAGGGTATGGAGGACACAGATATTCGTATCTGCTCCTACGGCGATCAGTGTATCGATATTGAGCTCACGCAGGGTGAGGTCAAGATCGGTGCTAAAGAAGCCAGAATAGCGGCGCTTGGGGATAATGTAATCAGAGTCCTGTACGTTGATCTCCGGGAAGATATGGCTCTTGCCCGCGATCCCATGGTCCCCCCAGAGCTCGAGTTCGTGATCGATACCAGGGATATGCGCATCATTGCAGAAGAGGACCGGTAGGTGTGCCTCGTGGCATAGGTTAACAACCTCAGCCACATTCTGACGGTAGGTATCCTGAGCAGGATCAGGCTTATATACCGTATCGTCCGCATCAATTGCGTCAATCACCAACAGTGCCGTGCGCTTAGGATCGAATTGCATACAGAGCCTCCTTATTTGGCAATCTGAAAACGTTGCCCTTATCCTACCTGAACGAGGCTTTCTCCAGTACTATTTCATACAAGAGGCTTCTGATCGGCGATAAACGCTTACATGCTTTCGGACTTGTACAGAGAGATGCTGCGTGGGTTTGAATGTGTGATGAAATAACGCTGGAAAAATAACCTGAGGGAAACCATCGATACCCTGAGAGGTATTTTATGAATGGGGAAAACACCCTGGTACGCTGATGTGTACCATCTGGAAGGACATCGCATGGACAAGCTCTCTGTGCCCGCTGATTTAGGCAACCTTCTCCCCTCTTCAAGTACCGTGAGGATGAGTACGGGGTTCTTGGGAGAACTGTGCCCGCTTTCTAAGAGAGATCTACTATACGATCAGAGACGCAGTAGGCCCTCACTTCCTGATGTGGGTCAAGATGAACTCAAGCGACGAGGTGGAGGGCGGCCTTACGGTCGAAGACTTCCTACCTGCAGCAGAGGCGCTCGCCTCAAGGGTTGATACCCCGGTGAACCTGACCGGCGGTCTCAGAAACCTGTCTGGCGTGGATACCATTGTAGCCGAGTCGAAGGTCCAGTTCTTCAGCTCCTGCCGTCCCCTTATCAAGGATATCGACCTCATTCAGACGCTCAAACAGAAGCAGAACGACTAGCTGCCTACTGAAAGATGAGACCCTGTAGCGTTATCCGTAAGAAAATATTCTCCTAACAGTCTAGATAACAGGTGAATCTGGCACTTCACAGGCATGTCGATGGCCAACATGCAGAAGCTACCTCAACTGATGCGTGTATCTCTTGTACACCAGACAGACCAAGGACAGATGGAATCCCACAGCAAGGGTGGTTTCGCCATATGCGGGCTAAGGCAGGCCTTTCGCCCATTCGGCGAGCTGAGCCGCATCGTAGGGGAAGGCCTTCTGGATTATCTCCCCGGTCTTAGGGATAAATGCTGCGGCGACGATGGAATGTGCGTGTACATCGAGCCCGATGCTGGCACGATAGAGCATGGCCGAGACCTCCTGCGAAATGTAGTAAGCCAATCGGACAACCGAAGCCTAACCCACAATGCCCTACAGAAGGGCCCTTGTTTCTTAAATGAGGTCCCAGCCGTCTTGCCATATATCGTCTCCCTAGCTTAGCGTCGCAATCGTGCTGTGAGCACCTTATGGCCCTCGGCTAAAGTATACAAAGACGCCTTAAGGCAAGCCTTATCATCTTTGCCCTTAAAGATGGCTTATTCGCGTGTGTGGGGATATATCGCCTGTGGGGCCATATCCCACAGCGAGCAGGACAGCCAATACATAAGCGCTTAAGCTTGTCTCCCAGGAGGCCGTGCACGGCGTGAGGCACTCCTGTAAGGTACACCGGAAGCTGCCACGACAGTGCGCAAGCAGAATCGCTTCTCGAGACACTCAAGGGCAAGTGGTACCGGCCAGACAGGAGGTCTTCGAGCGCTTCGAGAGGGCCCTTCCATCCGATCTGGCGGCCACGCAGGCCGCATAGAGATCTGGGATCTTGCTGTCCCTTATATTGATGGGGCTTAGACCTTCCATTCGTCCCTAAGCCCTATGGGGCCTCTTGAAGCGTCTTGCCAGCATACCTGCCTTAAGCATCCATATCGCACCTTAGGACCAAAGCCTTCCGTCACCAAAACCCTGCTGTCCAGGCACCACGTACTTAAGGGAATGCAGGAGTGCTACCCATCATAAGTAGCGAAGAGCCCAAAAATACATCCTCCTCTTGCATACAAAGGATGGAAGGCTCACACCAATGCGATGGCTCAACGCGTATTGGCTACAGTTTAAACGAGCTTTTCAACACCACTGCGTGTGACGCGGGCATAGATCAAAGGCTCATGGGCCGGTTTTTCACTGCCAATCGTATAGGCGCCACTGAGCTCGCTTTTACCTTCAGTAAGTTTGGCCCCATTCTGAGCGTACAGGGTTGCCAAGACCTCGCCTTTCTGTACTTTCTCGCCCGTCTTCTTTGCAAGTACGATACCTGCTAGAGAATCGATAAGGTCGTCTTTGGTAGCACGTCCGGCTCCAAGTGCGGTAGAGGCTAGTCCCACCTGTTCGGTATTCATATGGTGAATCCAGCCATCACATGAAGCTTTGAGCTCAACGCTACAGGTGTCATGTCCAAAGCACTCTGGCGCGAGCACGTAGTGCTCATCACCTCCTTGGGCTTTAATCATCTGTGCAAACTTCTGAAGTGCTTCTCCATTGCTCAGCTGTTCTTGCACCATCGCTCGACACTCCTCGACACTACCTTTTCCAGCAAGCTCGAGCATATTTGCTGCAAGTTCAATACATACAGCAACGAGATCATCGGGACCGTTCCCCTGGAGCGTGCATGCAGCTTCTTGTACCTCAAGGGCATTACCCACACACTGGCCCAAGGGTCGATCCATATTGGTAATCAGAGCTGTAGTGGTACGACCCACGTGCTCACCGATTGCGACCATCTCACGTGCCAGAGCAATTGCGTCGTCAGTCGTCTTCATGAACGCACCGCTGCCACACTTAACATCTAGCAAAATCTTATCGGAGCCCGCTGCGATTTTCTTGCTCATGATGCTCGAAGCGATCAGGGGCAGTGAATCGACAGTGGCAGTCACATCACGCAAGGCATACAGCTTTTTGTCAGCAGGCACTAAGTTATCGGTCTGTCCGACGACGGCACATCCCACCGTGCGTACGATATCGAAGAACTGTTCACGCGACATCGAAGTGGTAAGTCCTGGAATAGATTCCAGCTTATCGAGGGTGCCACCTGTGTGGCCCAGTCCTCTTCCGCTTATCTTTGCGACGTGTACTCCAAGTGAGGCGACAGTCGGAGCGACGATCAAGGTGGTCTTGTCTCCTACGCCTCCGGTGGAATGTTTATCGACCTTGACCCCCGGAATCACGGAAAGATCAACTATATCCCCTGAGCGCGCCATATCAAGGGTGAGACGAGCAGTCTCATGCTCGCTCATTCCCTCATAGAAAATTGCCATGCACAGTGCCGAGGCTTGGTAGTCCGGAATAGAGCCCTCAGTGTAGCCCTGGACAAAAAAGTCTATCTGAGCATCGCTCAGCTCATGCCCATCACGTTTGGACTCGATAATGTCATACATCCTCATTAGCACTAACCTTCTTCACCTGAATGCGTGGTAGTAGTCTCCGCACGCTCCAAAGTATCTGGCCCAAAACTCTCCGGTAAAATCTCACGCAATAACGTGGAACGATACTCATGCTCTGAGCGAGCAAGAATAATACAGAAGTGATCCGGATCACAAAACTCACGCATCACCTGCCGGCACACACCACAGGGAGCACACCAATCAGAGATAGCCTGTCCTTCAGCCCCTCCGACAACGGCGATCGCAGAAAAGCTCCGCTCTCCCTCATACACCGCTTTGAAAAAGGCGGTGCGCTCTGCACAGTTCGAAGGAGTGTAGGCTGCATTCTCTATGTTGCACCCCTGATACACAGTGCCACCACTCGTAAGAAGTGCAGCCCCGACCGAGAAGTGAGAATACGGAACATATGCATGGTCACGAGCTTCAATCGCCAGATGCACAAGCTCTTCATCTGAAACGCTCATACCCCATGCCTCCTAACTCTACTTATTTGCTTTCTACATACGGCACGCCGTCTGCCTTAGGGGCAACAGAGCGTCCCACAAAGAGCACCAGGACAATGATGGTCATAATGTACGGAAGCATTGCCAGGATCTGACTCGGTACGATGGAATTGCCACCCCCAAGCATAATTGCGAGCGCCTGAGTGAAGCCAAAGAGCAAGCACGCGCCATAGGCACCCTGCGGGGTCCATTTGCCAAAGATCACGGCAGCAAGAGCTATGAAGCCCTGACCACTGATTGCGGTCTGTGTGTACTGAGAGATGATTGCGAGGGTGACAGAAGCACCTCCCAATCCAGCTAAAACACCGGAGGCAATAACGCAGCTGTAGCGGATGTGAAATACGTTGATACCGAGCGTCTCAGCCGCTTCTGGGTGCTCACCGACTGCACGGATGTGCAGACCGAGCTTGGTGCGATACAACACGAACCACAGGACGAGGGTGGCGATCAACCCTAAGATAACGGTGATATCGATATCGAGACTCGCGAGCGCTGAATCACCAAACTGCGTGGTATCGAAGACTTTCGGTAAGGTCGTAATCGGTTTGGACATTGCAGCTCCGTCAAAGAGTCGACGGCACCAGAAGAGTGCCAGGCCCGGAGCAATCAGGTTGATCGCTACACCAGAGATCGTCTGATCGCCTGCAAAGCGCACTGAAGCGATTGCGTGCAACACGGCTACAAGTCCACCGGCGATGCCAGCCCACAGAAAACCCATCCAGGGGTTTCCCGTGATAAAGCTGCCTGCTACACCGGCCATAGCGCCAATGTTCATCATGCCCTCGATACCGATGTTGGTAACACCGGAGCGTTCAGATAACACACCACCCAGAGCACCAAAGAGAAGCGGTGTCGAGTACATGAGGGTAATTGAGAGGCACAAAAGCAGATTAGCCAACATGGGTGTCTCCCCCTCTCACACTTTCTTGAGCAAGCATTTTTGTGGCACGCTTATGTTCAGAACGATTGATCAGCATAGGGATAACGTTACCCAATGCCATGCAGAACACGATGGTGCCGATCATAATGTTGATGATCTCAGAGGGGGTACCCATGACCTGCTGTAAGGTCTGACCACCGTAGATGAGACCAGCGAACAGAAGGGATGCAGGGATGCAGCCAAGCGGAGAGCATCCGGCGATGAAGGCAACCGACAAACCGTTGAAGCCATAGTTTTCAAAGGCTGCGATCGTCGCGATTCCGTGAGGAGAAATACCGGTGATATTGAGTACACCGGCAAGACCACTCAGGGCACCGGAGATCAGCATGCACAGAACTAAGTTCTTCTGAACATTGATGCCGGAGAAGCGGGAAGCGTCAGCATTCAGACCGACCGCCCGCATCTCATAGCCCCTCTTGGTACGCTTGAGGAGCCAATTGATAAAGATAGCAGCAGCGATTGCAACAATGATACCGATATTAACGTCGGTTTTCACCATCACCTCGCGCAACCAAGGGATGTTGGACAGTGCCGCCATACCCTCATCGGAGGTCTTCCAATTCGGCAGGATCATCGTAAAGCCACTTTCGTGGATTGGATAGGATCCCGTGGAATTCGGCTGGTGAAAGATATCGAGAGATACCACATAGTTGCACAGGTACAGTGCAATCCAGTTGAACATGATTGAGGTGATAACCTCGTGGATCCCGAACTTTGCCTTCAGCCACCCGATCAGGGCGCCGAGACCTGCACCAGCAAGGGTGCCTACACAGATCACGAGCGGGATCTCTAAAGGAGCCGGCAAATCAACCAGAATACCGACGATAGTTGCTGCGATTGTACCGACAATGTATTGGCCCTCAGCACCGATATTGAACAGACCAACTCTAAATGCAAAGGCGACAGAGATACCACACAAAAGCAGCGGGGTCGCTTTGATGATAACGTTCGAAATATACTTTGGCTTGGATAGCGCACCTGCAAACAGGGCTGCAAAGGATCCACCAGGATCGTAGCCTGCTAACAACAGGATGATAGCCGCGACAGCAAAACCGATAACAATAGCGAGGATTGCGGAGGTAATCGGCTTCTTGAGAATCTTAGCGACTGTACTATTCATGCTTGCCACCTCCCGCCATCAAAAGACCAACTTTCTCTCCGCTCACCGTATGTTGCTTGAAGGAACCGACGATTTGACCGCGGTGAATAACGTCGATGGTGTCTGCGACATCCATGACCTCATCCAGTTCCAGAGAGATCAAAAGAATGGCCATCCCCTTATCGCGCTCACGGATCAAGGTATTGTGTACAAACTCGATAGCACCGACATCCAGACCACGCGTCGGCTGTACAGCGATCAGCAGATCGGGGTCGCTGGACACCTGACGAGCAATGATGACCTTCTGCTGATTACCACCAGAAAGACCCCCCACTGGGTGATCCATACAGTCCTCAGGACGTATATCGAACTCTTTGATCAAGGAGTTTGCAAACTCACGCACTCTCGTGTAATCAAGGGTAATACCTGCACCAAACTTATTCTCGTTGTGGCGCTCGAGGACCGTATTTTCTGCCACCGTAAAGGGCAAGACTAAGCCAAAGCGTTGACGGTCAGCAGGGATCGTAGAAACCTTGTGATCGATGATCTCACGCGGAGTCTTATTCTGGATTTCCTCATCGTTGACGGTGACAGTTCCTGACTCACTCTTTGTAAGACCACAGAGTGCCTCTATAAACTCATTCTGACCATTGCCGTCGATACCGGCAAGGCCCACAATCTCACCTGCATGCACATCAAGGTTGAGTCCACAGACTTGCTCGATACCACGAGCATCTTTGACGTGTAAGTCTTTAACGGAGAGGACAACTTTTCCCGGCTTTGCAGGAGTCTTATCGACTGACAAGTCGACGTGACGACCGACCATCTTTGAAGCGAGCTCTTCTTCTGAGCTCTTGGAAACATCGACAGTACCCATGTACTTACCACGGCGAATAATGGTGCACTTATCTGCAGATTCCATGATCTCTTTCAGCTTGTGCGTGATGATAATGATCGTCTTACCTTTTTCAACAAGCTCTCTCATAATCTTGATGAGCTGAGTGATTTCCTGAGGCGTCAAGACTGAGGTTGGCTCATCCAGAATCAGCGTATCGCAGCCACGATAGAGCGCCTTCAAGATTTCAACACGCTGTTGCATACCGACGCTGATGTCTTCAATCTTTGCGTCAGGATCAACTTCAAGCCCGTACTCGTCGATAATCCGTTCGACTTCTTTGCGAGCGCCGGCCATATCCAGCACACCGGCAGTGCTGCAGATCTCTTCTCCCAATACAATGTTTTCGGTGACTGTAAAGTTCTCTACGAGCATAAAGTGCTGGTGCACCATACCGATACCGTGCTTGATAGCATCCTGCGGATTTTGAATATCGACGCGCTCACCGTTTAAATACACTTCACCTTCATCGGCATTTAAAAGGCCATACAACACATTCATAAGCGTCGATTTGCCGGCACCATTTTCACCGAGGATCGCATGGATAGACTGTTTATGAACATCGAGATCAACACCATCTAGTGCTCTAAACGTACCAAATGTTTTCACTATGCCGTGCATCTGTACGGCATAGTCAGAACTGACCTCCACTGCCCACCTCCTCCATGAATAAAAAGGGAGGGTTTTCTCTCACCCTCCCCTTGGAAAACCTGAGGGCGCCTCATGTGCTCAGCTGTGACGCTCTCATATATGCCACTACAGACTGGCGGTATACTGGTCGTACTGCTCCTTATTTGCAGGAGGTACAATGTCGCCACTCTTGATCTTGTCGCCGACCTCAATAGCGGCGTTGTAAATCTCGTCGCCCATAATGTCGTGGTTCTCAGGAATGCCGACTGCATCATCAGAGAGACCGAGATCGATGCTGCTGCCACCCTCGAGATCGCCGGTGAGCAGACGTTTTGAGACGTCGTCGACTGCGACGTTGCACTTCTTCAGAGCAGAAGTCAAAACGTTTTCAGGAGCCAAGTGCCCCTGGTCGAGGTCAGCACCGATAGCATATTTACCAGCATCTTTTGCAGCATCGATAACGCCGACACCGACACCACCAGCTGCATGGATTACAACGTCGCAACCATCGGAGAACATCTTGTTTGCGATTGACTTACCTTTTGCAGAGTCAGAGAAGGAATCAGCATACTGAACTTCGCACTGTACGTTGAGTCCCTGCTCTTTGTTTGCATAGTCGATGCCGGCTCTGTAGCCGTACTCAAACTGATCAATAACATCGGAGGTGATACCGCCGATAAAGCCGACCATTGCGCTCTTGCTGAAGCGGGCCGCAATATAGCCGCACATAAAACAGGACTCTTGTGCGCGGAAGGTCACACCGGTGATGTTGCTACCACCAGTTGGGTTTACATTATCGATTATTGCAAACTGAACATCAGGATTTGCTTTAGCGGCATTGCCAACTGCATCTGCCATTGCAAAACCAATACCCCAGATCAGGTTCGCCTCATCGTCGACTGCCTTATCGAGGTTGGTTGCGTAATCAGATTCCTGCTTGGACTCGAGATAGCTGACATCCCAGCCTTCCTCGTCCTGGAGCTTCTGCAGTCCCTGCCAGGAGCTGGAGTTGAATGACTGGTCGTTGACACCTCCGGTATCAGTGACCATCTCAACCTTATATTTCTTGCCAGCATCTGAGGAACTATTAGAATTTGAAGCATTGTTGGAGCTGGAAGATTCGCCACAACCTGCCAGGAAAGCAGTAGCGCCAAAAGCGCCTATACCTGCGGCTCCCAGTAAGAACCCACGCCGTGAAACATTACCAGACGCACCCATTTGAGATCCCCTTTCGTTTGTTTGCACACCTTATACGTGAAACGATACAAACAATCCATTATTTAACCAGTAAGATCACACTCACCGGTTCACAACCTATCCATCAGTAGCGAGTGTCAGTGCTATTTCCATCATACGCGTCAGACTCTCCTGACGCTCCTGTGCAGAGAGAGACTCTCCGGTTGCAGGCTTGTCTGAGATCGTAAGAATCGTCAGTGCCTTCTTACGAGCACGCATCGCATTGAGGTAGAGTGCAGCTGACTCCATCTCCACTGCAAGAACTCCCATGCGAGCCCAGCGATCGTTAACCGTCTCATCGTCGTTGTAGAAGACATCAGAGGAGACCACGTTGCCAACACGAACCGGGTAGCCTAAACAATCTGCTGCATCTGCTGCTTTGCGGAGCAGACCAAAATCTGCAATCGGTGCTAAGGTCCCTGGAGCGCGGAACTGCTGCGCATAGTTAGAGTCCGTGCACGCACCTTCCCCAAGCACAATATCGCGGACATCTACATCAGGAGACAGAGCGCCGGCGGTGCCGATACGTACGATCGTCTCAACGTTGTAAAAGTGATACAGCTCATAGGAGTAGATACCGATGGATGGGATGCCCATGCCGGATCCCATAACGGAGATACGCTCTCCCTTATAGGTGCCGGTATAGCCAAACATGTTGCGTACCGTGTTGAAGCGCTTCACATCAGAGAGATAGTTATCGGCAAGCTTCTCTGCACGCAGCGGATCCCCTGGCATCAAGACGAACGGCGCAATTTCACCTTCACGTGCTTCGTTGTGGGGTGTTGGAACATTTGGCATAGTCGCTATCCTTCCAAAATCTCTTTGACGTGGGAAACCCCTGCTTCAAGTGAGGGAGCTCCCAGGTAATCAAGAACCGTTGCTGAAACATCAGCAAAGGTCGGACGAGTACCGAGATCGATACCCTTACAAGCCTTCGGACCACAGACTAACCACGGCACATACTCACGGGAATGGTCAGTAGACGGTGTGACGGGGTCACAGCCATGGTCTGCGGTGATCATCAAGAGATCGTTAGGATGCAATCCTGCCATAATCTCAGGGAGTTTCTGATCGAAATAGTTCAGTGCATGTGCATATCCAACGGCGTTGTTACGGTGACCATAGACCATATCGAAATCAACGAGGTTTGTGTAGCACAGGCCGTCGAAGTCCTTCTCCGTTGCCTCTATCGTGCGATCAATACCGTCTGCATTGTTCTTGGTGTATACAAAGTCAGTGATTCCACGATGCGCAAAGATATCGTAAATCTTTCCGATTGAGAGAACATCTTTACCCTGCTTCTTGAGCACATCGAGCATCGTTGTGCCCGTAGGTTCCAGTGAGAAATCGTGACGATTGCTCGTACGCTCGAAGTTCGGATACTGACCGATGTACGGACGGGCAATGACGCGGGCTACACCGTTTTTGCCAGTTAGGATCTTACGAGCGATCCGACAGTATTCGTACAGCTGCTTAGGCGGAATCAGATCTTCATGTGCAGCGATCTGGAAGACACTGTCTGCTGAAGTGTAGACAATCAGCTCACCGGTCTTGAGTTGCTCTTGACCATAGTCGTGAATCACTTGCGTGCCAGAATAGGGCTTATTGCACAGGACTCCACGTCCGGTCTGCTTCTCAAACTCCTCAATGATCTCTTTGGGAAATCCATTGGGATACGTTGGGAAACGATGCGGTGAGATGACACCCGCCATCTCCCAGTGACCAACAGTCGTATCTTTGCCGGCAGAAGCTTCCCGTAACCGTGCAAAAACACCTTCAGGTTTGTCGATCGGGGCAAGCGTTGTGGCATAGGGAGACTCCAGTGCGCCTTCAATATTCAACAATCCCAACTTAGTCATATTCGGCACGTCGAGTTCACCAGTTGATGCGCAGGCACATAGGGTGTTGCTTCCTTCGTCGCCCCACTCAGCGGCGTCTGGTTCAGCGCCAATACCAAAACTATCGAGAACAATAAGAAATACACGTCTACTCATGAGGGGTACCCATCTCTAAGGGTGCTGTATTGAAACGGAAAACGGCTTAAACTTAGTATCATGGAAATATAACTGTAACAGTAGAATGACTATGCCCATCGGTGCTGTTTTATCGCCGAGCGGCTTTTGCTTATCGTAAATAAACATATGCTTATACTGGAGCTAATCACCGTATTATTTTTCAATGGTCACAGGTATTGAAAGGGTATACAAATAGCTCTATCAAAGACGCCTAAAGCATGCTCGACACCGAAGGAGCGCTCCACGATGCTCACCGACAGAGAACAACAGATCTTAAATTGGATTCGTATCAATCCTTCCATTACACAAAAAGAGATTGCTGAGCGTGCTCATATCTCACGCTCCTCGGTAGCTGTCCACATCTCCAATCTCACGAAGAAAGGTGCAATCTTGGGGCGTCGCTACGTATTGGCTGATAAGCCTTATATTGCCGTGGTGGGAGGAACCAATATGGACCTCGCAGGACACCCTGCCTACGCTCCAAGAGCCCACGACACAATGCCAGGTACTGTTACCGTCTCCGCTGGTGGGACTGCCAGAAACATCGCTCACAACCTGGCACTGCTTGGCTGTAATGTGAAGCTTATCACTGTCTTTGGGGATGACATTAGAGCAACCGAGCTTGTCAATGACTGTCGTAAGTTGAATATCGATATCGACAACTCGATCACCATCCCCGGTGGAATCACCTCTACGCATTTGTTTATCATGGACGAACAAGGTGATATGACCCTCGCAATCTCAGATATGAAGATCCTCGATCAGCTCACTCCAGAAGCCCTCGAGTCACGTCTAGGTGTGATCAACCACGCACAGGTATGTGTAGTCGATACCAATATCTCTATTGAGTGCTTAGCCTATCTCGCAGACCACGTCAGAGTACCCCTGTATTGTGATACGGTCTCTACCTCCAAGGCACTGAAGGTGAAGGGCTTAATTGGCAAACTTGACACTATTAAACCGAATCAGCTCGAGGTAGAAACCCTCACCGGTGTCCATATTACCGATGACAGAAGCATGAAGCTCGCGACAAAAAAGCTCCTCGATCAAGGGGTGAAACGGGTTGTCATCTCCCTTGGAGCACGAGGAGCCTATGCAGCTGATCGCAACAATGTGGTCCGCATCCCCAGCTTTGCCTCAAACATTGTAAGCACGACTGGAGCCGGTGACACTATGATGGCAGCCATTACCTGGGCGCAAACCCGCGGTGAATCCCTTGCCAACACCTGTGCAGCAGGAGTGGCAGCAGCTGCCATTTGCACGGAGTCCTACTCCACCGTAAACCCCGCCCTGAGTGCAGACAACGTACTTTCCCGCATGGCGGCAGCTGGGTATGACTCACAGCAATAGAGGAAAGGACTCAACCAAAGACCCCGCAAGCGTCTGGAGTGGAAGTGTCCCTGGGAGGTCTATCATCGCCAGTCGTTGCACTTGCTCTGAGGATTCGCTGCTGCATTGGATGGTGATATCTGGTCCTCTTCTGATATAGGTTTCGTTCTTTCAAAGAAAGCATCTACTACCTTCGCTGGAATTTTGTTGTTGATCGTTGAGTAGGGACGTTTTCTGTTGTAGTAGCCCTCAATGAATTCAACTTGCGCATGTGTGGCATCCTTTCTTGTTGCAAAGCCTTCTCGCTAGTACATCTCGCCTTTAAGAGTGGCAAAGAAAGACCTCTCTACGACACTATCGCAGCAGGTGCCCTAAGCGGCTGCAGGAGAGCCTCACATCGTTTATCTTAAGCCCACAGAGCAGACAAACCTAAGAGGTGTATTGGGCACCTTTGTCTGAATGAAAGGCTGCATTTTCTGTCACATATCCTCGACACTGAGCCACTTGCAGTGCGTCTACCACACTATCGGCTTCCGTTCTATCCAACAGCGATCAAGCCTACCACCATGTAGGTGTTCAGCTCTCACACAGCAAGAAAGATAGAGCCAGCCCTTTTCCGTGAAGAGATAGGTAATATCTTAGACAAGCTTATAGGTGGAGTCAGGACTTTGCTTTATGAGGCCACAATGTATAAGATCAGGCTTTGATTTGGCATATCTGTCAGGGACAGTGGTTCTCTTCTGATCTGTAAAGGGGGTGAGCCCTTTATTCTTAAGCTCGCGCATGTATTTTCTTACCCTGTAGAGGGTAGTGTTGGAAAACTCATCAGCTAGATAGCAGTGGTGTGAACCTAGCCCCAAAACCTCTGTCAGAGTCCACCCACAAGTGCCAGATAGCCTCTGTAAGCTCACCTCACCCGTTTTCTGGTGCTCCCTTGGAACACCCATGAATAAAAGCTTGAGCGTAATACCTTAAGGATTAAAGCCTGTATCTTGATCGGGAAGTTTTCCTTCTCCTCAAGCTTCTGCTTGTAACAATCTATTACGCTTGATCCTTTGCGAAGAAGGCATGTTCCATCTCAAGCTCTTAGCTGCGCTTGGCATAAGGCTTTTGAGCTTTTCCTCTTTAGCCTCGCTGCGCTTAAGCACCTGATAGTCTATCTCTGTGCTCTTCTACCCAGCAGATCTGTGTTTTGGGACTTTAGCCCTAACTCGGTGGTAAGGTGGCTTTTAGGCTTGCCGGTGGAGATAGC
>ERZ772962.973-NODE-973-length-15801-cov-3.157691_pt1 | contig 15801 bp, 21 predicted proteins | sample MGYA00580676_ERZ772962 | MGnify/ENA primary metagenome ERZ772962 (study PRJEB29015, sample SAMEA2738049) | human oral metagenome | biome: human oral; feature: human-associated habitat; material: saliva | place: China | collected 2230 ...
GGTACCGTACACCACTTTCCATATTTACGGCTAGAAGATACCCATCGTCGGTTAGGTCAGAGTACTCCTCTAAACGGTATTCTGTAAGGTTTAGGTTTTCCATTACCTCATCGGGGGTGAGCATGTCGCCGGTGAATACAGCTGGGTGGCTGTTCGGGTTTGGGTTGTTTGCAAAGACAGCCTGGGCGTACTCGTATCGGGTTGCTAGTGTTGCGATAGGTGGCAACCCTGTGATTTCGGCAAGGAGGGTAACGGGTGTGTTTCCGCCGGGGAGCTGGGGGAGGTGTTCGTTTCCGCGCGAGCGGGGTACGGGTAGCAGGTTGAGTATTGGGCGCACCTGTTCCGCGTTAGCAGGCTCTATGAACCCCTTACGGGCGAAGTATTGGAAATACCCCCCGTAAAGGCTGTAGAGCGCTTCAGGCGGGGTTACAGTGCCTGAGGTGGGGGTGATGTAGGTTAGAGGCTTTGAAGCCGCCTGTGTGTGTAGTGTCGTCATTGGTTGGTTGTTCCTTTATTATGGTTTGGTTGTGTTGTTCCTGTGGTTACGGAAAGCCCCGCATAGCCACATATTTTATATGACTGTACGGGGCGCACCTATATAAGGATAATTTAAACGATGGGTTTCAGTTTACCTCCTTTGAGCTATGGGTGGCAACTCAAAGGAGGTAAAGAGAGATTAGATGTTGTTCAGGAAAATACCCTTAGTGCCCTTTCCGTTGCCTACAGTGTCTACGGTGCCGGTGATTTTGGTGGGGGTGTAGACGGTGACCTGGAGGGTGAGCTCCTCGCCGGGGGAACCAGAGGGGCGGGTGAATACGGGGGTTACAGTGATGGGGGTGTCGGCGGTGATTGCTGTCAATCTATACGCTGTTACTTGCTTTCGGTGGGGTTCGGAACACTGTACGCCACATCTTGAAGAGTAGCTACACCTTCCTTTGCGAAGACGATTCCCTTGAACGCTTCATTAGGAGTGAGAATATAGGTACTCAGTGCAAGATGTGCCGCCCAAGAATAGTTGATAAGCGGAATAGTGAAAAGGTCGCTGGTTTCATTAAAGCGAACTCGCATCTCAGCATCAGAGAGGGGCTGGTGCGGTGCCTTCATCTCCACATTAACACCGACAACCTTCGGGCTGTAACCCTCCTTGAGGAGCTCCTGGAACTTCTCGGAGGTGGTGAAGGTGAACTCAACGTTAGAGATAGCGAGGTTAGTCATGGTTAGCGCCCTTTCGGTAGGTTTTTGCGGGAGCTTGAAGCGTGCGCTCCAAGCTCATATAAATATAGTACCACATGTTTTAGTGGTTTTACAACTCGGGGGCGTAGCGCATCCGTTGTTCTACTCCCTCGACAAGCGTGATACACATCACCTCAAATCAAGTTGCAGACAACAAAAAACATGTGCTACTATAGTTGCATAAGCGGTTGAGAAAGCCGCCCCGCTAACAGCCTGGATTGTTTCAAGGCATCAGGGAAGACGGGTGCGGGGAGACTGGATAGTCTCCCGGAAGGTTACCCCTAGCTATCAAGTAGCTACCGGACGGATGCTGAATTGATAGCTAAGGGTAGCCCCACCCGGCTTTTACACAACACAATATTGAGTGCCTGTGGTGGAATTGGTAGACACGCCAGTCTGAGGGGCTGGTGTCCGTTACAGGGCGTGCGGGTTCGAGTCCCGCCAGGCACACGTATAGCTTTTTGGGCTATGCCTCTCGCTTGTAAGAGACGGGAGAGAGTATAAACGGACGGGTGGCTTCGGTTGCCTGTCAAGACCAGGATAGCGGGGCAACCTGCTTGAGGGTCACCGTCTGATAAAATGTCAGACCCAACCCGCGTAAGAGAAGTTATAAACGAATCTTTTTCACTGCTTGGCTAGGGTGTTTATCTTAGTTAAGCACTTCTCCTGTACATGCGGGGCTGGCTTCGGCAGACACGCCAGTCAGGAATGCTTGTCTACCTAGATATGAAATAAAACTTCTAACGAAAGGTTTACCCCTATGTCCGAGATTCAGCACCTTGGTAACGATGAGTTTAAGATTTCCCGCAAGGAGCTGGAGCGCCTCCTCACCTCTGACCTCACTCTGACCGCTCTTAACATTGGTGGTGTTGATAACTGGGATTATCATTATGACTCTCAAAAGGAATACATGGAAGAGTACGTAGAAAACCATGAAGACGTAGAGGTTGATGACCCGCGCTATCCCGAGATTTCTGATGCTGTACGCCACGAAATGAAGCTGATTGAGGATGCTGACGGCAAGTAGCTTCTAATTGAATTTATAGGAGCCGCCTAATCTGAATGGTTAGGCGGCTCCACTCTTGCGTGCCTGTTCGGTGCATCTAGAGAATGACAACTCACAGTGCGCTCTATCTGTGGGGTGCGGTACAATATTATTCGGTCAATTGGAAAGGAAATAAATTGTGACTACTGCTGACGTTATTTTTAAGCTTGCTATCGCGGAAGCTGAGGCGTTTAAGGAACGCGCGCAGGAAGCTGGTCTTACCCAGCAGGAAGCGCTACAGTTGTTCTGGCTCATTAGTCGATAGTATCTAGCGAGGAAGCCCTCACGTGTTTGTGGGGGCTTTTGTTTCGCCTTCTATACGTGTGCGGGGTTGTTTGGTTCTTGGGAGCTATAAGCGGGGTTACGGGCGCTACCGTGGGGGAGGTGTTCCTGTTTGGCTTGCTTGTTGTAATGGGTTAAGAATTACCCCCGCTCGCGTACCTCAAGAGTGGGTGCAGGGCGGGGGTAATTACTATTTAGGGGTTATTCGTTTGTTTCTTTGGTGTCTAGCGCTACCGGCAGTTCTACGTTCTTCACGTCGCCTAAGCCGATGCGGTTAGCGAACGCTTCGCGCACCTCGCCGGGAATGTAGTCGCCAGGCTGGAGCGGCTTACCTGTACTGGTTGCCGCGCTTTCCGTATTAGCGGCAGGATTGCCTGCAGGTTCTTCGGCAAGACAGCTTTTAACCTCATCAGGTACGTAAAACGCAGAGAAGTCATAGGGCTTACCGTTGAGGTATGTGCGGGGCTTGTTATGATTGTTGCTCATAGGTGGGTTTCCTTACTGTTGGGTGGTTTAGGTACCATGTGTACCACATCTAGCTTTGGGGGTTTTGGGGTACAGGAATGTATGGGTGTCGGGGAATTTCTTTCCATTCGCCGTTATCGGGAGCGTAAATACGTGGTAGTGATGCGGGGTCGGGGGTTGAGCAGATGCTGGGCATCACTTCTACGGTTTTAATGTTTCGCGCCCTATAATCACAAAAAGTGATGGTCGAGTCATTATCGAACTCAAGCTCGGCATCTCGCCACGTATTGTTCACGTCCCCCGCTTTTGTGTTGATGGATAGGCGACCATATTTTTCGGTGCCCACCCAGTAAAATTCCGGCTCGCTTGGTGATTCTTGGAACGTTATGCGCAAACATTCTCCCAGGTGTAACCATAAGCCGCCATAGAGTAACCTGTTGGTGCTTCGTTGTGGCACGTGGCAATGAATGAGGTCACTTGTGGGGATGCGAGTGTTCTCTGCCTGTAGCGCTTTGAGCGTGTTTTTGAGAGCGTCGGGTGTTATAGGTTGGTGTTCTAGCTCTTGTAGCTGTTGGTTGCTCATGCTGTGCGGTTCGTTCTTCGCTAGGTGTAGTAGAGCCGCTGTTACGGGGTAGCTTGAGTGGATGGGTTTCGCGTGGGTGGCAATGGTTTCGTAGGCGCTTTTCAGTCGCCCTAGTGTGTTCTTGTCACCAATGGCGACGAGGTGTGCTTTTAGGCGGGTTGAGCCTGGTTCCTGACCTGGGGTGAATCGTAGCGGGTAGATGAATGATTCCTTTTTGGATTCTTCCATGTAGGCTTCTCGGGTGTTTCCCTCGGGTTTGAAGGTGATGAGTTTAAAGTCGTCGTCTATATATTCGATGGGTTTTACGGCGTATTGTTCCGCATCCCCATAGAACATGAGAGCGTGGCTGTCAGTGTTGATTTCGGTGGATGTGAATTTCAAGGTCGGTTCCTTTCGCGGGCGAACGGGTAGCTTGTGGGTAGGGGGTACGGAAAACACCCCTATAGGGACAGTCGTCTGGGCTTTGTAACACCATTGACCGTCGGCGTATTGCTTACACACACACCATAATACCCCCTTAACCGCCTTGTGTGCCTCTTTAAGGCGCGTTGAACGGTAAGGGGGTATTGTTTTATGAGTGGTACCTATTGAACATCACAGGTGCCCCACTACAGTGTTTTAGTGGAACTTGTAGAGCGCCTGAACATCTTCCAGACCGTACTCGGTGCGGATGAGGTTCTTCCAGTCTTCTAGGTTACGGATGCTGGTGTGGATGCGCTTACCGTTTCCCTTGAGGATAAGGGTGCCACCACAGTAGTTGTTGGCGTAGATGTAGATACCTTCCAGCTTTGCGAGCATCTGCTCTTCGGTCATTCCTGCGTATTCTGCGGGGATGTGTTCATTAAGACCCGCACGGTTAAGGAGGTAGCTGATTGCTACGGGGTGACCGGCGAGCGCCAGCGGGGTTACACAGCCACACTTACAAGGGGTGTCGTCGCTGGTGGCGTGTAGTGCGTTGTTGAGGCAGAAGGTATCCAGGGTGCTGAACGGGTTTTCGGATGCGCTTCGAACGGCGTATCGCCATATATCGTCTGTAACCTCGGTGGCTTCTACTCCCCAGGTGAGGCTCGAGTTTACGGTTCCATCTGCGGCGAGGCGGTAGTTGTTTACGGTGCCATTACCTGATTCAGAGGACAGGATGACGTTGCTGGACAGTCGGGTACTGTAGGTGTTTACGTCATATACAATAACCTGTCCGGTGGCGACGAGCCCTTCATGTTCACCACCAAAAACGCTACTGTACCCGTCAATGATACAGCTTTTGAGGGTGGTTCGCGCGACACAAGAGTTACCCATAAGCACGGTGTCTTCCATATGAAGCTGGTCGAGGCTTACGCCCGCCTTATCAATAATGGCGTTGCAACCCAGCAGGCGCTTACCCAGCTCGTTATCACAGGTATATAGGTTGTTGCGCACCTTTTCTACCTGGAGCTGGTCTGCTAGAGCGTCAAGGTGTTCAATGAAGGTGGCTTTGGGGCGTACCGAGGTTCCGCTGTAGAGTACCGCCCCGGGACGGTTAAGCATAGCGTTAAGCTGGAACCGCGAGAGCTCACGGACGGGGTTGTGGTTGCTTAGGCTTCGTTCATACAGGTTCGCCTTGTTGGTAGGCATGGTCAATCCGTGACGTTCACGATTCCACATGGGGAGCTTCATCTGCGCGGTAACGTTCTTAGAGGTCTTGATAACGCAGGCGGTGGGGTAACCGTTTTCAGGAAGGGTCATTGGTCAGCTCCTTCTAGTAGTAGATAATTTTGCGGTAGCTCTGTTCTAAATAAGCCAACACATATAGTCTACCACATGTTTTAGTGATTGGCTAAACTGGGAGCTGTTACTAATTCTGTCGGTGTTGAGAAAATAACCCAAACATATCCTCGCCCATACAAGAAACCCCCTTTTAGGAACCTGTACTAGAGACAGATTACTAAAGGGGGTAACACTTAACCGTAATGGGCTAGGAGTGGTCAGCAGTGCTTCATCATTCCGCTACCGGGGTTGCCGACAATAAAAGAGGCGCGCAACTCTTTCAACTCATCGCGAATGAGATTAACGGCGAGGTTCGCCACCTCTGGAGCTTGCGCTTCGGCTCGCTCATCAACAGCTTCTCGGAACGCGCGGGCTTCGTCAGTGTCCTGGTAGCGGCAAAAGGTTTCCTGCTTATCGGTCATTCCGCATCCTTTCGATAAGGGGTTGAGTGGGTTCTTGGTTATTATATAGCTCTTGCTCGGGGGTCTGGTTCTGAGCGGTTGTGTTGGTCATGGGTACCTTCCTTTCACGTGTTGCTCTATTGCCTTATATTGCGCCTGTTTAGTTGTGCCAGGTAGTTTGCCAGGTATTCTTCCATAACACGCTCGGGCTTCCATTAAAGTCGGCTACGCGGTCTACGAAGCGCCCCTCCGCGTCTCTGTATTCAATAACTGCGTCCAAGGCGGTTCCATTGCAAGTTTCCCTGTGTTCGGTGTAGCCGTTCTTATTGACGCGGTTTTTAAGCGTGGCGCAGGTTCGGCAGTGAATGTATCCCCTTGTTGAGAGAAGCGTCCCGACGGTCTTCCCGCTACTATCACGGAGCTCCATTTTGTCGCCGTCACCGTATGTATAAGTGTTTTCGATACAGTCACCGTTTTCTAGTTTCACAAACACGGGGTCACCTTCAAAGAAGATGTAGTTCCAAAAAGTATCGTCGCTATGCTCCCACCCGTCAAAGATGCTTATGCATTTTAGGGTTTCCTGTTGCGCGATGGGGTTTTCAGTTTTCAGCACATTTGTGATTTCTACAGGTTCGCGAATGTCATTATCACTATTGAAACCCCAGCCACTACCCTCTAAGAACCACAGTTCCCCTTCCTCTGTGTAAATGAGCGTCCCCAGCGAGCTAGACCACGTGATTTCCCCGTTTTCTACACCTACTTCTTCTCCCGCGCATCCGTCTAGTGCGGGGCGGGTTATACGGAAGTGGATAGGTTTAATCTCGTCTGTTTCCGTGGGGGTTAGGGTGAGGATGTCTCCAATGTTTGCTTCAGTGAGAATTGGGTGGTTTTTGTACTGTTGCTCCGGGTTCTGGTTCTGAGCGATTGTGTTAGTCATGGTTCTTTTTTCCTTTCTAAAGTTGCGTCTTAGCTGACCGGCGTTTACGCCAGGCTCCTTAGTTTCATGAGTATATAGGTGATTGCTCCTACGGGGACGGTGCTCACGAAGGTGTAGGTGAGCTTGTTGCCGTCGACCCACCCGGCAGGCAACCCAGCGTCTGCGTTCATTTGTAGCTTCTCTGTAACAGCTTTCAGCACGGCGCGTTTAAAGGCTGGTGTTCCCCTAACCTGGGCGCTCATCCTAGCCACGCTTTTCTTGCACCCATCATCACCGACGGCTACCGCGTAAACGATGGTGTTTCCGCTCTCAAACTTAACGCCTAATAGCTGATGGGGGTTTCCGCGCCACAATCTAATGTTAGCTGATTCGCTCCCCATGAGTTCGTCGGTGAATTTGAGTTCCACAAGGATGTAACGGTTCCACAATATTCTCTCCTTCTTCTTATTTCTCGCCTGTTTCTTAACCGGGCATTGTTTACGTGTTGCCTCTATTTTATCACGCGCCGGGGTACAGAAAACCCCAACCCAGGGCAGTTCCTCTACACCCGCTTATGTGAGGGGGTGTAATCCACTAGGAACGTGCCGTTAAACAGGTTGGGGCTCTTATGTGGAGTATTCGATAGGAGAGAAAATATAGAGTTTTCTCATGCATAATTCTAGCACACCACCCTCCGGGTAGCAATGAACGCCTGCCCCTGTTGCTTAGCGCGTGCCCGTAAGATACAAGAAACCCCAACTCTAGGTATGCGGTTCCTCTCATATTTGAGGGCGCATTTAGCGTTGCCGCCATTAGCGTATCAAATAGGGCTACATAACCTGTATTTATTGGTTATGGTTCCCTGTTTGATAGCCGCCGAAGTCCCTGCAACACCGTATGTGTGGCAGTCCGCTAGTACGCTGGTATCCACGCGAGATGCTTGTACCCTAGCGGGGCTAAGATGAGGCTTCACCCCCTTCCGCTTTCTCTTAGGTGTGGGCGCGCTCTTAGTCCTATCCTGACCAGGATACTTGAGTGAGCTCCTAGCTACAGGCGTTTTCAGGGGTGCCTGCGGCTGGAGTTTGCTGTTATTGCCGCGCTTCTCGCGCGCTTTCTCCACATTTTTAACAGCGCGGGCGGCAATATTAGCGGCGGCATTAACATCCCTATCCATTGCACCATGCTCAGGACAGACGGAAACCTTATGAGTGGGGTGTTTAACTTTCTCGCCGCAAAGGTGGCAGACCTGTGACGTGTCCGCCGCGTTTACAGACACGACCCAGCCGCCGTTCTGCTCAACATAATGGGCAAGCCACTTAACAAGCTCGCCACGGTTCCAGCGACCATTCTGCATCGTATTAGTGACCCAGCTCAGGTCTTCCACCGCAACGACCGCGTTATCCCAGAAATGAGACAAATAGGCAATTTCCTGGGCGGCAAGGATAGCGAGTTCCCTCTTTTTACGGGATGCCGCCTCACGGTGAAGCTGAGCCTCGTCAAGAGCCGCCATTTTACCCTGACGGTCATAAACAATAGGCTCAGCTTTCTCACGAAGCTGTTTCACCTGCTTTTCAGAGGCACGGATGCTGTTCCAGAGTGAATGGACACGCTGAGATAACGTGGTTTCATAAACTACCCGCCCCGTGGAACTGTTAATAACAGCGACGGTGGCGTAGTTATTGATACCAACATCCACACCGAGAACATAATCGCCAGAGAATTGCACAACGGGGTTGTCGGTCACGACAGAGAAAATAAAAACAGGCTGATTATCCTCAACCTTAATGACAGGTAAAGTTACTTTACCCTCGGGGAAACGGTTGTTATCAAAGGGGAAAATTAGCCGATACCACTCACCCCAAATCACCATTTTAAGGACAATTTCCCTGTCCGTAAACGGGTCGTTCTCAATCACAGCATACAGGTTATCCACAGCCCCCAGATTGATAGTGTCGCCGCCATATGAGGGTGGTGATGCGTTTACGGTGCGTTTCCAGCCCTGAGAAATATACTTACCGCTTTCATCATTGGCGGCTTTGATGCGCTCTTCCCAAGCGCGATACTCAGTCACCACACGGTGCCTAAATATGCGCTCCTTACGCGACTTTCCAGAAACTTTTTCCTCTACAAGTTTCCCCGCTTTGTTCTTACGTAGTTTACCCTTCACAACTAGTGCATCGGGAATATTCACACCCGCCCGGCGACCAGCCTCAGCAGGCTGAACTGCCCCTGCCTGAGCAAGCCGGATACCCAGTTCTGTGTCATTACGAGCCACAAAGGTAGCATACGCAGAAATACAGCGAACCTCAGAAGCAAGCTGAGTCATGATAGGTTCGCTATCCAATAGCTCACCATTCAAATCCAAGACATGAAAAGGGCGCGCCGTGAACGCCTTATACGTCTGATTCTTCGCCAACACGCCCTCCTTATGGGCATCCTCGGATTATCACCATGACAAACAGTATTACTGCTGTGCTTAATATTACCAATATTAAATCATATGGAAACCCCAACCAAACGGGTGACAGCCGTTTGGTTGGGGTTTCCATATGAACTTCTAGAAAGGTTTTAAACCATGCCGAACCCACATATGGATTACCAGCACGATTTAAGTGTAACACGGTGTGTTCCTCGCCCGCAAAACTGAAACCTTGTTAGGCGTGTCACAGTTTTGCGGGTTTGGTGTTTGCTGTTAATGTAGAGTCACATTACTCACTAGGATGTGCGCCCATGCTTCGTTGCTGATAATCAGCGTGTCGGGTGACCCGTCATGGCTCTTGATGAGCTGGGCGGATTTGAGGTTGCTGAACTTAATCTTTATGGGCGGCAGGTCAGCGCGTCGCGCGTATTTACTGCCGGGGTAGCCGTAAATTTCGTAGTCAATGTCGCCGTCCGTTTTGGCGTAGTGAACTACTATGGTTCGCCCTATATGTACACCCGTTATTGTCTCGTATGCATGGCTTTCTAGCACAACGGCTAGGATTTGATGTTTTGTTTCTGTCATGTGCGGCTCCTTGTGCTGTTGTGAGGGGTGGGTGTTCCTTTGTGCGGGCACATAAGCTCCTTCTTTGGCGTATCTTGAAAAATGTTCACTGTTACAGCTTACTACTGGTTTACGGGTGTGGAGGAAGTTTTTGTGCCGCCCGCCGGGACATGGAGGACGATTTTTTCACCCGCGTGTACAGCGTTAGGCTTACAGCCCGTGTCGCGCCCCTGCACACACAGGGTTTCAGTGAGGGGGTCTATGGTTGTTGAGTCAAACAAGCCAGCGGGTGCTAGATTGTAGACCGGGATGTGCTCTACGTAGCCGGTTTCGCCCGTGGGAACGTCTTCCATGATAGTGACGCGACTATCTTTGGCATATTCGCTAATGGTTCGGATGGTGTTGTTATTCTTTTCGAGCCACGTGTTTACCGTGCGTAGTTCTGAACTGCTCTGGCTAGTTTTGTGTTCTACGGTGGAGACTGTTACGTATGCTCCGCTGTCCTGGGGTACGAGCTGGTTTCGGGTGGATACGGTGGTTCGGGTTCCGTCAGCACTTGTGCTGTATTCGGGGGTCACAGCCACTGCTTCGTAATTGGGGAAAGCGTATGCGAGTGGAACACATGCGAGGGTAATGAAGCCGCCACATATAAATGTTTCGGTTAGTGTTTTGCCCCGGATTTCTGTCAGGTCTTCTTCATCGGATTTGGTGCTATCTTTGGTGTCCTGAATGTACGCGAAAACGGCACCGGCGTAGACCAGAGCGATTACAGCAAGGGCAACAAACTTTACATCCTGCGTTCGGGGGATGTACTGGACGGAGAACGCATAGATAGCCCAAAGAAGAGGACGTTAAATACTGCCGTGTACCAGCACCATTTGCTGTAGTTAATCTTTTCGCCCCTGTTTTGGGCGCGTTTCAGTAGATTACCTGAGCCAAACCAGAAAGCGGCATAGATTGCAATAAGGATGACCGAGTAAACAATAAGGGAGCTTGCAGGCTCAGCCAGCATCAAGGTTCCTTTCAATAGTTAGAGAGTTGCCTCTCAGTGAGTGGGTTTACAGGTGGATTATATATTATTTTGCGTATCCTCGCCCCGCGTTTGGGCGTGGTACGGTAAATCACCTTGTGTTTTGAAAGTATTTGAGACATGTGGTAGACTTTAAATAGTTCACCAGGGATATTCGCCCTCTTTACTACTGAAAGGTCACCCTCATGGATTCTATCCGCTCCACCCTAGCAGTCCTCTTCACACTTTTCATTATTTCAGCTGGTATTTTTGGCTTGTTTGTGGGTGTTGGAACCTACGCCTATAACCTTTCGTCTGGCGAACTTCCTATGTGTAATCCTAATATTACAACTTCCCAAGCTACTGTCGAGGTGCGCAACGTAAAGAAGCCTCTCATTACTGGTAAGGCTATCATTCCGGGCAATATGGAATGGCGCGAAGCTGGTGTTTACTCTAACCCGAATGACGGTTGGCAGGAATGGCACGGAGATACCGGCGATTTTGAAAACGGTACCCTCGTTACCCGCACCGTCACCGAAACGGAAGGTAAGGTATGCACCAATGGCACTATCTACCTGGGTATCCGTGATGGTGAGACTGTCCATTCTACAAAAGTTAAGTTTCACAAAGATTAACACTTAAATATGTAAAGAAACCCCATCTAAACGTTGCAGTTCAGGTGGGGTTTCTTTACATAGTGGGTTGTTTGGTTATCGAGCGTTTTCGCGGGTGAGTGTCTGGAACACGTAGACGGCGGGGCACATGCCGCCCTGCTCATCTAGGAGGTACCCGTCGGCGCTTACTTTGGGTGGCTGGTCTATTAGAATTTCCCAGCCGGTTAGCATGGGGGCTTTGGTGTCGCCTGGTATGGGTGTTTTATCTATTGCGGTGAGTACGGTAAATCACCTTGTGTTTTGAAAATATTTGAGACATGTGGTAGACTATAGGTATATTGCTTAGGTGTTAAACACCTCGGAAACCCTCCTCCTCACACATAAGGAGCTCAATCATGAATCACGGTCGCTCTTACATGACCCGCGCTCGCGACAACATCGCAAACGCCCGAGAATGGCTTGAAGACGCTTGGGATAGGTTCCGTGATTACACCGAGGACAACTTCCTGTTTATATTTTTCCTCATCTCTGTGGCTACTCTAGCCGTCTTTGGAATGGCAGGTTACGTTTACACCATAGTTATCGGTGAACTTCCTATGTGTAACCCCAGTGTTGTAACGACCCAAACCACGGTTGAGGTACGCAACGTAACCAAGCCCTTCGTCTCCCCCAAGCATGTTGCCCCCGGTAAGCTGGAATGGCGCGAAGCAGGTGTTTACAGTACCCCTGATGAGGGCTGGCAGACCTGGGAAGGTGATACGCAATATGTTGAGAGTAACACTTTGGCGGTTCGCACCGTTACGGATACTGACGGTAAGGTTTGCACGGCGGGAACTATCTATTTGGGTGCCCGCGATGGTGAGGTAGTGCATCTTACAAAGGTTGAGTTTCACAACGAGTAAGCGTTAAATACGCAAAGATACCCCGCATGAGTAATTACAGCTCATGTGGGGTATCTTTTTTATCGTTATACGCTAGAGTGGCGTTCTTTTGAGTGTTTGGAACGTGTAGACGGCGGGGCACATTTCCCCTTGTTTATCTAGTAGGTATCCGCTTTCGCTTACTCTGAGTGGCTGTTCCGTTACGGTTTCCCAGTCGGTTAGAGTTGGCGCTTTGGTACCGCCGGGGATTACGGTTCCATCAATAGCGGCTAGGAGGGTTCGCTCAATGGCGCTTACGTGCTTATAGTGTGGCAGGTTATCGCGGGTGAGCGCTTCGGTGTATAGGGTTCCTCCTCCGATAATCCAAACGTCAGCGTGGGTAGGTTCAGGCTCTACGAGTTCCGTTGCCGCTTCTTCCTCTGAATCGGTGCTACCCGTACCCTGTTCCGGTTTGCTGTGTGTAAGCTGGTCAGCATCTACCGCAATACTCTCACCGGCGCTTTCTTGGTCTATAACAGCCCTGCACGCCTCTTCTAGAGCCGTGTCTAGGTTCGATACCCAGATACCCCCGTTACGGTGTTCTATGCCGTTACCAGACCGGGTGACGATGATGTTTACCCGCCCTGGGAGCGGCTTATACGCATCAGGTAGTGATTCCCAGGTTCGCCTGCCCATAATGACGGGTTTACCGGCTGTTGTTTGCTGGAAATGTTTCAGGTCTTCAGGGACATGCCAGGGCATTGTTCCGTTACGCCCGATAACGCCGTCTGTTGTCTGCGCCCAGATAGCTCCGAGTGTGAGTTTCATGCTGATTACCTCCGCTGAAGGACGGAACGAAGTTTACCGCCCAAGTCGGCAAGCGCGGGCACAGGGGAGCAACTTGTAATGTAAGCCATTTCGCAACAGTCAAGAATTTCTAGCGCCGCCTCTTCTAGGTCTGTAAGCCTGTAATAGGTGGTAGCGTCCCCCTTATCCGAACGTTCCGCTAAGATGCATCTAAGTACGTCTAAAGCGTCGGCTAGATTCCATTCTAGTGCCAGTGAAATATGGGCTAGGTTCGCGCGTCGCGCGCTGTACTTGTCATGGGTGCGGAACTTATCCATGTACCCGTTGTAATCTTCTGAGGCTGTCAGCATTTCTTCTTCGTCAGCGTGAGCGATTCGGTCGATAGCTTCTAGCAGGTTTAGGTCTTCTACACCGAACTTGTCGGTTACACCATAAGGGGTGGTGCCCCTAGCTTCCTTGTCGAGGTCAATGATTGATTGCTCTACCTTTTTCTGGAGCTGGTGCATGCGCTTAATGTAGAAGGCTACGTTTTCGGCGTGCCAGGTAACATCGCCTACGATTAGCATCATTTTTATATTTCCTTATCTTCTTGATGGTTACACAGCTACGGGGGCGGCGATACCAGGGTGGTGGTTGTAATCAATAAGCTCAAAGTCCTCGTACTCGTAATCGAAGATAGAGGGCTTCTTGTTCTTGATAACAAGTTTGGGGTACGGGTACGGTTCACGCTCCGGGTAGGGGTTACCTTCCGGGTCTAATCCAATTCCTAGCTGTTTCTTTACTTGTTCTAGGTGGTTCGCGTAGATATGGCTGTCTCCGCCCGTCCAGATAAACTCACCAGGCTCCATTCCGACCTCGTTAGCGATAAGGATTGTGAGTAGTGCGTAGGAGGCAATGTTGAATGGCACACCGAGGAACATGTCAGCACTACGCTGATACAGCTGACAGGACAGCTCTTTCACACCGTCGGGGCGCTCGCTCACATAAAACTGAAACAACGCATGGCAGGGCGGTAACGCCATATCGTCCACCTCAGCGGGGTTCCAAGCCGAAACGATATGGCGGCGCGAACCGGGGTTGTTCTTGAGTGAATCAATAACCCCGGCGATTTGGTCTACCGTCCCGCCGTCAGGGTCACGCCAAGAGCGCCACTGTGCGCCGTAAACACGCCCAAGGTCACCATTCTCATCCGCCCACTCATCCCAGATGGTTACACCGCGTTCCTGTAGCCAACGGACGTTAGTGGAGCCCCGCAGGAACCAGAGCAGTTCCACGGCGACAGATTTGAAATGTACACGCTTTGTAGTGATGAGCGGGAACGAGTTATCTCGCAGGCTGAACCGCATCTGCCTACCAAACACACTATAGGTTCCGGTTCCTGTACGGTCGGAACGTTCAGCATTAGCGGCAATGTTAGCGGCGTTCTCAACAAGGATTTCCTTGAGCAAGTCCTCATATGGGGTGGGAATAGCGTTACTCATAGTGTCATGTCTCCTGGCTTTAGGGTCTATGGTTTGCTTGGTTGATTTAATTATATATGTCTTCTTTGCGTGTGTTCACCTCTCATGTTTTCGTGCCCCATCATTTAGAGCACGGGCAGGGTGTTGCCGGTATCTGTAAAGCGTGTTTTAGGCACAAAAAATGCGGGGCACCGCCATGTACTGCTAGTGGTACCCCGCATTTATCCGAAAGGGTTGAGTTCTCCAAGTTCGGCTCAAGATAGAAAACATTGTAACTACCTTGGCGGTTGATTGCTCAACCGCAACGCTTCCCCTTGGAGCCCGAAACTGCCCGCCTCCCTGAAAAACTTTCGTATCTCAGGAGCCCTAGCCGTAGCTAAGGTAGCCCTATACAGGAGCAGAGGTTTCAGCCTCAGTTTTACTCACACAATAACTATATCAGGTGTGATTCCGTTGCGTCAAGTAGAAGGCTCTTCCCTTGAGTTATTGTCCGCTTATTCAGAGGCGAAACTGGCAGAGTGAGTTGCCTCGCGCAGTATGCTCAGTTGTTCTCTAAGTAGCTTTTTGGTGGCTTCCAAACTCTGCAGACTGTCTCCTGAAAGAGAGTTAGGCACCTCAGCCTCTAGGAGTCGCAGTTTACCCTCTAGATGTCTAATCGTAAGTTCATGATTTTCTGCTTTCGTGGGGTAGACCGGCTTATCGCCTAGCGTTGGGCGTATATTGTGGAGGAAGTACTTATCTGCTTTGAAGTACGCCCTGTATTTGTCACTCTCAGCACCGTATTTGTCTTTAAGGTGCTTCCCGACGATATCGAGTGAGTGTTTATATTCCTTGCTTTCCGCTAAGGAGAAGAGAGCGCGTGTTGCTTCTTGTGTGAGTTGCATAATGAAGTCGCCGTGCCACTTATCAATCGCCATGATGGGCTTGCGGACATGGTGAGCAAGCATGTACCCGTTTGGGACAAGTTCTGTCTCTGTTCCAAAATCATTGTAGGAATACATGTAAAAATCAATGACCATTTTCCGGGCAAGCTTCGTAAAACCGAAGTCTTCTTTTCGGTCTAGACTACAAGCCACGCCGTCACTGTAGATGTATTCGATAGGTGCCGCATGTAGGTCACGGTCACCTGGCTTGACCCGAAACATAGTATCTTCAAAGGTGGATTCACTCGCCGGTACGCGGGAACCAATATGCGCTGGGGGGCACAAGGTAAGATTTAGGGGTTCTAGGATTCGCAGGCTGTTGTTGAAAAAGCGCCCTTAATAATGTTAGCGGCAGGTGTGTTAGAGGTTACCTTAGTGGCTACAAAATTCCCGCCGTCTAAGCTGGTAACTTCGTATAGTTCTAAGGCGCTATCAAGAGCGCCCATATTATCTATTCCTTCTATTCCAGCGTGGATG
>ERZ772962.975-NODE-975-length-15751-cov-14.388443_pt1 | contig 15751 bp, 12 predicted proteins | sample MGYA00580676_ERZ772962 | MGnify/ENA primary metagenome ERZ772962 (study PRJEB29015, sample SAMEA2738049) | human oral metagenome | biome: human oral; feature: human-associated habitat; material: saliva | place: China | collected 2230 ...
CCGCGTAGTTGCCGCCCGCCTTGGCGCTGCCGGTGCCGCCGGGGCCGGCGCGGTGGTACTCGCGCTCCACCCAGATGGCCACGCCCGACAGGCCGCCCTTGAAGTAGGGTCCTGACGGCGAGCCGATGACGTAGTAGTCGACGACGCCGGCGGGGTGGACGCCCACGAACTCCTCGGAGGCGAACATGAAGGGACGCAGGTAGAGGGAGGAGCCATCGACCTCGGGAACCCACTTGACATCGGCGCGCACGTAGTCCACGAGGGAGGCCACGAAGTCCTCGCGGCTCAGCTCGGGCAGGGCCAGGCGGCGGGCCGAGTGGTTCAGGCGCGCGGCGTTGTAGCCGGGGCGGAAGGTCCACACGGAGCCGTCCTCGCGCTTGTAGGCCTTGATACCCTCGAACACGGACTGGCAGTAGTGGAAGACGGAGGCACCGGGGGTCAGCTCGAGCGGGCCGTAGGGGATGACGCCGCGGTCGTCCCAGCCGCCCTCGCGGGTCCAGCGCATGTGGGCCATGTGGTCCGTGAACTTCTTGCCGAAGGCCAGGGTCGACATGATCTCGTTGTACTCTTCCGGCGTCGCCGGGTGAGCGTTGGGGGTCAGGGGGAAACGACCGGCCAGCTCGTCGGCGGCGGGAAGTACCAGGTCGCCGGCAGCCTCAAGTTCCGTGGGGGTGTGCTGCGTCGATGCCATGGGGTCTCCTGTCGTGGTTTTTCACAAATATGAAGCCAGAATATGCCCGCCGTCCGCATTGTGGCCGATTGATTTCGGCATGTGACCCACTCCCCCGCTCCCTGTGGACGTTCTCACCCCTACATGCTTCGCCCATCGCAGCCCGATCCCTACGGCCCATCACCGCACACTTCGGCCCGAAAGGATACGATCGACGCATGACGACTCTGCCTGATTCTCTGACCTCCGCCCTGCCCTCCCGCGAGCGCCGCTCCCCCGGCCTGGAGCTCGAGGACGGGCGCTGGATGGTGGCCGCGAAGTCGGGCCTGTACGTGTTCGGCGCCGAGGCCTCGTCGGCGGACGGGGAGCCCACCCCCGAGGTGTTCCCCTGGTACGACGTGGCGCGGGCGCGCTGGGAGGCCGAGGGCTCGCTCTTCGCCCTCGAGTGGGTGGATCCGGCCCGCCCGGCCCTGGCGGGGCGCGGAGTCGGTGACCCGGAGGACTTCATGCGTCATACGAGCGAGTTCGTGAACCGCTCGATCGTCCTGCACTCCCAGGTGGAGGCGAGCAATGGGACGACGGTGACGGCGTGGGTGCGCCGCGGCGAGGACGGCCTATTCTCGGTGCTGACGGCCGACGGGCCGCTGGATGCCGACGGGCAGCGCGAGGCGGACGCACTGGAGGCCCGCGTGCGCGACGCGGTCGGCCTGGACTGATCGACGAGGCAGGGCTCCCCTTCCGGGTATGCTCCCCCTCGCCGACGTACGCACAGACGACAACGGGACCCATCCTCACCGGATGGGTCCCGCTTCTGTCTCCAGGCGAATGCCCGGAATCAGTGGATAACGTCGACGCGCTCGAAGGCGTCCAGGGAGAAGCCCTGCTCGAGGATCGCGCGACTCCACTCGCGGGCGCTGAACAGCGAGTGGTCGCGGTAGTTGCCACACGAGTACGCATCGGTGCCGGGCACGTCCTCCCAGGTGACCTCCTCGGCGATCGCGTGCAGGGAGGAGGCCAGAGCCTCGGTCACCTCGCGCACCGAGGGGGTGCCCCACATGATGAGGTGGAAGCCCGTGCGGCAGCCGAACGGCGAGCAGTCGATGACGCCGTCGATGCGGTCACGCAGCAGAGAGGCGAGCAGGTGCTCGATCGTGTGCAGACCAGAGGTCGGGATTTCGCCGCTGTTGGGCTGGACGAAGCGCACGTCGAAATTCGAAATCTGGTCGCCCTTCGGGCCGGACTCCACGTTGATGAGGCGCACGTAGGGCGCCTTCACGGCGGTATGGTCCAGGGTAAAGCTCTCCACTTCTGCCATCTTGTCTTAATCCCTTTCGGTGTAGTTTTGCCTGCGTTGCTCCAGACGCATGAGCGACCTGAAGACCTCAGAATACTTCGGGTCCTCCTCATTCATGCGAGACAGGGCCGCACGTGCTTCACCTAACTGCCTGGTCAGGTCCATGCGCACCATCGCGGCGACGACGCCACGGCAATAGGAACGCACATCCCCCTCGCCCGCGACGGGCAACGGATTGACCGCCAGCTCCGTCACCGACGGAGCAATAAACTCCCCCGCCGCCTCCAAGACAACCTGCACGAAGTGGCGCGACGCCGCCAAGGTCGCGTTCTCTCCCGGTCCGAAGTGGGCCTCGGCCTGACGCATCATCTGCGTGAACGCGTCGAGCCCGCCGGCCGCGCGGATCGCGTCATGGACGGCGCGGTGCGTGGGCACCGTGAAGGACTGGCCGTCCAGCTCCTCAAAGCCGGAGCCGACGACGTAGAGCGGGTGCTGGAGGACGGCCTCGAGGGCCTGACGCTCGACGCGGGTCACCGGATCCTCGGGGCCCCTGCGCGCGGGCGCGGCCACGGGGCGACCCGCACCCGCCATCTCGATCTCACCCGGGCGAGGCCCCGGCGCGATGACCTCGACGCGGCCCGCCGCCCGAATCGCCTGCTCGACCGTCCCCATGTCCATGCCGAGCCACCCGGCAAGTGAACGCGTGTACTCGGCGCGCAGCGCACGGTCCTTGATGTGCGCGACGATGCCGGCGGAGGCACGCAAACCCTGGACGCGCCCCTCGGCGCTGCGCAGATCCATCTGAGACAGGACGGAGCGGATCGCGAACTCGAACAGGGGGATGCGCGAGTTCACCAGATCGACGATCGCCTGGTTACCCTCGGCCAGGCGCAGGTCGCAGGGATCCTGCCCGCCCGGGGCAACCGCCACGAATGTCTGTGCCGCGAAATTCTGGTCTTCCCCGTAGGCGCGCAGCGCTGCCTTCTGCCCGGCGCTGTCCCCATCGAAGGTGAAAATCACCTCGGAGCCGTGCGCGCGCCCGCTCGACAAAACGACGCCGGCCGCCGGGTCCGCGTGGTCGCCCAGCAGGCGCCGGATGATACGCACATGCTCGGAACCGAACGCCGTGCCACACGTCGCCACCGCGTTCGTCACCCCCGCGACGTGTGCTGCCATGACATCCGTGTACCCCTCGACGATGACGACCCGATGGTCCGTCACGATCGACTTTTTCGCCAGATCCAACCCGTACAGCAGCTGCGACTTCTTGTAGATGGGCGTCTCGGGAGTATTCAGGTACTTGGGCGACTCCTTGTCGGCGTCGTCCAGTCGGCGCGCGCCAAACCCCACCGTCGCACCCGTAATATCGCGGATCGGCCACACCAGTCGGCCGCGGAAACGATCATAGATGCCGCGGCTGCCCTGCGAGCCCAGGCCCGCGATCTGGATCTCCTGATCCGTGAAGCCCTTGGAGCGCAGGTGGCGCGTCAGCGAATCCCACGAGGCCGGGGCATAGCCGACCCCGAAATGCTCACACATCGCCTGGTTGAAACCGCGCTCAGCCAGGAACGTGCGCCCCCTGTGAGCCTCCTTGCTGCCCAGCTGCTTGCAGTAGAACTCTTCGGCCACGCGATGAGCGTCCAGAAGCCGCTGGCGCTTGCCCGGCTCCTCCGTGCGCACCCGCGTCCCGCCCTCCTCGTAGTGGAGGGTGATCCCCGCCTTCTGCGCGAGCATCTCCACGGCCTCGGTGAAAGGCAGGTGGTCGATCTTTTGCACAAAGGAGATGACGTCACCGCTCTCACCGCACCCGAAACAGTGGAACATGCCCAGGTGGGGCCGCACGTTGAAGGAGGGCGTGCGCTCGTCATGGAAGGGACACAGACCCTTGAGCGAACCGATGCCAGCGGGTCGCAGCGCTACGTGCTCGCCGATGATCTCATCGATCTTGATCGCGCTACGTACCGCTTCGATGTCGTCCTTGCGAATCAAACCCGCCATAATCTCAGTCTACCGACGCCCACCCACGTCTGCGTCCGATCACGCTCAGAGCTGCGACGACAGCATGCCACACCAGCGGGCGTGCCACGCCGACGCCGACACGTCCGTGAGCGCCGCGACCTGATCAATGACGGCGCGCAGGCGCACCCCGTCGTCCGATGCTGCCCGCCACTGCGCGGCGAACACCGGCTCCAGAGCGCCCGCCCCGGCCTCGTACAGGGCGTCAACGAGGTCGGCCAAGAGCGTGCGCTGCTGGTAGTACACCGGCTCGCTCTCGCGCGGGCTCATGACGTAGTGGACGGCCATGCCCTTGAGGATCTGGATCTCGGCGCGCACCTGCCGCGGCACCACCAGGTCCGCGCGGTAGCGGCCCAGCGGCTCGTCCCCGAACGTCTCGCGCGTCGCCGCCACCGTCGCCGAGCAGAAGCGCCCGATCAGCTCACTCGTCGCATCCTTCAGGCGGGCCAGCGAGGCGTAGGAGCCGTCGAAGGAGCGCAGCCACACGCTCATGTGCACGATGCGCTCGAGGGCATCCTCCAGGTCCGAACGCGCCACCGAGGGGCCGTACCAGTCCAGCGTCGAGGCGACGACCGCCGCGCAGTGCTCGTCGTCGAAAAGATCAGCGGGGTCAAGCTTGCGGGTCGCGACCGCGTCCTCCATGTCGTGCACCGAATAGGCGATGTCATCCGACAGATCCATGATCTGGGCCTCCAAGCAGCGCCGCCCCGCAGGCGCGCCCTGGCGCATCCACGCGAACACGGGCGCGTCGTCCGGATAGACGGAAAACTTGCGCGTCGACTTGGCCAGGTCGGGGCCACCGGACTTGACCCACGGGTACTTACAGATCGCATCCAGCGTCGCGCGAGACAGGTTCAGGCCCGCGGGCACGCCGCCCGGCCCAATCACCTTGGGCTCCAGGCGCGTCACGACGCGCAGGGTCTGGGCGTTGCCCTCGAACCCGCCGATCGATGCCGCAGCATCATTCAGGGCACGCTCGCCGTTATGCCCGAAGGGGGGATGCCCGAGGTCATGGGACAGGCAGGCGGCATCCACGACATCCGGGTCGGCCCCCAGTTCCTTGCCCAGCTCGCGCCCCACCTGGGCGACCTCCAGGGAGTGAGTCAGCCGCGTGCGCACGAAATCGTCCGAAATCGGGCCCAGCACCTGCGTCTTTTCACCCAGGCGGCGCAGCGCGGACGAATGCAGGATACGCGCCCGATCACGCTCGAACTCCGTGCGGGCCGAAGACTTGTGCTCCTCGGGCACCCAGCGCTCAGAATCGGACGAGCTGTAAGGAGACGCCGAGCTGGCGCCGTCAACACCGGGAATAGCCACAGAAAACTCATTCACAAACCCATGGTACGCGGCCGGGCCCGCCACCGAGCCGGCGCACGGACCGGGTGTCACAGCGTCATTGCTGAAGAATGCTGAAACTGACCGCTTTATTACTGTGAGATGCCCCGTCGGGTCTTTCACCAAATGTACAAACATGATAAATGTCAGGTGTCGCATTCAGCGTCGAATCACATCCACGGAAGGAGTCCCCCGTGTCCAACACGGCACAGGAAATCCTCGATGCGGTCGGTGGTCCCGGCAACATCACTCACTTTACCCACTGCGCCACGCGCCTCCGCTTTGAGCTGCGCGACGCCTCCGTCGTCGACAAGGACACGGTCGAGGCCATCGACGGTGTTCTCGGAGCTGTCCCCCAGTCGGGCGACCGCTACCAGATCGTCATCGGCGGCGCCGTTCAGTCCGTCTTCAACGAGATCAATAACCTGCCGTCGATGGCCGGTGGCGCCGCTGCCGCCTCCAACGACGATGTGAAGGCCGCCGCCCGCGCGAAGGCGCGCGGCAAGAATGCTCTCGTCGACGCGTTCTTTGAGTACCTGTCTGACTCGTTCCGCCCCCTCCTGCCGGTCCTCCTCGGCGCATCCCTGATCCTGGCGTTCCTCGCGGTCCTCGACTCTACTGGCGTCGTCGACACGCGCGCGGAGACGATCCCCGCGTGGCTGGGCTACGTGAACTCCATGTGGCGCGCGGTCTTCTACTTCCTGCCCGCGATGGTCGCCTACAACGCCTCCAAGAAGCTGGACATCGACCCGTGGGTCGGCACGGCCGTCATCCTGTCACTGCTCACCCCCAACTTCATGGGCCTGAGCAACACCTCCTCGTTCGCTGAGACGACCTGTACGACCACCGCGCTCGGCTCCGAGCAGTGCGTCACCCATGTCGGCTCCCTACCCCTGCAGCTGGCCGACTACGGCGGCCAGGTGTTCGTGCCGCTGCTGATGGTCCCGATCCTGGCTCTGGTCTACAAGGGCCTGAAGAAGATCGTTCCTTCGAACGTTCAGATGGTGTTCGTCCCCTTCATCTCCTTCATCATCATCATGCCGCTGACGGCCTTCCTGATCGGCCCCCTGTCGATCTGGATCGGCAACGGCCTGGGTGGCGGCCTGGCATGGCTCAACGGCCACGCCCCCATCCTCTTCGCGATCATCATCCCGATCATCTACCCCTTCCTGGTGCCGCTGGGCCTGCACTGGCCGCTCAACGCCCTGCAGCTGGCGAACATCGCCTCGACGGGTTCAGACTTCATCCAGGGCCCCATGGGCGCGTGGAACTTCGCCTGCTTCGGCGCCACCGCCGGCGTGCTCTTCCTGTCGATCCGCGACCGTGACACCGACATGCGCCAGACCGCGTCCGGTGCCCTCGCCGCCGGTCTCTTCGGCGGTATTTCGGAGCCGTCCCTGTACGGTATCCACCTGCGTTTCAAGCGCATCTACCCGCTCATGCTCACCGGCTGTGTCGTCGGTGGTCTGGTCATCGGTATCGGTAACGGCGTCACCACGAACACCTTCGTGTTCACCTCGCTGCTGACGATCCCCGTCTTCACCCCCATGGCCGTCTACGGTCTGGGCATCCTGGCAGCGTTCACTACTGCTTTCCTGATGGTCGTCTTCTTCGACTACCGCACGAAGGAGCAGAAGGCTGTGGCTCGCGAGAAGAAGGAAGCCATGAAGGCTGGCGTCTCCGCCGCTCCCGCCGCCGCTGCCGCGGCTGCCGCTGCTGCACCGGCCAATGAGGATGCTGCCGCTGAGGCTACCGCGCCGGCTGCTGAGGCTGCCCCTGCCCCGTCTTTCAGCGACGAGGCCAAGGCTGACCTGACGCTGACCTCCCCCATGGCAGGTGAGCTGGTTGCGCTCTCCGACGTGAATGATGAGGCCTTTGCCTCCGGTACGCTCGGCCCCGGCGTCGCCATCTCCCCCGCCGCTCACGCGGTCGTCGTCGCCCCCTGCGACGGCAAGGTAACGGTCGCCTTCCCGACCGGCCACGCCTACGGCCTCAAGTCCGCCTCCGGCGTCCAGATCCTCATCCACATCGGTATGGACACGGTCAAGCTGGACGGCAAGGGCTTCACGCCCCACGTCTCGAAGGGCGACATCGTCAAGCGTGGCGATGTCCTGGCTGAGGTCGATTGGGACGTCATCCGCGAAGCCGGCTACGACACCATCACCCCGATGGTCGTGACGAACAAGAAGAAGTTCGGCGAGATCACCCCCGCCGCTCCCGGCCCGGTCAGCATCTCTGACACGGTCGTGACAGTGACACCCAAGGAGGCCTGAGCCGCTTCTGAGTGACTCCTCGGGTGGGCGGCACCAGCATCGCGCTGGTGCCGCCCACCCGTTGTTTGTTGTCGCTGGTAACCGCCTCTTCCGCACGTTAACCGGCTGATCTGAACGTGGGCGGGGGTGCCCACGTGCGGAATAGGGAGTCCATGTGCAGGAACGTGGGCGTGCCAGTCGATGGCCTCATACGCGGAAGGTGATGAAGATACGGGAGAAGACCCATCGCCGCGAGGCTGAAACGGCTCATGGAGAGAGGGAGCGCCCCAGCTGGGGTGCGATGGACACGCGGCAGATGGTGACAGGCGGTGTGGGCCTGTTGCCGTGGCACGAAGACCGGAATGCGAGCTATAGGCTGAGGGAACGCCCCTGAATCAGCGTGCCCGCAAACTCGAGCGTCGGAGCGGAATTATCCCCGGCCTCGTCGATGGGACGAGGGAGCGTACCCCTCATTTGCCCGAGGAGGATGTCGACAGCCGCGCGGGCAATCTGCGCGATGGGTTGACGGATAGTTGCTAGGTGAGGCAGGGCACGGCGCATCGTTTCAGTGCCGTCGAAGCCGATGATGGACAGGTCGCCGGGTACGGACAGGTTGTGGGAGCGCGCCCACTCGAGGACTTCGGCGGCGGCCAGGTCGTCGGTGGCGAAGACTCCGTCAATGGGAGCCTGGGCGCGCGCCTCGTCGAGGCTGCCCTGCACGAGCGCGAAGCGCTGCGGGATCGGTGTGTCGAAGGGGACCGTGACGATTCGGGGTTTGAGTCCGGCGCGTTCGACCTCGGCGCGGTAGCCGGCCTCGCGCAGGTTGTGCGGCCCTGAGCGGGAGGTCAAGAGGAGCGGATGGCGTCGGCCTGCCTCGATGAGGGCGCGCGTGGCCATGGCACCTGCGTCGCGGTTCGCGCAGCGCACGTTGGGGATCGATGGGCTAAGTTCGCGGTCGATGGTGACCAGGGGCATACGGATTGTGTCGTATTCGTTGAGTCCCTCGTTGTGTGCGCCGGAGATAATGCCGTCGACGCGGTTACCCACGAGCAGGGACAGGTATTCGCGTTCGCGCTTGGTTCGGCCCATCGAATTACAGATGAGGATGCGGTATCCGGCTTCGGCCAGCGCGTTTTCGACCTCGACGGCGAGCTCGCCGAAGAACGGGAGGGAGACGGCGGGCACGATGAGGCCCACGGTCTGGGTGCTCTTACCGTGGAGGGCGCGCGCCAGTGAGTTGGGGCGGTAGCCCAGGGTGGCGATGGCGTCGGCGACGCTGCGCTTGGTCTTTTCTGATAGGTAACCCCGGTTGTTGAGGACTCGCGAGACGGTCGTCGGGCTAACGCCGGCGAGCTGGGCGACGTCGGCCAGCGTAGGTTCGCGGGAACTCATGCTCGCTTTCCTTTCGTTGATACCTCTCTAGTCTAGTCGGTGAGCGCGCCGTGGGCCTGGTGTCTCACGGACGAGGGCGTGGCGTGTTCCGTGGGCGGCGCTCGGTAGTGCGGATCGCGGGGGAGTGTAATGGATGGTTTGTTGGCATTTATGAGGGTGATTCATCCCATCTGGCCGCGTGGTGAAATCGAGTTTTCAAATCAGTGCACTACGTCATAGTATGGGCCGTACGGGTCCCCGTGTCTCACGATGGACATGCCCGCATTCGAAAGGAATGACTATGATTTCCCGCACCGTTGCAATTGGTTCCTCTGTTGGCCTTCATGCACGCCCCGCTTCCGTCCTCGCCGAGGCCGTGGATGACTCCGGCGTCGAGGTCACCATTGCGTTTGACGGCGAGGAGGCGGACGCTGCGTCGCTCCTCGAGATCATGACGCTGGGTGCCAAGCACGGCGACGTTGTCACCCTGTCCACCGAGGACGACGGCGCGGGCGAGGTGCTCGACTCGCTCGTCGCGCTGCTCTCGCGCGATCTCGATCAGGAGTGAGCTGATGGCGACGCACGACGTTCTGCACGGTATCGGTGTTTCCGCCGGTACCGCTGCTGCGCCCGCCGCGATCGTCCAGCCTGCGCCCGGCGTTGATACGTCGGAGCCGGGCAGCGTTGATGCTGCCGCCGACGGCGCGCGTGTCCGTGAGGCGCTCGCAGCTGTTTCCTCGCGCCTGAGTGAGCGCGCGGCAAAGGCGCCGGAAGAGACGAAGGCAATCCTGAAGGCCACGGCTCAGCTCGCGGGTGACCGCGGTCTGGCCAAGGCTGTCGATAAGAAGCTCAAGAAGGGCCTGGGCTTGACGCAGGCCGTCCATGACGCGGTCGAGGATTACGCGCAGATGCTGCGTGGTCTGGGTGGCTACATGGCGGAGCGCGCGACCGACCTGTACGACGTGCGCGACCGTGCGATCTGCGAGCTGCGTGGCCTGCCCGAGCCGGGCGTGCCCGCGTTCGAGGGCACGGTCATCCTGGTGGCCCGCGATCTGGCTCCTGCCGAGACCGCGACGCTGAACCCGGAGACCGTCCTGGGCATCATCACCGAGGTTGGTGGCCCCACGTCGCACACGGCGATCCTGGCCGCTCAGCTGGGTATTCCCGCGATCGTCAAGTGCGAGGGAATCATGGACGTCGAGGAGGGTACAGCGCTGGCCCTCGACGGCGGTGTCGGCGAGGTCATCATTGCTCCCACCGAGGACGAGGTCACCCTGCTCAAGGAGCGTTCGCTGCGTCGTGCGCAGGCGCTGGCCGGTTCGACCGGTAAGGGTGCGACGTTCGATGGCTATCCCGTGAAGCTCCTGGCCAACATTGGCACGGTCGATGATGCGCTTAAGGCCTCCAAGGTGGACCTGGAGGGCTCGGGCTTGTTCCGCACGGAGTTCCTGTTCCTGGAACGCGCGGACGCCCCCTCCCTCGAGGAGCAGACGGACACCTACACGAAGGTCCTCCAGGCCTTCGGTGACCGTCGCGTTGTCGTGCGTACCCTGGACGCGGGCGCTGACAAGCCGCTGAGCTTCGCGGATCTGGGTGCCGAGGAGAACCCCGCCCTGGGCGTGCGCGGCCTGCGCCTGTGCCAGAGGCGTGAGGATCTCATCGACACGCAGCTGCAGGCCCTCGCGGCCGCCTACAAGGCGACCGGCGCGGAGCTGTGGGTCATGGCCCCCATGGTCGCTACCGCCAGCGAAGCTAAGTGGTTCGCTGACAAGGCGCGCGGCTACGGCCTGCCCAAGGTCGGCATCATGATCGAGGTGCCCGCGGCAGCCCTGCGCGCCGAGCAGCTTCTGTCGATCGTGGACTTCGCCTCCATCGGCACGAATGACCTGACGCAGTACACGATGGCGGCGGACCGCCTGGACGGCAACCTGGCGACCCTGCTCAACCCGTGGCAGCCGGCCGTCCTGGAGATGATCCGTACCGCCTGCAATGGTGGTCGTGCGACGGGCAAGCCGATCGGCGTGTGTGGCGAGGCTGGCGGCGACCCGCTGCTGGCCCTGGTCCTCACGGGCCTGGGTGTCGCTTCTCTGTCGATGGCACCCTCCAAGGTCAACGCGGTTCGTGCGGCCCTGCGCATGCACGACCTGGCGACCTGCCAGCAGATGGCTGCTTTCGCGGTGGATGCTCCTAACGCGAAGGAAGGCCGTGAGAACGTCCTGAAGCTGGTCGCTCCGGCCATGCTGGATCTGCTCTGATCTGCGGCGCGACGCCATAGAACGAGGGGTGGGCCCGGGAACCGATGGTTCCCGGGCCCACCCCGTTACGCAACGCCGCTGAGAGGCGCGTGAACTACTGTGTGCGGATCGCGTCGGCGGCGCTCGTGGACTGGCCGCCACGAGACTTCTTTGAGCGTCCGGAGAAGATCGCGGTCAGAATCAGGATGACGCCGAGGGCCGCGACGGCGCTGATACCGAGAACAGGCAGGTTGAAGGTCGTGATGTAGGCTTCGGCGATCAGGAACGCGCCGACCATGCACACGAGGAGCGCCCAGACGAACGCGCCGACGCGCACGCCCCTGCTGGGTGCCTCGGGCAGGTCGTGATAGTTGACGGGCCAAGCGGGTGCGCTCCACGTCTGTGCGCCAGAAGCGCCCGGCCCCGTTCCCATCGCCCCGGCGTGTGTCCCCGAGGGGTCCTGCGAGCGCGAACCGGCCCCGGCCTCGGGCTGGGAGGCCCCGGGGGACATCGCAGCCGCAGACGCCGTCGTCTCACCCGTGAACGCCGGATCGAAGGCTGTGCGACTCCCCGATGCGGTGGTACCCTCCTCCTCGCGGAAGATCGCGAGCGGATCAGTGGAGGGCATCTCCAGGGTCGGTTCCGGGGTCGTGGGCAGCGTGCTCGTCACATCCAGTTCGGGGTAGCGCGAGGTGACGTCGATCCCGGTGAACTCGCTGGTCGCGTCGTTGTTGGGGGTAGTCATGGTCGTTTCCTTCCTCAGTTGCCCGGAGTGGTGTAGGCGGGGGTGGACGAGGGGGACGCTGACTGCGTCGGGGTGGGCGTCGGGGTAGACGAGGGTGCCTGTGCCGGGGTGGAACCCCACGTGCCCGAGGTGTCGGGGGACTGCAGGATCGTCAGGTTCTCAAGGACCACGTCATCCGTGATGAGGACGGTGATCCCCCCGAGCGACGTATTGCCCCATGAGGGGGAGGACACAGTCTGGCCAGGGCAGTTCTTCAACGGGGCGGCCCAGCCGTCGTTCGTCATGTTCGTTACCAGGGAGCCGATACTCGACCGGCACACGATCTGGACGGGCTGACCCTCCGCCGTCTGGATCGTCAGGTGCTCCCAGGCCTGCCAGCTCACGGTGATCTGCTTGGTTGTGCCGACAGGCGCCCCGGTCAGGTCGAGGGTGACGGTGCCCAGGGGACTCGCGCCCTGTACGGAGGTGACCGTCCAATCGACGGTTTTGTCACCCGTGGAGTTGCTGATCGAGGAGCTGAACGTGGAGATCGTCTGCTGTGTCGCTTCGGTGCCGATGGCGGCCGTCGGCAGCGCGACGATGATGCCGAGAATCGACAGCGTGGTCAGCCAGCCGGCGCTGCGGTCACGCAGGGCGGCAACCGCCAGGGACAGTCCGACGATGAGGAGGCACACTCCGCCGCCGATGACGATGATGCGCGCGACCGTTTGCTCCCCGGTTTCTGCTGTGATGAAGGGGATGATGGGACCCTTGTCGACCATGTAAATGCCGGCGAAGACGGCAGCCGCCACGAGGACCAGCAGGCCGGTAATCGCCATGTTGACGCGCGACGAGACAGTGCGGGGGCGGTGGGTCGGTACGGGGGGCGCGGCCCATCGACGAGGCTTGGGCGCGCTCGGGGGAGGCGTCCAGCCCGGGTGGGGCTGGGAGGGGCGAGCGTCTGCCGGGCGAGGCTCGGCCTGCGTGTCGGCCTGCGTGCTGGTGGCGGGTTCCCCGTAGGTGGGGAAGCCGTGGGCGCTCTGCTGTCCGCCCATGGTGTCCCCCTCCACGTTAGCGGTCGGGGTGGTCTGTCCAAAAGGGGCGGTCGTTCCCGCTCCTCCCGGAGTGCTCGGGGTGCCGTACTGCGGTGCCGAGCCGGTGCCCTGGTTCTGTCCGGACTTGTTCGCGCTCGAGATGACGAAGGCGATGAGGCCGACGACGAAGGCGGAAACTACGAGGAAGCCGAGCCAGCCAGCACCGAGACCGATGCCAACACCGCCGAGGACGCCGATGGAGGGCACGATGGAGGACACGCTGACAAGGCACAGGAGGAGACCTCCCAGGAAGGCAATGTCGAAGCGTCCTTCTGCGGTTTCTTCCGCGTGGATGCGCCCGTCCTGAGCCTCGGGCAGGAGGAGCCATGCCAGGCCGTAGGCGAGCGTCACGAAGGGCAGGCACAGGGCTGCGATGACGGTGAGGACTCGCACGAGCGACAGGTCCCATCCGCTGCGTGCAGCGATGCCCGAGCAGACGCCGCCGATGACGCGGGGGTGGGCTCGGTACCAGCCGGAGGCTCGCATGGACTCAAAGAAACGCTTGCGGGGCGGACGCTGTCCGTAGGCACCGCCCTGGTCCGACGGACCGTTTGACCAACTCATGGTGCACTTCCTCTCGATGGGATCCGCATACATTCGGATCGGATACCACTACTCAATCAAACGGGAGTCCCCTCGCGATAGTAGGGGACCCCCTGAACCGCCCCTGATTGTGCCGGGGGTACCCCCGGCCTCGTCCCCGGACGTGCCACAATAGACACGTGAGCAGCACGGTCAACAACCCGCATCCTGGGTGGACGCCGCCGATTCCGGCACCGCCCGCCAGGCCCCCGCTTGCGCGCGCGACAGCCTCCAGTCCGGACATGCCTGCCCCCTGGATGGCGGGCGTGTGCTCGGGCCTGGCCGTGCACCTGGGCGTCCCGGTCATGGTGATCCGCGGAGGCCTCATCGCCCTGACTTTTCTCGGCGTCGGCGCGGTCGCTTACCTGTGGCTGTGGGTGACGGTCCCCGAGGATTCGCCCGAGGCCTCGGCGTCGGGCACGCTCAGCCCCGGCCTCGTGCGTGTGCGTCAGGAGAGGGCCGCCCAGGTCGCGCGTAACCGCTTGGTCGTCACGGGCGTGGCCCTGCTGGTTGCCGCGGTGCTTGGGGCGATCCTGAACGCGACGAGCGCCCTTGAGTGGAGCGACATGGGTTCCATCGTGTCGATCGTCGCGGGCATCACTCTGGTGTGGAGCCAGAGCCGCGAGGTGCGCAATTGGCGCTCGGTGCGCTTTATCGGCGCGGTCGTGGGCGGTATTGCGCTGCTGAGCCTCGGCGTCGTCATGGCCGCCTCGCGTGACAACCCGCCCGTCATCCTGCTGCGTGGCGGCCTCATTGGTGCTGCCCTGGTTGCCGGTGTTCTCTTTGCGCTTGTTCCCATGTGGCTGCGTACGACGAAGGATTTGTCCGAGGCCCAGGCGCAGCGGGTGCGCGAGGCTGAGCGCGCCGACATTGCCGCACACCTGCACGACTCCGTGCTTCAGACGCTGACTCTGATTCGCGCCTCCGCCGAGGACCCGGCGCGCGTGCGCGCCATCGCCCTGACCGAGGAACGCGAGCTGCGCGCCTGGCTGTACACGGGCCACGCGCAGGCCGCCGACTCTCTCGAGGCTGCCGTCACCGAGGCCGTTGTCGGCGTCGAGAGCCGCTACGGTGTGCCCATCAGCGTCGTTGTCGTCGGCGACATGCGGCCGGGTCCGGGCGAGCTTGCCCTCGTCGCGGCTCTGGCCGAGGCCTGCCAGAACGCCGTGCGCCACGGTGCCCCGCCCGTCTCCGTCTACGTCGAGGTGCGCGCCCGCGTCGTCGAGGCCTTCGTGAAGGACAACGGCGAAGGATTCGACCCCGCCACCATCGCGGCAGACCGCCACGGCGTGCGCGACTCCATCGTCGGGCGCATGCGCAGGGCCGGGGGAAGCGCCACAATCCGCGCCCTGGCCCACGGCACCGAAATTGCTCTGAACGTGCCGCGCTCCGATATTCTGGAAGAAACAGCCCCCACTGGGAGGACACAGTGACCATCCGCATCCTTGTCATCGACGATCACCCCATGGTTCGCGCCGGGGTGCGCTTCGAACTCGAACACTCCGGGGCCGACCTTGAGATCGTCGGAGACGCCGCCGACGTCGAAGGTGCCATCGCCGCGTGCCGCGCTCTGACCCCCGACGTCGCTCTCCTTGACGTGCACCTGCCCGGCGGCAACGGCGGCGGCGGGGCCGAGGTCGCTAGCTCCTGCCGCGACATCGACGGCTTGCACTTCCTGGCCCTGTCGGTCTCTGACTCCGCCGAGGACGTCGTCCAGGTCATCCGCGCGGGCGCCCGTGGGTACGTCACCAAGTCGATCTCCACGCCCGAGCTGGTCGAGGCCATCAACCGCGTCGCCGCCGGCGACGCCGCCTTCAGCCCGCGTCTGGCCGGTTTTGTGCTGGACGCCTTCGGGACTGGGGAGGTCTCGACGACCGACTCTGAGCTGGATCTGCTGTCCGCGCGCGAGCAGGAGGTCATGCGCCTCATCGCTCGTGGCTACACGTACAAGGAAGTCGCCCACGACCTGTTCATCTCCATCAAAACCGTCGAGACGCACGTCAGCTCGGTCCTGCGCAAGCTCCAGCTCTCCAACCGCAATGAGCTGACACGCTGGGCCATGCAACGACACATCGTGTGAGGTCAGCTTCCTTTTGCGCGCGCCGATCATCGCCCGCTGGTCCGGCGTGCCTACAATGGAATCCCGAGAGCGTGACAGCGCCTGACCGCCCCGCACGGA
>ERZ772962.976-NODE-976-length-15748-cov-19.752437_pt1 | contig 15748 bp, 13 predicted proteins | sample MGYA00580676_ERZ772962 | MGnify/ENA primary metagenome ERZ772962 (study PRJEB29015, sample SAMEA2738049) | human oral metagenome | biome: human oral; feature: human-associated habitat; material: saliva | place: China | collected 2230 ...
GCGAGGGCGTTGTCGGATTCGAGCATCATGTGTTGTGCCTGCTCCAGCAGGGTTGCCGACTCGACCGCGGCGATTTCGACTGCTTCCGCAGGGGCGGTGCGGCGCTCCGCGAGGGTGAAGCTCATGCCAGACTCCTTGCCGGCGGTGTTGAGCGCATCCACGAACGCCTGCTGGGCGGCAACCGCCGCATCATCGGGGCGTACCGGATTGCTTGCGGTCGACTTGCCCGGCACCGTGTGCGATTCGAGCGCAATCGGGTGAATGGGCGTGATCTGGCCGGACGCCACGTCGGCAGCATCCCAGCCGGGGTTCACACCGGGGCCGCTGAAGAAGGTTCCGTCCAGGTAGACGGGCAGCGCCGCGGCAGGCTTCTCACCCTGAAGAAGCGCCTTCACGGTCAGCTCGGCGAGGGTGCCCAGGCCTGCGCGTCCCACAATCTGCTTCGGGTTGGAGGCGCCCGCACCGAGCAGGGTGTCGCCGCCCGCCATGAGGTACAGCCCGGCGGCGTCGCGGGCGACGCGGGTGCGCAGGTGCGCCTGCAGGTTCGCGTAGTGGTTGAGTGCGAACAGGGTCAGCACCTTAAAGGTGGAGGCGGGCACGCGCGCGGTGTCGGCGTTGGTGGCGTACAGGTCGGCGGGTGCGGTGGTTGCCTTGATGCTGGGCAGGTTGCCGTCCATGCCGGTGACGAGCAGGCTGTACTGCGGGTAGGTGCCGTCCGCGAAGAGCGCGGTGAGGGCGTTGCGTAGCTGCTCCTGTTCCGCTTCGGGCAGTGCGGGGGTGAGGGTCGGGCTCGGGGTAGCGCTCGGGGTTGCGGAGGCGGTCGCCTCGGCGGTGCCGGTTGCGCTGCCGGCAGGGCTTGCGGAGCCTTCGGGGCGTTTCTGCTCGGTTGCGGCGGATCCGCAGGCGGTGAGGAGGAACATGCCGCCGAGGGTGAGGGCTGCGCGGCGGGTGAGGGTGGTGGTCTGGGTGTTGTGCTTGTTGGAAGGCATCTTTTGAGCATAGCGGGCGGATGGGGTGCCTATCGAATTTACGCGCCGGTGCTGGGATGCTCCTGCCGCGCTCCTGCTGCCCCTCGCGAACCCTATCTGGGCTGCCTGGCATGGCGGCCGGGTGTGGCGGCGAGGTGTGCTGGCGGGCACGGGACTAGGTGGAATGTTAACTGTGGTGTGAGGTAAAGATGCTTTCTGGAGGTAGCACTTTAACTCCACAACTATGGCTCAAAACTCAATGGAGGGTTTGCCACCGATAACCCTGGCGAGAGCTAAGAAGGCAGGATACGTGAGCGGACGAAGAGGCGGGGGCTGCTAGATCACTGGTATGAGTGGTCTGGCAGCCCCCGCCTTTATGTCTTTTAGATATGAGAGTTAGGCCCTATAGGTTTAGGGTGCAGGTTAAAGGGTTTCTTCGTAGGTCTCCTAAGAGTTGGCGTAGAGATCGTTGACGTCGCTCTGTGCGGTTGCGAGAATTTCAGCGAAGTTTTCGGGTGATTCCTTCATATACTCCACAGCTGACTTTCCGTCGTATACCTGGGAAGGGTTGGCGAGCCAGATGGCAGTTTGCCATTCGGAGAAGTTGCCTTTGAGCAGGGTCTGGATGATTTTCTGTACGTCGGGATCGATGGAACCGTTCTGAAATTGGAACAGAGGGTATCCATTGCGTCCCTTGCCATCCTTCAGACGAAGGATAGTTTTCTTGTTGATGCGGTCGTTGAGGGCCTGAGGGGTGATGTCTCCGAGGTACTTGCAGACCGCTGCGGTGGTGTACATCTTTCCGACGAGGTCAAGGGCGCTGAGGGGTTTTTGGTAATCCATCAGATGCATCTGTGTTGCGACATAGAGTGCGCGAGATAGGGTTTCTGCAAGCTCATCGCTTGCGGTGATTTCACCAGATTCAATAAGGGACTCGATGTATTTTTGGGCCGGTTTAACGGCTTGGGTAATAAGGCTTTGCGTATCCATGATGTCGATAAGGTTGATTGAGGTTTTTTTGGTGGGCTCCATGTCGTGGATACTCGACCATCCTGGGGAGGGTGGGGTTTGGCGAGTGTACGGTAGGGGACCCACCACCAGCGTATGATATATAAAGCCTAAACGTAAAGTTAGTAATACCTAACATATATGATTTTGGGTGCAAAAATCCCCTTTGACCTCACGTGAAGATGGAGTACTGGGGGCAAAGGGGATTGGTGCCCAATTAGCTGGGTGCTACATCTCTACAAGAGAGCTGTCCGCGTCTTCTGGCAGGTTAATAATAGGAGGTAGCTTTTCACTGAGGCGCATCTCTTCATAGACGTAGATCGCAGGTCGAGTTTTCACTACCTTAAAGAGCTCCGTATGGGCTCCGGCGTCCCCAAAGATATAGATAGTGTATCCGTTGTTATGGCGAGAGCGGGCAATAATCCCATCGAACCCGAGCTTTTTGAGTGCCTCAGCCCATAGCTGAGTTACACGATATCCAGCATCGCCAGGTAGGGGGCCAGAAATATCACCAGGAATGAAGCCGAGACCAGGTTTGCTGACGTCAGCAAGGACTAGCTTTTCTTGGGGGCCTAGCGTGGTGACCATAATAGCCCAGAGGTCTTTAGCAGCAATAGGGTCGCCCTTGGTGATTCGGTTCCCCAAATGCTCACGCAAAGCTGTGGATTCGCTAGATGCTGTATTGCATGTACCAAAAGGCTTCGCGAGGTCAAAGCGACCTCCAGTATCCTCACCATCATCCTGATGCAATGAGCTGGAGCTGGAGTAATAGCGCGCATCACACAGCTCGTTGTTTCGCGTTAGCCTGTGTGCTCGGTAGAATACTTCATATTTAGTGCCCGGTCCTACCTCTACCGTATGTAGGTCGCTCTTCGTGAGGTCTGCGGGCGGGGGAGTTACAGTCGACAGATGTCGTGGGGTAGGCTTTGTAGCCATGAGTTAATATACTTTCTTGTAAGGGGTGCCCTTGTGTTTTCATTGGAGGCACCCGGAGCGAAGAGGTGGGGCGGTGGAGCCCCTGACCCTCTGTATACAAATCAGCCCCAGAACCCTTTTGTTTTGGTTGTAGCAGACGCCAGTGCACCGTGCATAGGACGTAAAAATTGTGTTGCTATCACTTGCATATCTGTGGAACACTGGTTTACACTATAAATGTCTGGGGTGGAGAAGAAGACTTCCCGAATGGTGAAGCCCCCTTGAGAATCATTACTCCTTCCTGATGATGTCGAGGTAGGCTCTCGACAGTATCTGAATGTTGTGTTTGGGCTCATCTTGCCACCATATCTAGATAGACCCAGCCATATTGTAACACAAACCCACACGTTCCGTGTGGGTTTTTTGTGTTTGCCTCAGATTCTGGGCATCTTGGCGCGGAATAACAGCTCAGAGAGGTTCTGTCGAATCAAGTTTTTCTACCCGCCAGACTCTACACCCCTTATTCCTGCTGCACCTACTCCCCCGTTGGACCCGTTGTAATTTACGCTGGTTTTGGCGCCGAATACGCGGTTTCGGTGTGCGTGAACGGGTTACAATGGGTGAGTTCAACACCTAACTTTCGCACCTTGCGCGCCGAAGTCGCCGCGAAAGTGACTCTAACTCACGAGAAAGAAGGTTCCGATGGAACTCGACGTCACTATTGAAATTCCCCGCGGTTCCCGCGTGAAGTACGAAGTGGACCACGAGACCGGCCGCCTGCGCCTGGACCGTGTGCTGTTCACCTCCATGCAGTACCCCACCGCTTACGGCTACTTCGAGAACACCCTGGGTGAGGACGGCGACCCGCTGGACGCAATGCTGATCCTGGACGTTGACGTTGTTCCCGGCGTGCTGGTTGAGTCCCGCCCGGTTGCAGTGTTCAACATGACCGATGAGGCTGGCGGCGACGCTAAGGTTCTGTGCGTTCCCACCGACAAGCGTTACGACCACATCAAGTCCCTGGCTGATGTTCCCGAGCAGCTGAAGGCTGAGATTCAGCACTTCTTCGAGCGTTACAAGGACCTGGAGCCCGGCAAGTGGGTTAAGGGCGAGGGCTGGGAAGACCTGGCTGCTGCTGAGAAGATGGTCCAGGAGGCTATCGACCGTTTCGCAGCTGAGGGTCACTAAGCTGCCGCACCGTTAGGTGCACCCGGTTTTTGTAGGGGGCGTGTTCCCCGTGTCTGGTTCGTGCGAGTTTTCGTGCGTGCTGGAGGCGGTGGGCACGCCCCCTTTTGTTGTGCTCGGAGTTGTTGCCCAGGGCTTTGTAGAGGTCGATTTCAACAAGTACTTTGCGCGGTGGGGCTTGTAATATTTCTGAAAGTTCAGATTTTTAAAGATATTTCTAAAGTTCTAGTTGCATAAATATTCAAGTTTAAAGTGAGATTTTAATAAACTTCAGGTTTACATTGATATATATTTTTTCATGAGAATGAAATATTTGCTTGTGAATACTCAAAACGGTGAATTTTCAGAGTAGGGTTGAAGGAGTGCGGTGTAAGAGCGTCGACGAAGCGTAAACGCCACACACTATTGTCATCACTCAACTCAATTTAAGGACTATCATGTCTGAACTGTCACGCCGGCATGTGTGCCGGCTTTCGTCATTTGCCCTGGTAAGTTTCTTCGTAGCACCTCAGAGCACGGCATGGGGTATTCAGAGCTCTGTTGGGTCTCCCCAGCAAATAGATGGATGCACTGTTGCCCCGCTTCGTGAAGCATGGTTGCCGACTAATGGTGCAGATAATGTCATTCTGTGGTTTCAGCTCCTTCCCTTTTCGGGCCCCTATGCTGGGGTGCATGCGCTTCCGTCGGTAGAACTGATGGGGAATCAAGGAGAGCGATTCTTGTATGAGGTAATTCGCCCCCATATTCGCCGTGATACAGGGCAGTGGCTGTCTAAAATTCCTTCGGGTCAGCAGATTGTGGTTGAGCTTGAACAGCTGAGTGGATCGCAAGAATACATGGTGCAGATGAGCCGTTGGCAGCCGGGTTCTATGGGATTGACAAGCCATTCTCCTGAGGGGTACCCGGCTGCACCATCACTGACAGTGCGTGAGGACTCGGGTCTGAAGGTGGTTCGTGCGCGTGGTGCCTCAATAGAGAGCACTGAGTATTTTTGTGGTGTCTACCAAGGGGAGATGAAGGGAAACGCATCCCTTGGAGAAGATGACGGTGCGTTTATTCAAGCTCAGCGCTGGGAATGGGGTCTTGAGGTTGATAAAGATATTTCTCAGCCGGAAGAGTTGTTTCAACGAGGGTGCTTTGGCGTGTATTTCCCGGGTCGTAGCGAATACGGCGGATCTACTGTGTCGGCTTCCTATCGGATTAGTGTTAGGACGCCGGGAGGCGTGTTGACATGTACCACAATAGCTGCCCCATAAAACAATTATGGGGGTAATCGCAGGGTTGTGGATTCGGGAAATCTTGCTCTGCAAAAAGAGATGATTGATAGGGGGTTGGTACAGATTTAATAGAATTAAACATCAAATCATCTTTATGTATAGATATTCAGGAAAAATTGGTGGGTTGGCATTCAAACTATTTGAATGCGTTTGAACTATATGGCTTAAGAAAGGAATACAATATGGTTGATTATAGTAAATCAAAGCATGTGAATGTTTTGGATTTTGGTGCAGACCCAACCGGCACGAAAGATTCCGCACCAGCAATTCAAAATGCCATTAACTCGGTGGCCGCTGTTCCCGGTGGTGGTTCTGTCGAGATTCCTTCGGGAATCTATCTTGTGAGTAATGATTTTATTAATCTCAGGGATAGGGTAGAGGTGTATGGTCATGGATTTTCAACACAAATTATTGGGTTTAATAAAAACCCGAAGATTTTAAGAGATGTTGATGGTGACGATATGGAGTGTCAGGGGGTATTTCATATGGGGTCATACAATACCTTTGTGGGTGATATGGGAACAAATATACCAATGCGTTTTGGGGTACGGGATATGTTTATTCGTGCCGCCAATCTTAATCTTTTGAATCCTAATATTCGTAAAGGATTTTTTGAGTATCAAATTGCTCAGGGTAAGCACGTTGCTGATAATTATATACCGGATAATATTGCGGGCATTATTGTTCATACAAGATATGATATTTTTAATGAACCTGAAGCTGCCCCTATTATTTCAAATGTTGAAATCTGGGATACGGCAATCGGAATTGCCATCCTGGGTGAACATGATCGTGCTATGAAGGTTGATAAGGTCCGCATTCGTAAAACTCGCAGACAAGGGCTCTTGGTGGGAAAGCCGGTGGGTCATGTTCAGCGTAGAACAGAGAGTTTGAACTCTGGAGCTGCGGATAATAAGTTTGTGATGGTTGAGGTCTCTGATGCCAATCTTGGTGGCGGATATCATGGGGCAATTGAGGTGTATGGGGCTCAATGTAAATTTGTGGCATGTACCGCCTGGTTTGCTATTCGCAATAAGCCAAATTCCGACCTTTATCACGATAGAGATCAGTACCGCAGAAAGTCTGGTGCCGGGTGGGCGGTTTTTGGCGAACGGAATATGTTCATCGGATGTACCGCTCAGGAGAATGGCGGGCACGGGTGGGTCGTAGGTTTCAAGGATAATCAGTTTATGAATTGTCTAGGTGAGTCCTCGAGTCTCGAGAATTCACTTATTCTTAAGGGAACTGCACGCACTGATGAAGCAGCTAATTGGTATATTGGACGAAATGCTTCTGGAGCACGCCTAGTATCGCCGCGTTCGGCTAATCCGAAAGTTGGCCAGCGTTCCTCGCGTTACGGGTTTTATCTGGAGAATAAGCTGGATGATATTAGTATTGTGGCCGGTTCATCGCGTAATGCCCGTGATGGTAATAAATTGACTTCGAATGACGGTCGGCACCTTTTCTTTAGGAGAGATCGCAGTGTCCCCTGGGGCAATTTCTATATTGATATTAATTTTGTGGTCTATAGGACCTCGCAAGATAATGAGATTAATCGGAATAGTCAAAATGACGTAAAAGTTTAATCATTCTGAAATAATTGCGCGGAGAGTGAATCCTGAGTATCTTCAAAGGGATTCACTCTTCTTCTAATCTCACACCTTTCACCGAGGATAGAAAATGAAGAAAAACCTTTCGACCCGTGGTGCGGCGGCACTGTTGGCACTGGCTATGGGGTATATGGGCCAGGGTGTAGCCCAGGCGGCATACATTCAGCCGAAATCTGTACAGCCTATTGAAGAGCTGGAATTTGATGTTAATTGTTTTGACATGCACTTCTTTTACGGCAAGAACGTTATAACCAGTTTGCACTGGGCGGAGTGTACCGGCCTGATTACGAAGAAGCAGGTTGTCGGGCTGGCTACAACCGATGAAGATAAGTTGCCGAACGGGGTCATGACTATCTCGCGTGGCCGCTTGCTGGAGCACCTGTACCATCTGGCTGGTTCACCCGAGGTGAAGAACCTGCCGGAGAAGTCCCCGTACACCGACCTGACTCCGGGCGATGCACGCTATAAGGTTGCTATTTGGGCGACCCGCGTGGGTTTGACCACCGGTTGGTCTGATGGTTCCTTCCACTACGATACTCCGGCGAGCCGTGGCGCCTACTTTACTTTCCTCTATCGTGCTGCGGGTAGCCCCAAGGTGACTTTGGAATCCCTGGATGCGGCGAATGCTGTGCGTACGGAGAAGGGTGCTGCCCCCATTAAGGAGGGGAGTGAGTTGCATCGAGCAATGAGCTGGGTGTACCAGCATGCGCTGGCGAAGGGGGAAGATGTCCGGGCGTATGACACTAGATTCCTCACTGACGGGTACACGCCGGGGGATTTCAATGAAACACCGGATTTCTATTACGCTTCGTACCGCACTATTTTCACCCCTCTCATGGTTCTTGATTACCATGAAGAGCTGGCGCCCATTGTGGCTCGTCTGCAGTCGCTGTCCTAGCGGCAGGTGAGCGGAGGGCTTGCTGGGGGCGTGTTCCCTGCATCTGGTTCGTGCGATTTTTCGTGCGTGCTGGAGGCGGTGGGCATGCCCCCTTTTTGTTGCTTCTTTCGCCTTTGTTGTGTCTTTCGCCGCATCTGCCTGCGCGCCGGGCGTAGTTGATTGCGCAGGGTGCAGATTCTGAGTATGGTCAAAGAAATTCACTCTTCTTCCGTTCTCACACCTTTCACCGAGGATAGAAAATGAAGAAAACCCTTTCGACCCGTGGCGCGGCAGCACTGTTGGCACTGGCTATGGGCTTCATGGGTCAGGGCGTGGCCCAGGCTGCGCATATTGATCCGAAACCTGCACAGCCTACTGAAGAATCCAAGGCTAATGTCAACTGTTTCGAAATGTACGGCGAATACGGCAGGAACGCTATGAACAGTTGGCAGTGGGCGGAGTGCACCGGCCTGATTACGAAGGAGCAGGCTGTTGAGCTGGACAACATCGATGAGTGGTCCCTGCCGAATGAGGTCATGACCATTTCGCGTGGCCGCTTGCTGGAGTACCTGTATCAGCTGGCTGGCTCACCCGAGGTGAAGAACCTGCCGGAGAAGTCCCCGTACACCGACCTGACTCCGGGCGATGCACGCTATAAGGTTGCTATTTGGGCGACCCGCGTGGGTTTGAGCGCTGGTTGGTCTGATGGTTCCTTCCATTACGACACTCCGGCGAGCCGTGGCGCCTACTTTACCTTCCTCTATCGTGCAGCGGGTAGCCCCAAGGTAACTCTGGAACCCCTGGGTAAGGCGAATGCTGCACGATATAAGAAGCGTTTTGCCCCCATTAAGCGGGGAAGCGAGTTGCATCGAGCAATGAGCTGGGCGTACCAGCATGCAATGGCGAAGCGGGAGGATTATGACCTGCCCATGAACTTCAACTACCCCAGCGCCGATTACGTGACATGGGACGCCTACAGGGTGCCGGACTACTACTTCGCTTCGCACCGGACTATTTTTATTCCTCTTATGATTCTGGACAGTCATGAGGAGTTGGCGCCCATTGTGGCTCGTCTGCAGTCGCTGTCCTAGTTGCTGTCCTAACGGCAGGTGAGCTGCAGGTGAGCGGAGGGGGCGTGTTCCCCGTGTCTGGTTTGGGCGATTTTTCGTGCGTGCTGGAGGCGGTGGGCACGCCCCCTTTTGCTGTGCTCCTTGATTGTGCTCGGAGGTTCCGTGGAAGGACATGTGTAACCGAACTATTCTTCGGAAAACAGCCTCAGAGCACCCCTGGGAGTGCTATTATGGGCATATTACGAAGAATAGTTCGTATAACCTGAGGTTCTGCAGCGGTGAGGAGGAAACCCCTATGGCATTCGACGCAATAGGGTTTGCGCAGGAATTTGGCGCCCAGGTTCGCGCCGTCCGCAAGTACGAAAAAATCACCCAAATGGAGTTGGCGTGGATGGTCGGGCTCAGCGATAAAACAATCCGCGATATTGAGCGTGGGCTACCCGGCCCGTCAATTGGTGCGGTCCTCAAGGTCGCCCAAGAGCTCGGCATCGAGCTGGCTATCACCAACCCCCTCACCTAACCCCTCCCGCAGACTGCGATAGAAAACAGAACCTGGAGAAAAGCCATGACAGATGAACTTATGGCAGATGTCTATAAAGATGGTGTTCTCGCCGCATATTTGAGGCGAGACGCCAACGGGCTGATTCATTTCACCTACCGGGCAGATTATAAAGGCCCGGCAATTGCCACGAGCCTGCCTTTAAACGCGGAATATACCGCAGAATCAATTCCTCCTTTCTTTCAGAATCTTTTGCCCGAAGGCTATAGGCTTGACGTTGTCAGTTCCGAGAAAAAAATCAGCAAAAATAACACCCTGGGCTTATTGCTGGTGATTGGTTCTGACGTTCCAGGCGATGTGCAAATTATTGAGCACGGGCGGGAACTGTACACCGCTCCTGCCGCGTTGGTTAACCAACCTGAGGCTGTTTCTTTTACAGAGCTTATGGGTACGGTTGACCGCCGAGGACTGCCTGGCGTTCAAGAAAAGCTGAGCGCTGTCATGAAAACCCTACCTGTACATTGGAAGGGCGCTGGCTACGATGCGCTTCTGAAAATCAGCCCGCAACGAATGCCTGGGCTCGTAGAAAACGAAGCTGCCCACCTCACGGCGGCCGCACTCATGGGGATTCCTGTAGCTCAGCATGAGCTTGTCTATGATCGGGACGGCGTATCGGGTTTGATGGTTTCTCGATTCGACAGAACACCCTCTGGGGGACGCATCGCCATGGAAGATGGTGCCCAAATTTTGGGTATTCCTTCAGGTGAGAAATACACGGAAGACAACCATGCCGTGACAACAGAGAGCGTCATTCAAGCAATGGTGAAGCTTGCTGCTTCCCCGGCTATTGCCCGAAGGAATCTTTACCTGCATTTTCTCTACGCCTGGCTGACAGGCAATGGGGACCTGCACGCAAAAAATATTTCGCTCCTCAAGGGACGCCGTGGATGGGAAGTAGCTCCTATCTATGACATCCCCTGTTCGCTTGTACACATTAAATCCCTGTCTATGGCGCTTAGCGTGAACGGGAAAGATAACTCGAATCCCGGTGACGGTTCACCACCCGAAGACTGGAAGATTACTGTTGACGATTGGCTTGCTCTTGCCGATACCATCGGTCTTCCACCCAAGGTGCAGAAAGACGCCCTAAAGCGTGCTCTCAAAGCGGCTCGAGCAGTTCGCTGGCCCACAGACCGAGCCGCCCCGGGATATGTTTTCAACTCAAATGCCTCACCGTTTAAGGCCATGCAGAAAGAGTTGGAACGCCGTCAGGACGAGTTTGAAGAGTACCTTCATCCGCGCTCCTAAGGCTCCTGACTTCTTGAGCCTTCGTTATTTCTAAATTCTCCTCGTGAAGTATCTGTTGATATAGACACTTCGCAATTTCTATAAAGGAACCACCATGCAGAATGGACGCGCAGGACGCCTGCACCCCGCCGTCGGCACTGCTCGCCGCCACCTCGCCGCCGCCCTCGAAAAGCTCCTCGGCGCCGGAAGCATCAAAGCCACCGGACGCTCCCGCACCGCCTCCACCCCGGACACCGCCGACCTGCCCCTGCTCCTGGTCGCCTGCAGCGGCGGCCCCGACTCCCTCGCACTGGCAGCCATTGCCGCGCACTTCGCCCGCCGCGGCGACGTGCGCGTAGGCGCCATCATCGTCGACCACGGCCTGCAAGAAGACTCCGCCGCGGTTGCCGCGCAGACCGCGCAGACCCTCACCGACCTGGGGCTTCACCCCGTCATCACCGAAAAAGTGCAGGTTCCCGCCGGCAACATGGGCCCCGAAATGGCGGCACGCACCGCCCGCTACAGCGCCTTCACCCAAGCCGTCGAGGCGACCGGCGCCCGCGCCGTACTACTCGGCCACACCCTCGACGACCAGGCAGAAACCGTGCTGCTCGGCCTAAGCCGCGGCTCCGGCACACGCTCCCTGGCGGGCATGCCGCCCGTACGCGTCGAAGAGGGTGTCACCTACCTGCGGCCCTTCCTCGGCCTGCGCCGCACCGACATGCTCGACATCTGCGAGGCCGAAACCCTCACCCCCTGGATCGACCCGACCAACACCGACCAAACCCTCATGCGTGCCCGCATCCGCCACAGCGTGCTGCCCTACCTGGAGGAGCACCTCGGCGGAGACGTCGCCCGCTCCCTGGCGCGCACCGCCTCCGTAGCTGGCCCCGACGCCGAATACCTCGACGAACAGGCACATGCCGCCTACGAGCAGGCGCTCCTACCCGCCGGAACCGCCGTGCGCGGCATCGAACGTGAAGACACCGTGCTGCTGGACCGTGCGCAGGTGGCGGCGCTGCATCCGGCGCTTCGTTTGCGTGTGCTTGCCACCGCCTGCAAAGCCGCCGGAGGAGAGAACCCCGGCTTCGAGCGACTGCAGGCGCTGGACTCTTTCACCGCCGAATACGCGGTAGCTGGGCCCGTTCAGATGCCCGGTCACGTGAGCGCGTACCGCCGCCGCAAAATTGTGCACCCGGCAACCGGTGAACGCCTGGACGTGCTCGTATTAGTGCCAACTCGACCCTAACTAGGTGCCTGCGGAAGCATCCTCAGCACACACTATCTGCGTGGTGAGGTGCGCCGCGGCGCCGTTTTAAGCCATACTTAAGGCGAACACCATCCACATTATCCGCCGTGGGAAGGCATGAAACCCCTCACCCGGGGCCCCGGCGGAGGCGCAGAGCGTCTAAAGATACGAAGGAATACATCGTGCAGGCTATCGACGTGCAGGACGATATTAAGAACGTTCTCTTCAGCAAGGAAGAGATTAACGCGAAGGTCGCCGAACTGGCGGCGCGCATCGACGAAGACTACGCCGGTAAGGACGTGCTGTTGGTGGGTGTTCTCAAGGGCGCCATCATGATCATGGCTGACCTTTCCCGCGCTCTCAAGGGCCACTACACCATGGACTGGATGGCTGTTTCTTCTTACGGTTCCGGCACCAAGTCCTCCGGTGTTGTGCGTATCCTCAAGGACCTGGACACCGACCTGGTGGGCCGCAACGTCCTGATCGTTGAAGACATCATTGACTCCGGTCTGACCCTGGCATGGCTGCAGCAGAACCTGATTTCTCGCGGTGCAGCTTCCGTTGAGATTTGCACCCTGCTGCGCAAGCCCAAGGTCGTCAAGGCTGACGTTGAGGTCAAGTACGTCGGCTGGGACATCGAGCCCGAGTTTGTTGTTGGTTACGGCCTGGACTTCGCTGAGAAGTACCGCAACCTGGACTGCGTCGCAACCCTGCACCCGCACGTTTACTCCTAAGCCTTCACCTCAGCAACCATGCTGTAGGTGGTTACGCCCCGCCTCCTCACGCTTGTGGGGGAGCGGGGCGTTGCTGTACCCGCCGGTGGATGTACGTGGAGGCGGATGTACCCGCCGCAGAAGATGCACTTTCACCCCCGCCGAGTGCTACAACCCTTTAGCCCGCAGGTGAAATAGAGAAGCCCGGTACCTAGCCGCTCGCCGGGGTAGGGTACATTTAAGGTTGCATCGTTGGGTGTTCCGGCTAGCATGCCGCACCCCAACGAGTTACAGCCGCAACGTAAGGACAAAGCATTGGCGCAAAACCCCAATACTCCGCAGAAAGGCTCGGAGGGATTCCTGAAGAAGCTGATTAACGGCCCCTGGTTCTGGCCGGGCGCAGCTCTCGTGATCATGCTGGCTTTCCTCATGACCTCCTTCTTCACTCAGCCCTCGCGTCAGGTGGACACCAACGTGGGTCTTCAGATGCTCAAGGACCACCAGGTCAAGAGCGCAAAGATCTACGACGGCGACCAGCGCGTCGAGCTGCAGCTTAAGGACGACTACAAGAAGGGCAACGACAACTACGGTAAGTCGGTGCGCTTCTACTACGTGCAGCCCCGTGGCGAAGAAGTTGCTAAGGCAATGGAATCCGCAGAGCTGGAAAGCTACACGGATCAGCCGGTTGAGCACAGCTTCCTGAGCTCCCTGGTGTCCCTGCTGCTGCCGATTCTGCTCTTTGGTGTGCTCTTCTGGTTCCTGATGGGACGAGTCGGAGGCGGCTCCTCCGTGATGAGCTTCTCCAAGTCCCGCGCGAAGAAGTTCACCAAGGACAAGCCGGAGGTGCGCTTCAGCGACGTCGCCGGCGTGGACGAGGCGCTCGCCGAACTGGAAGAAGTCCGCGAGTTCCTGGCTGAACCCGAAAAGTTCACCCGCCTGGGTGCAAAGATCCCCAAGGGCGTTCTGCTGTACGGCCCTCCCGGCACCGGTAAGACCCTGCTCGCCAAGGCTGTGGCGGGCGAGGCTGGCGTGCCGTTCTACTCGATTTCTGGCTCTGACTTCGTTGAAATGTTCGTGGGTGTGGGTGCCTCCCGCGTGCGCGACCTGTTCAAGGAAGCGAAGAGCGACCCCGCCGCCATCGTCTTCGTTGACGAGATTGACGCTGTTGGCCGCCGCCGCGGCGTCGGCATGGGTGGCGGTAATGACGAGCGTGAGCAGACCCTGAACCAGCTGCTGGTTGAGATGGACGGCTTCGACGGCAACTCGAACGTCATCGTCATTGCGGCAACGAACCGACCCGACGTTCTGGACCCGGCACTGCTGCGTCCCGGCCGTTTTGACCGCCAGATTGGTGTGGACGCCCCTGACATGCAGGGCCGCGAACACATCCTGCGCGTTCATGCCGCAGGCAAGCCGATCGCTAATACCGTTGACCTGGCTCAGGTCGCTAAGCGCACCCCCGGCTTTACCGGTGCTGACCTGGCGAACGTCATGAACGAGGCGGCACTGCTGACCGCCCGCGATAACGGCAACGTGATTGACGACCGCGCTATCGACGAGGCAATCGACCGCGTCATGGCTGGTCCGCAGCGTTCCTCGCGCATCATGAACGAGCACGAGCGTAAGGTCACCGCATACCACGAGGGCGGTCACGCCCTGGTCGCGGCGGCACTGCGTAACTCCGCGCCGGTCACCAAGATTACTATTCTTCCGCGCGGCCGCGCCCTGGGTTACACCATGGTCATGCCGCAGGACGACAAGTACTCCACGACCCGCCACGAACTGCTCGACCAGATGGCGTACGCGATGGGTGGCCGTGCGGCTGAGGAGATCGTCTTCCACGACCCGTCCACCGGCGCGTCTAACGATATTCAGAAGGCGACCGACACCGCCCGCAAGATGGTCACCGACTACGGCATGAGCGCCGTCATTGGTTCCGTGAAGCTCGGCGGCGAAGACACCGAACCGTTCCTCGGTGGCGGCGGCGCTTCGGCACGCAACTACTCCGACGCAACCGCGGCAAAGGTCGACGCTGAGATTCGCGCCCTGTTGGAGCAGGCACACGATGAGGCATTCCAGATTCTGCTGGAAAACCGCGATATTCTGGACCGCCTGGCCTACGCCCTGCTCGAGAAGGAAACCCTGCTCGAGAACGAGATTGCCGAAATCTTCAAGGACGTTCGCAAGCGCCCCGAGCGTGAGTACTGGTACTCCAAGCCGACCCGCGAGCGCACCGACATCCCGCCGGTGAAGGCACCGAGCGAGCTGGCGAAGGAATCCGAAAAGGCTGAGGAAGCACCTGCCGCTCCTGCTACGGCACCTACTGTTCCGGTAGCACCGGTTGCACCCGCGCAGCAGGTCCCGACTCAGCAGGTACCCGCACAGCCGGAGGTGCCGCTCACCAACCCGACCGTCGCAATGCCCACCCAGCAGTACCCGAACTACCCCGCCCCTCCGGCGCAGCGCCCGGAGAATGGCACCCCGAACCAGAATGGAGCAGAGAATGAGCGAGGTTAAGAACGCCGTCGACCAGCCGCGTATTGAGGCTGCCGTCCGTGAGATTCTGCTCGCGATCGGTGAGGACCCGGACCGTGACGGTCTGCAGCAGACCCCGGCACGTGTGGCGCGCGCCTACGCGGAGTTCTTCTCGGGCCTGCACCAGGACGCCGGCGAGATTCTGGGTACGACCTTCGACATCGCCCACTCTGAGATGGTGCTGGTGAAGGACATCCCGTTCTACTCGACCTGTGAGCACCACCTGGTGCCTTTCCACGGTGTGGCGCATGTGGGTTACATTCCCGGCCCGGACGGTAAGGTGACCGGTCTGAGCAAGCTTGCCCGCGTGGTGGATATGTACGCTCGCCGCCCGCAGGTGCAGGAGCGTCTGACCACGCAGGTGGTGGAGGCTCTGGAGGAGCACCTGAATCCGCGCGGCGCGATTGTGGTGATTGAGGCTGAGCACATGTGCATGTCGATGCGCGGTGTGCGTAAGCCGGGCGCGAAGACCGTGACCAGTGCGGTACGCGGCGCGCTCATGAACACCGCAACCCGTGCGGAGGCGATGAGCCTGATCTTCTCGCAGCGCTAAGC
>ERZ772962.977-NODE-977-length-15741-cov-4.886077_pt1 | contig 15741 bp, 13 predicted proteins | sample MGYA00580676_ERZ772962 | MGnify/ENA primary metagenome ERZ772962 (study PRJEB29015, sample SAMEA2738049) | human oral metagenome | biome: human oral; feature: human-associated habitat; material: saliva | place: China | collected 2230 ...
TCGTGTGGTCGGTCCCCTCTAACACGTTATGGGGCATTAATCATCGTTTCCCTAGCTCTCGACAGAGCTTGAGCACATCAGCGCCCTCAATCCGGGAGAGGGCCGCCATGGCAGATGGCAGACCCGCCTGTGACTGGCAAGCGTAGGATAATCTACCAAGACTCCAGGGACCTCTCGTAGGTCGCGGACACACGCCCAAGATCGGTGAAGCGAACGAACATGTTGTGCCCGTCATCATCGACAATCCTCAACTCACGGTTGATGAACCGCACCATCTCGCAAAGCCCGTCACAGTCCACCGAGTGGAAAGTGACCTTCCCCACAAGCTGGTGCTGTTTCACCGCGTCACCGGGATGGATGAGCAGCTCCACGGAGACGGACTCCTCCTGGCGGGTCAAGGGCCCCGCCCAGTTGGCAACTGTCTCTACACCCACTATCTGAGAGACGACCCCTGCCCGTTCCGCAAACAGTAAGTAGGCGTTCGCACAGTCCCTGAACGCATGCTCCTGCGACTGGGGGAGCTGGTCGGCAGTATGCCTCACCCCGAGCTGGCACTCCACCACCCACCTCACGGCATCGAAGCCCGTCATGGTAACCATCTTATCGAACACCATGTCCGCGCTGAGGCGATGACCCATCTCGAGGACGCTGTACCTGCCCTCATTATCACGGATGGCCTGTATCCAGGCAAGGCCGTCATGACAGCCAGCCTCCTTGAGCATGCGGGTCACGGCGGGGTTGATGTCACGCACGTATTCCTCCACATGTTCCGCGACGGTCGTGCCAAGGATGTACAGGTTGGTGGGATAACCAGGTTGTTTGAATCCCGTGCGCACACACAGCAGTGATGCCTCGCCGTCGGCTAAGGCGTAGACGTTGCAGTACTCCACGCCGCTCACGTACTCCTCGACGAGCACGCGCGGATTGTCCGAGACCTCTCTCACCAGCTGCCATGCCTCGAGGAGCTCCGTCCTGTCATGGCAGAAACTCACGCCCCGGTTGCCGCAGCCGTCCACGGGCTTGACCACAACGGGGAAGCGTAGCGACGCGTCGGGTGCCTCCGGAGAACCGGCGTGCAGAGCGATAATATCACCCTCGTCGAGCCTGAACTCGCCCGCAACAGGCACGCCCGTCGCACGGCACAGCTCCTTAAACCTCGCCTTATTGCGGGCATACTCCCAAGCGCTTCGGTCAAAGTAGCAAGGCAGACCCAGCCTCTCGCACAGGTCGAGCACGCGATCGAGATTGAACTCACTTACGCCCGCGAACACGGCATCAACGCCCTCTTTGCGGCATCGCAGCTCAAGCTCGTCCACCGCCCCCGTGCTGATCATCCACTGCTCATCCGCCCCCCGTTTGGCTAGTGAGAGTTCGGGTGGCAGGTAGTCGGTCACGATGACATGGCAACCCAGGGCCTGTGCCGTACGGACGATATCGAGGCTTCCCAAAGATGTGCCTAGCATCAGCAGTTTCTTCAACGTACATCCTTCCTGGATCGGAACTGAGAACCTCCCCGTCAGCCCCGGACTCGTCACCTATCAAATTAGCAAGCACCTATGCGCCGCGGAGTTCCTCGGCCATGCGGCTATCACAGTATGCCACAAAGTCCTCGAACGTTTCAAAGGGGCGGGTGGGCGCGACGATGTTGAAGCACCTTTCGCTCAGGGGACGCGAACCCTCGACAAGATCCATCACCGCATCGAACTCGGGCGTGGCGACGACCTCCCCCCTATCGCAAAAGAGCCAGAAAAACTCCCTGAACTCCTCCTTGCGAGCGGGGTGACCGTACCTCAAGACGTATCCGCGGTATTGGTAGTAGGCCTCGTCGACCTGTCGCGCACGATACCTCTCAGCGTACTCCTCGATGGTGCAGATGGGCTCGCAGGGCGATCCCGCCGCGACACACCCCGAGGCTATGTCATGGTTGACCAAAGACCCCGCACCAATAACCACGTTGTCGCCAATGTGGGCCCCCTTCAGGATGGTAGTGTTCATGCCAATGAAGACGTTACTGCCTATGGAGACCTCAGCACAGGATCCTAAGACGTCGCCGTACATTCCCTTGATCACCGACCAGCCGTAGTCGTGGGTGAGGATGGTCACGTTGCTGGTGATTTGGACATTGTCCCCGATGGAAATCATGTAAGGCCTCGTGAGGTCGACAAGCACACTGCCGGGAGAGAAGAATTCGGTCCCCCTCCCCACCCGTATGCCCTTGTCCCTTAGGAAGTCGCAGTATGCATCAGAGCTGCGCCTCTCACGAAGGACGACACGCTTTGCAAGCTCGGTCAAGAACATGGTCGTGCTCCGTTCAAATCGTCTGTGGACCCTCGGCGTGCACAATAGACACGCACCCAGGGTAAGCCATTCCCCTTCAGGGGACACTGGCACCTATTAAATTGTGGACGGATTAGTAGCACTTCCTGCGGAGACCGCAGATGATGTCACAGATTCTATCCACTTCTTTAAGCCTGATGTCAGCATAGAGCGGCAGGGTGAGTACTCGCTTACTCACGTGGAGGGCGACGGGGGTGAGATTGGGGTCAAAGCGACCGTGGTAACAGTCATACGAACTCGTGATGGGATAGAAATACTTGCGCGCCATGATCCCATTACGCTGGAGTTCGTCGAAAATCTCGTTCCTGCTTGCACCGAAAGCCCGTTCGTCAACGACGATGGGGAAGTAGGCATAGTTGGGCGTGACACCCTCCTGGACGGGGTTCAGCTGGATGCCTTCCACGTCGGCCAAGTGACTTCGGTAGCGCTCCACGATCATGCCCCTCTTGGCTATTTCATCATCGATGTGCCTCAGGTTGCAGATGCCCATAGCCGCGCAGAACTCGTTCATCTTTGCGTTGGCCCCGACGCCGTCCACTCTCTCTGGTCCGCGAATGCCGAAATTCTTGAGACGGTAGAGCTCCAGACCAAAATCCTCGTCATCGTAGCAGGCGGCACCGCCCTCTATGGTATTGAACACTTTAGTTGCGTGAAAGCTGAAACAGGAGACGTCACCAAAGCTGCCGATGCCCTTCCCCCCGTAGCGGACCCCAAAGGCGTGTGCAGCATCATAGATGACCTTCAGGCCGTACTTGCGCGCGATACGTTGAATCTCCTCCACGTCGCAGACGTTCCCATACACATGGACGGGCATAATCGCACTCGTTTGGTCAGTGATGAGGTCCTCAATCCTCGCCGTGTCAATCGTGAAGTCTGTAGGATCGATGTCGCAGAAGACGGGGGTTAGGTTGTTCCGGACAATCGCGTGTGTAGTCGAGGCAAAGGTGAACGGGGTCGTGATGACCTCGCCGGAGAGCTTCAAGGCCTGCAGCGCTAACTCCAGTGACATATGCCCGTTCGTAAGCAGGTCGATGTGCGACACGCTCAGGTAGTCTCGCAAGAGTCCTCGCAGCCGCTCGTGCTTCTCGCCCATGTTCGTTAGCCACCGCGAGTCCCAGATGTCGTGTATCTCCTCGACGTACTCGTCGAGCGTGGGTATAGAGGGGCGCGTGACCAGTGTCTTGTTGTCCATATGACATCGTACTTCCAAATCGTCCTTGTCGCTATCGTACGATCTCGTGTGGGGGTTCCTCGGCGGAATGGTCCTGGAGCCGACCGTGGCGCAAACGGCCGAGGAAGCGGTAGCGCAGCCTCCGGAGGCTGCCGAGCTCGCTGTTGAGATCCTTGTACTTTCCATTAGAGATCGCACGGTAGTTGTGCGTCGCGAGGTCGTACAGAAACTGGCGCCTAAGGACGGCCCGCTGTATCGCAGTGGCAAATCTTCCATGACTATAGGCATCAAACGCCTCAAGGCCCTGTATATATCCGAGCTGCACCCTCTCGCAGAACGAGCCGCCCTTCCCCAGGCTCGTCATGAACCCGCCGCTATCTACAGTGTAGCACGACATGTCCCTATCGATGTACCAGGCAGACCCCTTCGTCAGACAGAACAGGAACAGCGGCTGGTCACCCACTTGGTAGTATTTGCTGGGAAACTCGCTAGCGGAGATTTCCTCGTACTCCACCATCGTCTCGCGCCGAGACATGAAGCTACTGAGCTGGAACATCCACTTGTCCTCGAACAGTTCGTGGTGGAGATACTCCTCGGGCGTGATAGCGCCGGCGTCTACCCTGATGGGCGGGAAGTGCTGCGGAAGCCGGTCGCCCCTGACATTAACTCCCTGGGTGTTGTGTACGCAGAACGAGCACTCCGGATGGATCCTGAGAGCATCGACCTGCAGCTGGAGCTTGAGGGAGTCGGACCAAAAGTCGTCAGTTTCGCAGTAGGCGATGTAGCTCCCCCGTGCCTCGGCGAGCATCTTGCCCAGGAAGTTCCGGCCCTGCCCGTACTGGTTCTCCTCCTCCAGCATGGGACGCACTATCTGGGGATATCTACGCTGGAACTCCCTGATGATGTCCTGCGAGCCGTCCGTCGACGCATCATCATGGACGAGCAACTCGTACGCGAAGTCCGTCTTCTGCGACACGAGACTCTCCAGCGCGCGTCGCAGTGACCTTGCGTGGTTGTAGCAAACGCAAAGGACTGTGACCACCACCTCACCGTATTCCATTCTTCCCTCACTTCTCCTTTTCCCCGCAATGCACGTAGATCCCAAGCCCTCCGTCATGCGGGCCTCTTCTTCTTTCTGACCAGGTCCATAATCATGAGGAGAACCTCGTTCTTGGTTACCAGGCAGAAGGCGAAGTAGGTGATGACGGCCAGAACCACGTCCACGAAAAGCCCGGCAAAGACATTGTGCACAAGGAAGTTTGCGACGAACATAGGCACGGCCATGGCGACGCATGCCAAGAACGTGCCTATCATGAACGGCCAATCCAAGCTCACCTTGAGAATCCTTCTCGAGTAGTGCAGCAGAATGGCGTTTACCAGGAGCTCGGTGACAACGGAGGCGAGGGCAGCCCCGTTCTGCGCGAATCGGGGTATCAGCACCATGTTTAGCGCCACGTTGACCGCCGCCGCTAGGAAGTATGCAGCGAGGAGTCTGTTTTCCTGGCCGGAGCTGATAATAACCTGGTATGACACAATATCCCCAAGTCCCTTGATGAGGACCAGAGGCGCCAGCAGCTGTATCGTGAGCGCAGCGGGCCTGAAGGGCTCTCCGAACATGACCACCACCAAATCGTTGGCAACGAGCACGGTTCCGACGGTCAGCGGCAGGGCAAAGAAGAGCACAATCCGGAAACCCATAGAGACGAGCCTGTCAAAGCGCTCCTTGTCCGTCTCGTACAGATAACTAATCCTGGGCAGGAAAACCTCGGAGATGGCCGTAGCGAGCGTCAGCACCAATCCGATGACCTTCTGCGCGTTGTTGTACCAGCCGACCACGTTGGAGCTCTGGGAGGCGCCCAGCATGAGCACGTCGATGTTGTTGTAAAGCTGGGCACCGGCAGCGCAGGCCACCAGGACGAAGATGGGGCGCAGATGCTGCCTGAGCTGTAGCCCATGGAGCGTGAATGTGACATATCTGCGAGCACGCACGATGTTGAAGACGTAGTTTCCGCAAATCGCGAGCGATGAGATAAGGGCGCTCGTCACGTAGTCACTCTGGCTGTGCACGAAGAGGAGGATTGCCACGACAGAGAGTCCTTTGATTAGGATGCTCCTGACGGCGATGTAGACGTACTCCTCCTTGCCCTGGTAGAACCAGTCAACATTGATATAGTTGAAGACGATGGGCAGACCACAAGCCACATAGAGTGGGACGTCACTGGAGAAGTACGTGACCACCAGATACGCGTAGAGCAGGAGGGCAACACTTGTCGAGCAGAAGTTGATGACCAGCACCTCGCTGAACAGCTTGTCCGTAGCCTCCCGGCTGTTCCTCCGCTTGGCGACCTCCCTCACGCCATACGTCGGGATTCCCAAGGCGCCCAGCAGCACCATGTACGAGACGATGTTCTGCGCATACGAGATTTTGCCGACGCCCGCAGGCAGCAGCACGCGGGCGAGGTACACGGCCGAGATAAGCGGAAAGACCACGTTGAGCACCTTGTACAGAACGTTGAACGCTGCGTTGGTGGCCAGCGATATCTTTGGTGAGAGCTGTTCCTCTTTCACGCGCTCCTCCGTCTTTCTGTCCGACGACAAGCCTCTTCGCGTCTGCTCTCCGCGGCTGCCACAGCCACGCTAGCGGCCCTCTCTCCGCCTGGAGACGAGATAGTAAGCGCTCGCACCCACAAGCCCGCCTGCCGTGTTGTACGCGAGGTCGGAGAGCTGGAAGGTTCCCAGGTGGAACAGCAACTGGGAACACTCGATGAAGAGGGAGAGGAGCGCCGAAGCCTGGACTGACTTCATGAATGCAGAGGCGCGGGCCTCTGTACCGGCGACGCTCCCCCTCCTGCACAACACGTCGGAGAGCAGCAGACCAAACGGCACGAACAGGATGAAGTTCTCGACCGCCTCGGCCGTGAACTTGCCGTCCCTGTCGTACAGCCCCCAACCGCCTAGGACGTCGGAGAGCGGGTCGAACCAGATATCGCGTGAATACAGTGTCTTGAAGAACACCAGCACGACGAACAGCACAAGGAGGAACTCTATCCTGAAGAGCTTCGACGTCCGGAACGCCTCGATCCACGTCCTCGCCCCACGTGATGCGGACTCATGCAGGGACCACCCATGCTCGTGGGTATAGATGAAGAAGAACATGACGAAAACCGTGAGTGTCAACGCAAACAGGAATGGCTGGTAGATTGATGTGAGGACGTCTCCGATAATATAGGTGACCATATACCAGACACCGCCACTAAACGCTGGAACCATGCGTAGCATCTCCCGTCTTTCTGTATTTGTCCAAGATGAATGGCACAGCAAGGAACATGTATACCAGATAGCCCGACTCCACGGTCAGGGAGCTGTTGTAGACCGAGAGCAATATCGCCATCAGCGCAATGACGCTGGTACAATTGACCGCTGTTCTCAAGCCCGAGTCCCTGTATCGCCTGAGTCGGCTCACGATGAGAACGAGGACAAAGAACGCCTCGAAACACACAAGGCCAACGAGCCCTGTCTCGAGGTACACGTATGCATCCGAGAACCACGCATAATGTAGCCAGCTGAAGTAATGGTAGAAAGAGCTCGTTAGCATCGCGAAGTTCGAGGAATAGCTGCAGCTGCCAAGACCAAAGCCAAAGAGGAACCTCATCGGGTCTCCCGAGAAAAACATCGACGTGATGCGCGACAGTGCATTCATGCGGCTGAGGTCACCTGTGCCTTGTGCCTGTATAGCCTGCGTCTCCCATGTAGGTCGCCAGCGCGTCACTTGTGAAGAAGTCGATGCCCGATCCACTGAAGAAGAACTGCATGATATACAGACCGACGATAATGCCCGCCAGCATAACAAGGGCAAGGGTCAGCGAACGCACGGTCAGGCTTTCGCTGAGGGTCGCCACGAACACGACAATCATCAGTTCAAGGAAGTATACCTTGAGTTCCGCGACGGCCATCATATAGAAGGATAGGGCAAGCACTAATGAGAGCTTGAAGATGGACGTCCTTCCTGCCAGATACTCCGTAACATAGATGGTCGTCGTGATGACGAGCAGGATGTTGAGATAACCGTTACCCCCCTGCTGCACGCCAAAGGAGCCGCCGACGTAGTCCCCGGAGTAACCCATGGCGTATTCGAGCATGCAGAGGGGCACGTTCAGGAAGAAGAGGACCTTGAAGAAGTCAGATATACGCAGGACATCCCGAGCGCCCCAAAGTGCCACGCAGCAGGTGAAGAACACATAGAACCGGAACGTATTCCTGAGGCCCCACAGATACAGCACCGCAGAACCACCAACCGTGAGGGCTCTTAGCAGCGTAAGGAACAGGAACACCAGTACGAGTGCAAAAGCAGAACGATAGTACCTCCCGTCGTTGTCGTACTTCTTCCGCACGAGGATAGCGACGAAGAGGAACACGTTGATGACGTCAAAAAGATAAGTAATCATCGCTGGAGCGCCAAGGATATCACGCAGGAACCCAAAGGTTGCCAGCAGGCACGCCTCACCCCAGATCAGGGCCCCACTCTTCCTCCCAATCCAGACATCCCTCAGACGGCGCATGGTCAGCCGCCGACCCGCACCCTCCATCCTCCTGGGTGATGATTGTAGCTCAACACCAGCGCTGTGCATACCATCCGCCATGGCTAGCGCTGGTGTAAGGGTACGTGCCCGGCACGCTGGTGGCGCTCGCCGTACATGAAGCCGACAATCTGCACGTCTGCGAGCCGCAGGCGCCTCAGCGTCTCGGCAACGTCGGCCTTCCTCGTCTTTCCCGCACAGACCGAGAGAAAGACCTTGCCGAACAAGTCCGCCAAGACCAAGGCGCTGTCATCTGAGAGAGCGGAGGGGACGACCGCAACGACATAGTCGTAGCTCTTTTCGAACCCCCTAAGCAGCAACGCCATGCGCTCATCCTGGACGCGCCTTCCAAAGCCGTCAATCGGCCTTCCCGACGCAAGAAAGTCAATCCCCTGTCCTACCTCCTGCACGACTTCGGAGGCCTGGCCATGCTTGAGGAGAAGATCTGTCAGCCCGCCGAACCGTCTCGCCCCCAGCGCCTTGCTGCAGGCATCGCTACTGACATCACAGTCGATGAGGAGAACCCGCGCGCCCCTCGCAGCAAACGACGTCGCAAGCGCGATGGCATTCGATGCGGCCAAACCCTTGCCGTCAACGTCCATCACTCCAATCGTGCGTGAGGCATGGCGCGGCAGCAGGGGCAAGAGCTCGCCAACGTCGACGACGGAGGGTATCCCAAAGCGCTCCTTCAACTCCTCCTTGCTCCCGACGTTCTTGTTCTTGCCGTCCTTACCCACGACAACGAGAGCCGCCACTACAAACCCAACGAGGAAGCCGGCCGCCGTGTTGAGCAGGAGGGAGGGCGAGCTCTGCGTAGTACTCACCCTTGGCGACTCCACTACCGCCATTGAGCTCTCCTTGATGATACCCGAGATGTAGTCTGGTGCGATATCGATAAGGGACACCGCAATGTCATAGGCATCCTGGGGGGAATCGGCTGTCACGGTCACGGTCACGAGGGGAGTCTTCTGCTCGACTTTGGTGGCGACAAGCGTGCCATCGAGTATCCGAGAATCATAGCCGTCCAGGCCCGCGCCCTTGACGGCCCTCGAGACCATCTCACTACTCTCGAAGATGAAGGCGTATGTGTTTGCCAGGGCGCTCGAGGCGTCGACGTCACCACTGCTCAGGTAGTTAGTGGTGGGAGACTCCGTGGCCACCTGCTGGTTGGCAGGACGGTTGGTGATATACACCGTGAAGGAAGACTGGTAGTGCGGGGTAATCTGCCTCGTCGTGTACGCGAAGGTGAGCATCCCCAAGGCGGCAGCCGCTAGCAGGCACACGAGCAGATGCTTGCCCACGACCCTGAAGGCGTCACCCAACCGGATGCCGTTGTCCTCGTCATAGGAGACGTCAATGTACCGTTCGTCCATGGGCTAGTTGCGCTCCGTGATGATCCTGCAGCTTGCAAGCATATCCTGTGACTCTTTCTGGGAGGTGTTCATGATGACATCGATGATGGAGAGGCGAGGCACAAACTCCTGGGCTTGCTGCCGATAGGCGACGGGGATGCATTCCAGAAAGTCGAGGGCCAGGCCATGCTCCCTAAAGCTGTCAAAAGTGTAGAGTTCCCGCCCCCCGATAGCGTTGTAGTAGGTGTCAGCCCCCAGCTGCCTGCAGTAATCGAAGATCCTACCCTCCTTGCGCAAGGTAGGATCCTGCGGATAGTCAGACGTCTTCACCAACCGCGTGGTGATGCCGAGGTAGGTGCAGACAACCGAGATGGTATGAAATAGGAAATCCGCCAGGTTAAGGGTGTCACAGGTCAAGGCATCGCGCATGACGTCCAGACCCGTCTCGAGGTTGGGGGCCTTGCGATAGTACTCGCGCAGGATACCGAGCCTCTCCCCCACGTCAAGGGGCTTAATCATGTGGTCACAGATATACCTGTTCTGAGACATGTGGTCTATGGTGATATTGAAGTAGCATATGTTGCCCTGGCGCAGAATCCTGTTCCGGTGTATCCAGCCTCCCCTGATAAAGTTGTAGTTGTCTGCGGACGCAAAGACATCGACTGCGTTTATCAGCTGCCAGTAACCAAGGTACGGCATGAAGTATGGCTGATGTATTCCGGCAATCAAGGTATCCCCCTCAGTGGTGCAGCGGGCCAACGGTGCAAGGCCAACCAGATTATTCTAATAAATAAACGTTCATGTAAGATCTCCCCCTAGCAAAGCTCCATAGAATGTCTGTACCTCGCCTTTGCGGACGGGGAACGACTGCTTCCACGTGAGCTTGAATAGGCTCGTGTTGCTCGAAAGCTCCTGCCATCTCTGTCTGTCGAAGGGCTCTCCCAAGCATTTGCCCAGCTCATCGCAGAGAGGGTTGTTCGGCCGTATGGCATCGAAAGCCCCGGCTATGGAGGGGTCATGCCTCTGTGCCAGGACGATCATGTAGTCGACCAGGAGATAGTCGACCATGAAGTCGTTTTTCTGCCAGTACTCGAGGAAGAAGTCCCTGATGGTTGCGAACACCCTCCTGTGCGCTGTGTCGCAGGCGAGCGAATAGCCCGCAAAATAGCCCGAAGCGACGGAGGCGTGCAGGTAGTCAGGCCGTTTGATCGAGAATAGGGGTTGTCCGAAGGCCAGGTCCCCCAATGGGCCGCAGCAGAAGAAGGTGGCGTCGAGCCAGAGGCCTCCGTGTTCCGCCAGCAGACTGAGCCTCAAGAGGTCGGAGAGGTTGGTCCTCGTAATGATCCCCTCCGCCACCTTTCTCATCACCCAGTCGGGGATATGCACATAATCGCGATAGTTCCTGTCTGTAATGATGGTCACAGTATGCCCGTCCGCATTGCGGCATATGGATTCAACGCAGGCTCTCACGATGGCAGGGGCACACTCGATGCCCTGCCACCAGCACAGCCAGATTCTTCCCTCCAAGTCTGGGTCGCCCGGCGGTAGCTCTGCCGCATAGTCATACGACTCGTAGTAGCCGTGGGATCTCGCCTCGAGATACTCGAGTACTGTCTCATGCTTACGTATGAGACGGTCGCGGACTGCGGGGGGCTCCTGAAACCCGTTGCGGTTCATCACCTGGATGTCCACCTTGGCACGTAGCGTGTCGAGGGCATCTCGCCATGAGGTCTCGCCGGCGATGGCGCGTGTCGCATGAAGTTCCTCGGCAACGCGATGAGATACTCGTCTGAGATTCATATGACCTGCCATCATCGTCCGCCTTTCTTTATCGCAAGTCTCATCCTCAGCAGGAGCAGCGCCGTGCGCGTGTGCCTCCCGACAAGGCTCCTCTGGAAGATACGCTGCTGGACGGGGAGGGTATCGATGGGAAAGTCCATGCAATAACTCCGGAACATCGTCGAGTCGATGAGTCCGAGGACCTCGCTGCGCTGTTCTCGGGGCGCCAGATCGCTGGTGGCCACGAGACCAACGTACAGACGGGCATAATCGACCGCCGTCCGTCTTACGCGCAGCATGCAGTCCTCGCTATCGGGCTCCATGCGGGCGAGGGCGGCAAGGGCGTCGACAAAGTCTGAATAGAGGCCCAGCTTCTCCCGTGAGAACGTTTTGGTAATGGAGCTCTGGTCATCCTTTCGGTAGCAGTAGTCGGTCGATCCCACGAACGAAATCCTCCGGGCAGATCCATATGCATCAAGGTTGAATAACGTGTCCTCGGAAAGCGCGTTTCTGAAGGCGAGCCCGCAGGACTCGATGAGGGATCTTCTGTACAGTGACATGCACACGGACATCGGGAATGACTCGACAGCCGCATCACCGGGAGCATGCCCGTAGAGCTCTCTGCGCACACCAAGGATGTCCTGCTTGTCCTCCAGCGTCCTGCCCGCAAGGGGATGAGGCTTGACAAAGGTCTTGCGTCCATTGGTCACATCACAGTGTCCGCTCACCACGATGTCCGACCCCGACTCCATCGCCTTGCCGTAAAGGCGCTCGTACATCGTGGGCTCGACCCAGTCGTCGGAGTCGACAAAGGCGACGTAGTCGCCCATGCACCGGCGAATGCCCACGTTCCTCGCGGGGCCGAGGCCCTCGTTGGGCTGATGAACAACCCTGATGTTCCTATGGCACGATGCATACGCGTCAGCGACCTCCCCCGCGCCATCGGGAGAACCGTCATCGACCAGAATAATCTCAATGTCGTCGAGCGTCTGGCCGAGCAGGCTGTCCACGCACTGGGGAAGGTACTGTCTGGTATTGAATATGGGCACCACGACACTAACTCTCGGCATCGATAAGCCCTTCATACAGATGGACTAGGGACGCCATGTACGCATCCTGCGAGCAATGGTCGAGCACATAGTCCCTGCAACGCTGTTGCATGGCATGGTAGCCAACGATGTCCGAACAGAGCCGCACGCCCCGCATGATGGCGTCCGCAAGCGACCGTACGTCACCGGGCTCGCAGAGCAGACCCGTCTTACCGTCCATCACGAGTTCGGGTATGCCGCCGATGCGCGAACCGATGACCGGTGTGCCCGCCCCAAATGCCTCGATGACCGAATAGGGCATATTCTCGCGCCAACGCGAGGCGGTGACGGCAAGGGAGGCTCTCTCTATATTTACGCGCAAGGCATCTCCCTGCTGAAAGCCAACGAACTCGACGCGACTGGCCCCTGGCATGCTCCTGGACAGTGCCTCAACCGCCGTCCGCTCGGGACCCTCGCCCGCGATGACCATATGCCAGCTGTCCGGAAGCGTGTCGATGACGCCCTGAAACGCCCTGACAAGGACGTCCACGCCCTTCTCCTTTGAGATGCGCCCGAAGAAGAGCAGGTAGGGATGCTCGTAGTCCGTGTTGTCGGCACCTTGTGCCCGAGCTTGGTCGTAGATGGCATCGCTCGCGAAGTTTTGCATCCATACGACCTTGTCATCGGGCCATCCCCCCTCGACCAGCTTCGACCGCATGAAGCGCGAGGGGGCAATGACCCTGTCGATTCTCTCGTTGAGCCTGTGGAGCTGAATGTACTTGGCCTCGACGGCGGCGAGGACGCTTTTCGCACGCGACCCCTTGATACAACATCGCGCTATGCACTGGCCGAAACGGCCACCAAGGCAGGCGTCGCAGACCTCGCCGGCGCCATCGAGCATGAGGTAATTGGGGCACACGGTGATGTAATCGTGTGCCGTATAGAGAACGGGGGTAGCCCCAAGCGAGGGTGCATCGAGTATCGAGAGGGTGATCTGGCGATGCACGTTGTTCAGGTGGACCACATCAGGTCTGAAGTCCTGCAGGAGCGCGTCAAAGCTGTTGCGAGCCTCACGGGAATACACCAACGACCATCCGTCCCGTAATGTCTTGATGGGGTTTTGGGCCTCATTGTACTCACGCTGGGTGACAAAGTACGCATCCTGCGCACAGGGCACGTTCGAAGGGTGCCGCATGGAGAAGTAGGCCACATCATGGCCCATCTGCTCCAGTCGCTCACCGAGTGCGAAGTAATAGGTCTCTGCCCCTCCCTTAGGATAGTGGAACTTGTTCACGAGCAGCACTCTCATATAGGCGAGGAGCTCACCCCCCCCCCCCCGATAGAGGGCAAGCGTCCGTGCTACAACGGCGTCCCACCCATAGGCAAACGACACGTGCATGCGCGCCTGGATGCCTAGCGAAGAGACGTGCGCCGGATTCTTGAGTAGTTGAATGAGGGAGCTCCGCAGCGCCACCACGTCCCCCCTCGGAAACGTGGCTCCCGCACTACTGAGGGTTTTGGCGCACTCCGCTATGTCGCTTGTGAGACAACAGTTGCCGTATGACATCGCCTCGAGGAGACTCATAGGCATGCCCTCGAGATCTGAGGGAAGCACGTATAGGTAGGCGTTGCTGTAGAGCTCCTCGAGCTCGCGACCCTGCACGAAGCCCGTGAAGAGGATGGAAGGGTCATCGCCCGCAAGGGCCCTCACCCGATTGAAGTACGCCTGGGAGTCGGATGGGCCACCAGCGATAACAAGACGCTTGTCCGTCCGCACGCCTCGCCAGGCCTCTATGAGGTAGTGGACGCCCTTCTCGGGAACGATGCGTCCCACGAAAAGGATGTAGGAGGCTGCCGAGAGACCATACTTGGACGCGATGGTATGCACAGGAACCGGTGCCTTCACCGTCACTCCGTTGGGGATGTAGTGCGCCTCGCGACCGTAGGTGTCACGGAAGTAGTCCTGGACGTTCCTGCTGAGGACAATAAGCTCATCGGCCTGGGTGGCGGCGAGACGCTCCCCATGCCTCAGATAACCCGAGGCGAGCCTGCCCCACTTGGCACGTTGCCAGTCGAGTCCGTGTATCGTGGCAACGCTGCGGATGTGCGCGCGACGGGCCAGAGGAATCATGACACAGGGGCCCTCCGCATGGAAGTGGATGACGTCTGGCCTGTCGGCGACGGCAGCGCGGACCGCAAAGTACGACGAGCTTGCAGCGGCAAGCCCCCTCACGTCGACGGTAGGAACCGTCTTGATCCGAACGCCCTCGTACTCTTCCGGCGCCACAGGGTCCAAGCCTCTGCCGGCCACATCATGATCCTGGCGATTGTAGACGGTCACATCGTGGCCGAGGGCGGCCATCCGCGTGGCAAGCTCTGTCACTACGACTTCCACGCCGCCCTCACGCGATGGCACGCGTTTATGTCCCAGCATGGCAATCCTCATACCCACAGGCCAGCTAGCATCCCCACGCAATGAGGATCATGCCCACTGTCCGAAATATGAGTTTCAAGTCAGTGAAGAAGGACCGGGTCTTCACGTAGAGGAGGCCGACCCATTCATTGAAGGTAAGACTGTCACGGTTGCGCTGGACTTGCCAGTAGCTGGTGATACCAGCATCGCAGAGGAGGCGGTGGGGCTGGTAAGGCGCGTACTGGGCAACCTCGCTGGGTAGCGCCCGATGAGACCCCACGATTGGCATCTGTCCAAAGAGTACGTTGAAGAACTGGGGGAGCTCGTCCAAGGATGTCTTACATATGAAGTGACCGACACGTGTGTCCCTAGGGTTGTGCGCCATTTTGAAGGCGGGACCATCCTTCTCGTTGTAACGCATGAGCCCCGCAAGCCGCTCCTTCGCATCGGAACACATGGAACGAAACTTCCACATACTGAAGGTCCTGTCCCCTTTCTTTCCCACGCGTGTCTGCCTGAAGATAACGACCCCCTGGGAATCATCCAACTTGATGGCAAGGGCTATCAGAGCGAAGAGCCACGAGAACTCCACAATCACAAAGAGGGGGGACAGGACGTCAAAGGTACGCTTGCCCACTTCGTAGGCACCATGGGATCCATTATGCGCCACGACAAGCGTGTCCCCACAGTTTTCAAGCTTAGTCACAGAATCCTCGAACTTCATGATGAGAGTATGATTGCCCTTCTGTCTATTCTCGCCCGTCAAACGACACGATGTGATTGTCAGGCCGTCTCAACAGAACCCCAACCCCCACTAAAGACCATAGCAATATGCATACAAAAAAGAACAGCACTGTGTTTCACCCACGAAAAAATATAGGCACAGCCAGCCCCAGCCGAAATACATGTCTTTATATCGCCATCTTCTGGGAGACGTGTACCAGAGTCTATTTTATAACGCTATACTCGCCTTGCCAAACTGTCAATAGGGCACTATGGGGGAATCATTCCCCTGTCATGGCTCAGTCAAGTCAAGTCCGAAATCGTGTGTAAATTGCCTCATAAGCAAACGCCCCTGCGAGCC
>ERZ772962.989-NODE-989-length-15661-cov-25.135845_pt1 | contig 15661 bp, 14 predicted proteins | sample MGYA00580676_ERZ772962 | MGnify/ENA primary metagenome ERZ772962 (study PRJEB29015, sample SAMEA2738049) | human oral metagenome | biome: human oral; feature: human-associated habitat; material: saliva | place: China | collected 2230 ...
ACCTACACGGCGACCGTGACCTTCCTGGGCACGACCACCGCCGGCGAGGCCGTCACCGCCTCCACGACCCTGCGCTTCGCCGTCGGTGACGCCGCCTCCGCGTCCGAGGCCCTGGCCATGGCCGCACCCGCCGCTTCCGGTTCTGGTTCTGGTTCTGGGGACCAGGCCGCGGGCGCCTCCCAAGGCGCTGGCTCCTCTTCCGCGAACCCGGGCGCCGCCGGGCCGGCAGGCACCGGCTCCTCCGAGTCAGCGTCGCCCTCCTCCGAAGGCGGGCTGCCCGACTGGGCTTTCCTCGCTATCATCGCCGTCGCCGGCTTGTCCCTCCTGGTGATTCTTGCGCTCGTCGTCGCGCGCTCGCGCCGCAGCCGCGCCGAACAAGCCGCCGCCATCGCCGAGGCCGACTCCCTCCTCGCCCCCCTGCCCACCGCGAAGGGTGAGGGAAGCGGGGAAGCGGCCATGGCCTCGTCCGACAGGTCCGTGCCCGCCCGAGGTGCGGCGCCCGGCGCGGGGCCTGACGGTGCGCCCAGCGTGTGGGAGAGCGCTGCCGGCCCCGGCCTCGTCGATCGGGGAGGGGAGCAGTGAGCCAGCTGCGCGTCACCGGACTGGGCGCGTCCCTGGGTGGGCGCAGCGTCCTCGAGGGCGTCGACCTGGAGGTCGAGGCCGGGGAGCTCGTCGGCCTCATCGGACCCAACGGCGCCGGGAAGACCACGCTGATCCGCTCGATCCTGGGACTCATCCCCTCCAGCGGGCGCGTCGAGACCGACGGCGCGATCGGCTACGTGCCGCAGCGCCACGAGTTCGCGTGGGACTTCCCGATCAGCGTGCGCGACGCCGTCCTGCAGGCCGTCACCGTGCGGCGCGGGCTGCTCGGGCGCGCGCGGACCCCGCACTTCCGCGCGGTCGAGGAGGCCCTGTCCCTCGTGGGCATGCGCGACCTCGCGAAGCGTCCCATCGGCGAGCTGTCCGGCGGGCAGCGCCAGCGCGTCCTCGTCGCCCGGGCCCTCGCGATCCGGCCTGCCGTGCTGCTCCTCGACGAGCCCTTCACCGGCCTCGACATGCCCACGCAGGAGATGCTCATGGACCTGTTCCGCGCGCTCGCGGACGGGGGCCGGGCCCTCCTCATGACCACGCACGACCTCATCGGCGCGCGCGCCGGGTGCGACCGCCTGTACCTGCTGCGGCGCACGATCGTCGCGTCCGGGCGGCCCGAGGAGCTGGCCGACGCCGACCCGTGGATCCGCGCCTTCGACGTGCGACCCGACAACCCGATCCTCGACGCCCTAGGAGTGCGCGCATGAGCACCGTGATCCACGCGGCCGGACGTGCCCTCGTTCCGGCAGCTGACTTCCTGAGCCCCTACGACTTCTTCCGCGACCTGACGAATCCCGCGCTGGCGTTCCTGCCGCGCGCGCTGCTGATCGCGGTCGTCGCCGCGCTCGTGTGCGGCAGCGTCGGCGTGCACGTCGTCCTGCGCGGCATGGCGTTCATCGGGGACGCCGTCGCGCACTCCGTGTTCCCCGGCCTGGCGATCGCGTTCGTGTGCGGTGGGTCCCTGGTGCTGGGCGGGGCGCTCGCGGGTGTCGTGACCGCCGTGCTGGTGGCCCTGCTGGCGCAGAACCGCAGGCTTAAGGAAGACTCTGTCATCGGCGTGCTCTTCGTGGGCGCGTTTGCACTGGGTGTCGCGATCATCGCGCGGGCACCCGGGTACGCGGGGAGCCTGCAGGACTTCCTCTTCGGGTCGATCACGGGCATCCCGGCGTCGGATGTGCCCGTGGTGATGGGTGGCGCTGCGTTGGTGCTGCTCATGTTATTCCTGGCGCACCGGCCCATCGTGGCGGTGACCCTGGACCGCGAGAGCGCGCGAGCGGCGGGCGTGCACGTGCTCGCTGCCGATCTGTCTTTGTATGTCGCCGTGGCTTTGGCCGTCGTGATCTCCGTGCAGACGATCGGCAACGTGCTGGTGCTGGCCCTGCTCGTCACCCCCGCGGCCACCGCTCGCCTCCTGTGCGACCGCCTGGGGACCATGATGATCCTGTCGCCCGTGCTCGGGGCTTCGGGTGGCCTGGTGGGCCTGTACCTGTCGTGGGCGCTGGACGTGCCCACGGGCGCCACGATCGTCCTGGTGCTCACCGCGTGCTTCGTGCTCGCCTGGGTCTTCGCGCCGAGGCATGGGGCCCTCGCGCGCACATTGCGCGAGAGGCGGGGGTGAGCCTGGTTCAGGCTTCCGAGCTGTTCGTGAACGAGCGGGGCGCTGCCGAGGGGTGGTGCCCCGCTCGGCTTCTGGCATGAACGAGTTTGGTCGTGCAGGTGACCGGCGATTGTTTCACGTGAAACATCGATGCGGAGGCCCCAGCCCACGATGGTTGGCTGGGGCATCAGCGCATAGGTTCTGTCGAACGTGAGTGTTGCGTGGTACCTCGTGGGTCATCCTTGCCGAGGGTGAAGCGAGTCATTGGAACTATCGCTGTCGGAGAGAACCTTCGAGGGAGATACACGCTTCTATCGGGCGTTCTATTCCTTGTGCATCCAGAAGTGTTTGACGACCCATGTATCTCCGTCAGCTACAAGCAGCATGGTGCCTTCGTAATGGTCCACATCTTCATCACTCTTCGAGGAAAAGGAGATGGTGGAGTAGTCAGGTTTAGTTACGTCATTGTCTTTGCGAATAGCAGTTCCACTATGCTCGGAGTAGTCGAACCTAATGCATGTTCCGCTAATTTGATCTGGCGTAGATGTACAGTCCCATATTTCTTTCGTCATGAGATACTTTATTGTTATTGGTCGTGTGACAATTCGATCTGCATGAAGTGTATGGATGTCGTTATTTAATCTGGTGCAGAAATTGTCAATCTGGCATACCTTCATGAAATCTTCTGTGTTCCCGGTGTTGAACGCATATGCCCAGAGGTCGGTGTACCACTGTGACGTCGCTTGTGCACCAATTTGTCCGCCCGCGTAGAGGTGTGGCGGGGGAGTGGGCTTTGGGACGTCAACGGGTGTTGGTTCTGCGGATTGAGGGGCGTCTCCTGATTGGGGTCCAGATTGTTCGGTGCTGTCAGTCTGGGGCGACTGTGCCCCAGACTGAAGCTCGGCATTTGCGTGGGCTCGTGCGTTGAATGCGTGGAACCCCAGGAATGACGCAGTGACGATAACAATGGCGGCAACGGTAGCGCCGATCCACTTGGCGATGGTGGAGAGTTTCGCGATCATGGTGCATCACTCGCTTAGTGGCCTTGTTTTTCTTCTGCAGTGTCGGTGTTGTTGACGATGAGTTGGCCGAGTGGGAACGGGCCGGTTGTTTCGGTGGTGGTGACCAGGCCGTTGATGGTCTGTGTGTCGCCGGTGAAGGGGTTGGTGGCTGTGCCTGCCCAGGTGGTGGTGAGTGTGATGGTGCGTGTGGCACTGGGGTATGGGCCGTCGAGGAAGGATTTCCACCCGTTGGGGGCCTTGTAGTAGTGGCGGATGAGGGCGGGGTCGGTGTTGGGGTCCATGCCTTCTTGCCAGGGCATTCCCGGCGAGGTCGTGGTCAGGTCCGGGGTTCCGTCTCCCCAGCTCCACGTGTAGGACGTGGCCGTGAGGGTGACCGTGATATCGTGGCCCAGCAGCGTGACAGTGTGGGTCTGCGTGGGATGCGTGGCGGCAACAAGTGTGGGAATGTACTTGTTCGTGTACGAGACCCCCTCGGGCCGCTTGTGGAGGCCGGCGCCGTCAGGGTGGATGAGGTTTGCTGCTGCCAGGAGGAGTTCGCGCGTGGTGGGTGGCCTGTTCTGGGATGAGTCCTGGCCGGGTTGGGGTGGGTAGGCGCACACCCAGCTCCCGTGCGTGAGTGGGTCATCTCCAAACGGATTCTTCTCCACCGCACAATGAGCAAAATCAAAATACGGGCCAGCCTCACTCGCAGGAACCGTATCATTGGATTGACGCGTCGTATCGTCACCCGCAGTCGTTGGCGTAGATTGGGTATTGTTGCCAGGTGTCGTCTCGGTCTGGTACTCCCAGATGCTCTGGTGAATTCCATCATCTGCCGCCTCTGTATGGGAACCGTACCGGCTCTCGTCGCCTTCATCAGCGATAGTGATTGATGGAATGCACACAAAAATAATCGACAGAGATAGTGCGCTCGCCAGAGAAGTAGCTGTCAGAAGTCTATTGTTCATGTTCGCTGATCATGCGTCCTTGTGTTTCGATCCATCGACCGTCTCTCCATGTCATGAACAGGGATAGGGTCGATGTGTACTCTTCTTCATTGACGGTGATCTTCTGTCCCCGACAGGTGACGCCTTCGCTCGAAACAATCTGAAGTTTGACTCCAATAGTGTTTGGCTGCACGTTCCCCTCGCCAGCGGGGACAGGCTCCAGCCGCAACACATGCACAACCCTCGACTCATTCCTATACGTCCAGCCACTCTCGTACGCATTATCAATGTCACGCACATAGGAATTAGCGAATTCGGAGTTGGGGTCTGACATGTCCGCGAATGGTTGCGTGTCTCCGGTGTTCCATGCGTAGACCAGCAGTGCGAGGTAGTGCTCCGCCGCGGCCTCGGCTCCTCGTTCGCTGTTTTCCTTAGCGGCCTCGGGGAGTTCGGGCTTGGTGTATGTGTCTGCTGCGAACTCGGCGGGGCGTACGAGGACTCCGTCGGGGCCGATCGCGTAGCCGCCTGACATCGGAGGTTCGCTGGATACCGACGGCATGGGCGCTGGGTGCACGGTGGGTGTTGCCGCGGTGCTGGGGCGATCGTTCCACGAGCTGATGCTCGCGCCCAGCGTGTAGGCACCAACAGCTGCCACAGCCACCAGTACGGTGAGCCCGATACCCATTGCCCACGGGCGCAGTGCTGCGCGAGTGGCTGCTAGGGAGCGCTTCTTGCGGCGTGATGTCGGGGTGAGGAAGTCTTGCTCTTCTTCCTCGGTGACGGGTCGCTCGGATAGGGGTGGGACCTTCATGGTGTGTGTGCCTCCACGGTGAGGTGTCCTCCGGCGTCCCCATCGTTGGGGGCGCGTCCTTTCTCATCAGGGTACGCGTAGAACCGACACGAAATACTAAGAATGCTGCGCAACCATCACGCAAATCCTCCCACCCTTATTCCCATGACCGCACGGATGTGCATGCCCGGCCCCGGCCTCGTCGGGAGATGCGGGTACGAGAGTGATCCCGGATTGCCAGGGACTGACGATGCTGAGTTGCAGTTTTCCAAATGGCCGCGCCGTGCGGGTTCCGTGCGATATGGTTGTCGAGAAATGAAGCGGTGTTGTTCATCGGCGCTCGGGAATGACCGTCCCGTACCAGCGCGATCGGCGGTCGATCTCTCGCATCTAAATCCGCGCGCATAGGAACCGCTGAAACAACGAGGGCTCTCAAGGAAGAGAGGCCTTCCGTGGAGACACAAGGAGAAAAGTATGGAAGCCATCGATGAGTTGATCAACGCCGCGCAGACCTTCTACGACGACGCGCGCGCGAATGAGAATGGGCGCTCCCGCTCGTGGGAGCATTGCTATCGCGTCTTCCGAGATGCGCGGACCGACCCTTCCCCGGACTATGACTATTTGAGCCTGCACCTCGCTTTCTACCTGGCGAGCTGGGGAATGTATCGGGGCTCGTGCTTCATCCTTCAGAAGGACTACAGGGTGCACACGCCCATCGTCGAGGAGATCCTCAAGCCCGAGTACGACTGCCTGTTTGGGCTCGCGTGCGCGGATTTGCGAAACAGTGACGTTTGGGGGCAGTACACGAAGCTGTACGACAAGATCGACGCCTATTTCGATCCGATCCGCGAAAAGGTCGCAGGGCGTAAGGTTACGACTCCTGTGTCCCCGGTCCTCATCACGAAAATCCTCATGGGAACGCTCGGGTGCGTGCCCGCGTACGACAGATTCTTTGAAGAAGGAGCGAGGTATTTTGGCCTAGAAAAGAAGACTTATCACGAGGATTCTCTCCTCGAACTCGTGGATATTTACGAGGAGCACAACGACCGCCTCGAGGAAGCACGGCGCGGAATGCGGACTGACGACCTCATCTATCCGCAGATGAAACTCCTCGATATGGGGTTTTGGCAGGTTGGGTTCGAGAGGGATGCTGGGGACGCCAAGTGACCGCTCACTGACGTGCTGTGGGGTCGGCGACGCCGAGTTTTTCGGTCATCGTCGACCCCACCAAGAGTTGCTCACCCCCTCGATGGGGCACGTGCCACCCGCCGTGTGGACAGTGGGTGGGAACCCAGCTTAGGCCTCGACAATGTGGCCACAGATGGATGTGAACGAAGAGGAGCAACGGTCACGGTCGCGCGGGCAACACCGCCTGCCCGATCCGGGTCTTGACGTCCTCGACCTGGCCGGAGAGAACGTCGATGACGGCATTCATGAGCGGTAGCTGATCGTGAAGCTCCGGGGCGTGCTGTTCGACGAACTTGAGCGCCAAACCGGCCGCAGGAACGCCTTCGACAGTCTGCTCCAGGCGAGCCATCTCCTCGAGCGCTTCCTTCGGCCCTTCGCTGCGCCCGATGCGCACGCCGTAGAACTTGTTGCGCCCGGATAGCCCCGTCACCTCGAGGTCGCCGACACCCGGGAGGCCGAATGCGGTCTTTTCGTTGGCGCCTTGCGGTGCGCGCAAGGCTGGGTCTGCCTGTGTGCCGTGCGCGATGCGCACTCGCGCTGGTTCCTGGGATATGCCATGGGTGAGCAGAAAAGCACTGACCTGGTCATCACCGCGCTGGACATGGCTGCTACCACCTGTGGTGACCTTGCCCCATAGGGTTGTACGCCACGCTGATCGAGGAATGCAGTTCACCTCCCAGAAGCTGGTCGCCTATATGCGCGCCGTGAAAGGAACCGTGTCGATGGGGCAGGCCGTAGTGTGCTGGGATAACGCCATGGCCGAATCCTTATGGGCCCCCTCACAACCGATTACTACTACCGGCATTCCTTCACCACCCGCGACCAGGTCTACACCGGGGTCGCCACCTGGATCGAAGAGATCTGTGAAGTTATGGCCACGGTGCTCGACTGGGCAGAGGTCTTGCCCCTGGATGCGGACGGGTTCGAGTGCTCGTACTACCGCAAGGACTGAGCGGCCATCCTCGATCTTGAGATATGTCAGTGGCTCGATCTAGGGTTATGAACCTGCCTGCTGGGCAGGTGGCTGCGACCTGTGACACGAACAACAGGATGGATCTAGAATCAGGACAGTTTGGGGATCCGTTGGTAGGATTGAGAGAAGTGAAGGTAGGTGATGAGATGTCCAATTCTAAGGAACTTATCGCCCTAGTAGCTCTTCTGCGTTGGGGCTCTTTTCAGAAGTCGCAGATGGCATTAAGGCAACGGTTAATCGATGGCGATTTGCCGAGCCAAATTCTTGCCGAAGAATCCAATTCAGAACTTATTCATGAAAATGCTATTCGCGATGTCGATCAGTGGATTTTATCTGGCGAACGCCCACTTTCGTGGCTCGATGCGGACTATCCACAACAGCTGCGAGAAGTTCACGACTTCCCGCCGGTCATCTTCGTTCGTGGCCAGCTCGCCCAACCCGACCACGGTGTGTGCATCGTCGGTTCCCGAGATGCAGGCCTAGCTTCGATAGAGGCCGCTCGAGAAATGGCCCAGCTCGTCGTCGACAAAGGCTGGACCGTCGTTAGCGGTCTCGCCAAGGGGATCGACACGGCGGCTCATTCTGAAGCCCTGACAAGGAGTGGCCGGACTGTGGCTGTGATTGGCAACGGCATTGACCGCGACTACCCGGCGGAGAACCGCCAGCTGCAGCGAGCGATCGAAGATCGCGGCATGGTGTTGTCTCAGTTCTGGCCAGGTACTTCTCCTGGGAAGCACACTTTCCCCATGCGCAACGCAGTGATGTCGGCGTATGCGAACGCGACGATCATCGTCTCAGCGAAGGAAAACTCTGGCACTCGCCATCAAGCTAGGCAGGCAGCTGCTCATGGGCGTCCACTGGTGGTCTCCAGATCGGTGTACGAGAACACCACGTGGGGTCGGAAGTTCGTTGACGATCCGAGTGTGCTCGCTCGCGTTGCGTACAGCGTTGAGGAATCCGTCTCCCATGTTATGGAGATGGCTCAGTTCGCTGTTGATGATCTTGTACTGCTGTAGGTGAGTTTTGAACGGCCAAGCCTTCGATCAACAGCTCCTGGCACTTGTCGGCTACCACGCGAGGACTGTTAGAAGGGGATTTGAGTACCCCGAAGCAGAACTATTTCCACAGGTGAAAGTGTGCGCTGTCTGTTGTGGTCCGATGAACCCGAATTATCACCTCTGCTATGCCTGCAATGATCGGAAGTCAGCATTTGAGTCAGAACTTGCTGACCTAGTTGTTCCACTGAGTTATGCAGTGCGTGGACATCCATTACTGCAGCAGTTCTATTCCGACCTGAATCAGTACAAATTCGATAAACCGTCCGCTGATGCTCAGCAGCGTCTGAAAGCGTTGATGCTCCTTTTCAGGTGCCATCATCAAGAATGTCTCGAGGAAGCCATCAGTGCCCCGATTAGTGCAGTGATCGCCGTACCGTCAGGGAAGAACCGCGCAAACCATCCTCTGCCGGGTATCGCCGCAATGCTCGCATCTGCCTTGGGAGGCCTGCCCGGTGTCCCCCTAGTCCCGGCACGCTTTGTAGGCCAACCGAGAACGGGCAGAGCTCAGGGAACCAATCCCGACGACTTCGCAATCGACCATCAGCTCTCCGGCCATGTCGTGATCGTCGAAGACACATGGGTGACAGGCGGAAACGCGCAGGGACTGGCTATCAGGGCGCGCAGACAAGGCGCAGAAAAGGTCAGCATCGTCGTGCTTGCCAGAATGCTCGACTACACGTTCGAGCCAACTCGACAGATGGTGGACACCTGGGCAGACGATGCTCACTTTGATCCAGCCGTGTGCCCAGTCACCGGAGAACGCCACTAAGCGTTTCCTGACCCCCAGCACACTCATCGCGGGGTGGGGTTATAGAGCATGCCTTTTTAAAGCCCTCTTGTTAGAGGGCTCCCGTCCGTGTGCGTGGTGTGCGCGGGTGCGTGTTGTCGACTTGGGTCCTCTAGACAGGAGCCAGGTATGGCAACCGTAGGGATGACGGATTTGGGGCTCTTCAGAGTTGAGTGTGGGTGACCGGGTGTTGGTCGGGGGTTGCGGGTAGAGGTCGAGGGTCTTGATGATGAGCTGGGCTCAGGCTGGTGTTGTTGACACTTCGTTAAGCGGGTATGTTGCCTGCGGAAAATGAGGTGCCTGGTATGGGAACTCGTTGTCGTTTTACTCCGGAGTATCGTCGTGATGTTGCGTGTCTGGTGTTGGATGCAGGGTTTTCGATCGCGTCTGTGGCCCGGGATTTAGGGCTGGGGGAGTCGGTGGTGGGCCGGTGGGTCACACTTGAATGCGACAGACGCCAGGCTGTGTGTTGGGCCGCCCTGATCCACGTGAGATGGAAGCTGAGATCACCGCTTTGCGTCGGTGGGTGCGTGAGCTGGAGAAGGAGAATGAGTTTTTGGGAAAAGCCAGCGCCTTCTTCGCCTCTGGTCACCAAAACACCAGCGCTTTGAATTGATGGACGCACAGAAGGCTTCCTACTCGATCGCATTGATGGCCAAGGTTTTAGAGGTCACGCGCGTAGGTTATTACGCGTGGAAGAAGCGAGCATCCCACAGGGGTGAGCGCGCGCTGGTGCGGAGGTGTTTGGATGAGGCGGTGGCCTGGGAGTACGAGGTCTCGAGCGGCACGTATGATGCTCCTCGTATCCCGTGCGCTCTGGTGCGCAGTGGTGTGGATGTAAGTGTGCGTGCGGTCGCGGTATCGATGCGCCGCCTGGGCTTGACAGGTTTACATGCGCGCCGTCCAAGGAACCGTGTCGATGGGATGGGCCGGAGTGTGCAGGGACAAACCCATGGCCGAGTCCTTTTGGGCGACGCTGAAAACCGAGTATTACTACCGGCGTACATTCATCACCCGCGACCGGGTCTACACCGGGGTCGCCACCTGGATGGAAGATTTCTACAACCGCCGCCGCATCCACACCAGCCTCGGCGGTAAATCCCCCATCGAAGACAAGCTATATCAAGTGGCCTACGCCATAGCCGTATAAATTAATCGTCAACAACATATGTACAAGCCCAGCCCCGACCGAAGCAGACCTGGACGCCATCACCGACCAGCTCAACTATCAACCCGCATAACGCTAAACTGGGACACATTCAAGCAGCACATCGAACTGCTGTTTAGGGCGTAACCCGTGTTGCAACCACCCCTAGAATCCGTCATTAGGAGGCAGAAGGATGACGAAGCAACGGCTTGAACTGACCTGGTACAACAAGGACATGGCCCTCATCCCCACGGAGGTGGGCAAGTATGGCTACACCTGGGTGGACCCTTCTGACCCTCGCTACTGCGAGACCCACACGCTGGTGATGGATGAGTACGTCCAGGGCACCCAGTCACCCAAGAGTGACGGGTTCGAGTATTCCGAGCGCGCAGACCTTACCCCGCAGGACGACAACCTCCTTATCCTTGGCGAATCTGGCGACGTCCTTGAAGCCCTCACCCGCGTGCCCGAACTAGCCGACAAGTACGTTGGCAAGGTCAAGCTGATCTACATCGACCCACCCTTCAATACCGCGCAGACCTTTGCGAGCTACGAGGACAATCTCGAGCACTCCATCTGGCTGACTATGATGCGTGACCGCCTCCTCCACATGCGTAAGCTTCTCAGCGACGACGGCTCAATCTGGGTACATCTAGACGATGTTGAGAATCATCGAATGCGGCTCCTAATGGATGAGATCTTTGGATCGCAATCATTTATTGGTGATGTGCAATGGCAGAAATCGGACACTCTCCGAAACGACTCTGGAGGCTTTAGTCGCGATCTCGATTCAATTGTTGGCTACTCGAAGTCATCTCAGTGGAATCCGAACCGTGAAGCTCGTCCAGCGGCGCTGAATAAGAACTATTCGTCTCCCGACAGAGACCCGAATCCGTGGTTTAACCCGGGCCCAACCGCACCAGGAGCTGCAACACACCAGGGCATGGTCTATGCGATCCAGAACCCCATGACCGGGGAACTTCACTACCCGCGCCGAAATCGGTGTTGGGCACTTTCGCAGGACGATATCCTAAGATATCTGTCCGAATATGCGCCGATGCGCCTAGAAGTGCTGGACGATAGTGTAAAACGCGCCGAGATATGCGGAGTTGATGTAGCTCAAGTTCGCCCTGATGTACCCGCGATAGTTATCGACTGTAGCCTGGAAGAAGCACAGCAATCTGCGGCTACTAGACATAATGCGGGACATTGGCCCATTTTTCACTTTGCCTCGGACGGTAAGGGGTATCCAGCAAAAAAGTCCTACATTCCGAAAGATGGCGTATCTCCGAGAACCTTTTGGTCGCACGAGAGCGCTGGGAGTAATCGCACGTCCAAGGAAGAGATAAAGGCACTTTTCCCCGGCTCCACCCCATTTTCCACACCAAAGCCAGAGCGCCTCCTTGAGCGGATTATCCATATTGGTTCCAACCCGGGTGACATTGTGTTGGATGTTTTCGCGGGTTCGGGCACCACGGCAGCGGTGGCACAGAAGATGGGGCGTCGCTGGGTCACCTGTGAACTGCTCGAGGACACGTTCAGCACCTTCACCCGCCCGCGCTTGGAGAAGGTCATTAATGACCAGGATCCCGGGGGCGTCACCCGAACCAAGGGTGAGCGCGTGGCTGCCGATGATGTGGAGCTTCCAGAGGGTGTGAGTCCTGATGATGCAGCAAAGTTCACCTCAGTGCTGAACAAGCTGATCTCCGATGATCCCAATTTGAAGAAGAGCCCGCTGGTAAAGGCTCTGAAAGCAGCAGCCAAGACCAAACGCACCAAGGAGGTCATCAACTGGCGTGGCGGTGGCGGCTTCCAAGTCGCGCACCTGTCACCCGCCTGCTTCGACGTGGATGAAGAGCTCGGCAAGGTGGTGCTGACAGAAGCGGCCACCGGCCAAACCCTGATCGAGTCAGTGGCAGCCAACCTCGGGTTCCATCTACTCCACCCCGACGATGATGTGGTCTTTGAAGGACGCAAGGGCCGCACTCTGCTCAAAGTGCATGAGGGTATCGTGGACGTGGACAACGCACTCACTTGGCTAGGCGAACTCCAAGATGGTGAGTCCCTCGTCATTGCGGCCCTGGGTGTGGCTGATGGAGTCAACCGTGCCTTGCGGCGCTTTGGGAAAGGTTGCCGCGCCATCGTGATCCCTGATGACCTGTTCCGCTTCGATACCGGTAAGGAGGCCTAAAACATGGACAAGCAACTCGGTATTTTCTTTGACCAGTCCGATATTGATTCCATCGCCGCGGACTTTGACCTGCGAGGCCCCAACAAGCGTGCTCTGCGCCAGTTGGTTCTGGCGCTCACCGATGATGACTTTGACCGTCACGTGCCCCAGGTGATGAACCTGGCCACCGGTGTTGGCAAGACCTACTTGATGGCCGCATTCATCGAATATCTCCGCCGTCAAGGTGTGTGCAACGTAATGATTGTTACGCCATCACTGACGGTACAGTCCAAGACAATCCAGAACTTCAGCGTTGGAACCAAACGCTACATTCCTGGAGCTGGTGTACCCCCAGAGGTGGTTACCCCGCAGGATTACTCCGCGTGGCGCGTATCGCTGGCCATCGCTGACCTGGTGCGCTCAGGCGGTAATGATCCGTCAATGGCGTTTATCTTCAACATTCAGCAACTGATCGCCCCCAAAGACTTGGACGGTGACACCACGAAGTCCACGAATGCTTCTGCAGCCACTCGTGTGCGGCGCTTCGTGGAGGATTCCGGTTCCCTGTTCGAGTATTTGCAGTCGCTGCCGAACCTTGTAGTTATTGCCGATGAATCGCACCTGTATGGTACAAGTGCGAAGAAGTTCAACGCTGCGCTCAAAGAGCTAGATCCGGCAGCGATCATTGGGCTCACCGCTTCTGCCCAGAAGGGCGACCACATCGTATTCAAGTACCCGCTGTATAAGGCCATCAGTGATCGTTTTGTGAAAACCCCAGTCCTGGCATTCCGTAAGAAAGGCTACGGGGCTGATGAGGCAAGCGAAGAGCAGCAACTACGTGACGCCGTCGCGCTGCTGAAAATCAAGCAACAGGCATACGACACCTACATTGCCGAGCAGGGGCTGGAGCCTCTGAATGCGGTGCTGTTTGTGGTCTGCGCGGACGTTAACCACGCCACCCAAGTCACCGAGCTACTACGGTCGAGCGAACACTTCGGCTCACAGCTCGCGGTACTGCAGGTCGATAATGAACACAACGATGCCGCCACCCAGCGTCTGCTCGATGATCTCGATGCCCCTGATTCGCAGGTGCGAGCCGTGGTGAGTGTCAATAAGCTCAAGGAAGGCTGGGATGTCAAGAACATCGCCGTGGTCGTGACGCTGCGTGCGATGGCGTCTGAAGTGCTCACCCAGCAGACCATGGGACGTGGACTGCGGCTACCGTTCGGCAAGTACACGGACGTATTCCATATCGACCAACTCGATATTATCAGCCACCACTCTTTCGTGGAACTGCTCGAAAATGAGGAAGTGCTCCACCAATTCGGACTGGACGATGCAGTTAGCCCAGATCAGGCTAAAGCAGTAAGGCAAGCCATTCAACAGATCGCCACGCCTACATCACCTGCTGTCAACGGGGAGGCGTCCTCCACCTGCCCTGCTGCTTCGGTCGCAGTAGGTGGTTCTTCGGATGTGCCGCAGGCTAGTGAAACGGTTGCAGGTGTGCCTGCTGGGCAAGGTAGTGCAGCCCCGGGGGCTCCTGTGTCGGCATCATCATCTGGACCGCAGGCCACGCTGTTGATGACGGCCTATGACTCCGATATCGCTGAAGTGTATGGGCAGGTACCGCTGGGCACCCCCGATCCGATTGAACGCACCACCGGCTTCGAGGATGTGTCATTCCAGTTTCCACGGGTGTTCCTCGAACCGGTTGACCCGCCATTTGAGTTGCACAAGATCCCGACCGAACTCATCCAGGAAGCTGCCCGGCGGGTCACCGACAGCAAGGATGTGCTGCAACGCCGCGAGATTAAGAAATCTAAGTTGCGCAGGCTCACGTCTGTGGATGCGGAATCCGCCGAGGTAGATTCACTTCCCATCGAGAGTGACAACGTACGCAGCGAGCTGGTGCGTTTTGTGATGGACCAGCGCGTGGTTCCAGCTACTAATGAATCAAAGCGCTCTGCAGAACGTAGCCTGATTCCTGAGTTTATGCGGGAAACCCGTATCGCCCAGTGGACGGTGAAGGCCTACGAAAGCGCTGAGCACGAGCTGGGTGAGCTCGTGCGTGCTTACGCCAAAGATCTGGCCCGGCAGCGTACCTCCAAGATCGTGCTTAGTCCACTCACGCTGCCGGAGGCTGAAATCCGCTATCTACCGCTTGGCGCGCAGGTGCAGGACCGTATCGAGACGAGCATCCAATTCCAGCGTGGTGCGTTCTACGGGGATTGGCGCAAGAGCCTGTTCCAGGTGGAATCCTTCGACTCGTTCAGTGGTGAGTACGAGGTGGCACGGCTCTTGGATACCTCACCACAGATTGTGTGGTGGCTGCGGCTGCATACCACCATGAGGGCGTCCATCAAGTACAACCTGCATGATTCCTACTACCCGGACTTTGTTGCGCGGGATACGGAGGGAACTTACTGGATCATTGAGGGCAAGGATGCGCGTGGCCGCAATGATGACACCGTGCAAGCCAAACGCAAAGCCGCCGAGGAAGTGGTTCGCTACCTCGTCACCCGTGACGAGTACGCCGATCAGGCATGGGGTTACCTCATTGCCTACGAAGACGACATTGCCTCCTCAGGCAGCTGGGCGGATCTTAAAGCCAAAGCCCAGCCGGTCGCCAATGCATGAGAAAGGAGGCCGAATGGCACACAACAGCAATCAACCCGAAGGACACAAAACGATTACGCCACTCCACAGGACTTGACCTCTCTTGGAAAATGCGGCCCAGGCTTGGCCTGAATCGGCGCACTTAGCATGGCTGCAATTTGAGTACTGATCGACGCCCTGCACATCCTCCCGCGTCCGTGCTCACAATCGCACAAATGTGCAGTTATGGTGCGCATCACCGCACGAGTGTGCGCCGCTCCAGCAAGCAATGAGGCGGTTCGTATCAATCCGTTTCGTATGGTATTTGTCTGGACTAACGTCCTCGCCCATACGTCTGACAAATCAGCCCACAACCGCCGCAATCACACCCCAAAAACCCGCCACGGCCTCGTCCCACACGGACCCGGAAAGTGAACGCCACCACCCGCGTGGCCTAGGATTGGGGGCACGCCGACGCGCCCCCAAGGACGGGAGCACCCGGCACGCAGCAGCACCGCACAAGCGGCACCGCAGGGCGGGTCCAGCAACGAAGACGGACACGCCAGGCACCACCGCACCCCAGCAGAGCCGCCGCACAACCACAACCTCAACACCGATGTTGACCCACACAGAGGAGACTCCTATGAAGCCCCGCCTCGCAGCTACAGCCCTCGTCGCCGCATCCGCATGCGCCCTCGCCCTCGGCGCCTGCACCCCCGGCGACACCGCCCAATCCTCGTCCAGTCCCGCCGCGAAGGGCGGCGGAGACGGCAACTACACGATCGCCGTCGTCCCCAAGGACGCCACCAACCCCTGG
>ERZ772962.991-NODE-991-length-15653-cov-8.259072_pt1 | contig 15653 bp, 18 predicted proteins | sample MGYA00580676_ERZ772962 | MGnify/ENA primary metagenome ERZ772962 (study PRJEB29015, sample SAMEA2738049) | human oral metagenome | biome: human oral; feature: human-associated habitat; material: saliva | place: China | collected 2230 ...
ACAGAGCGCCTGAATAGGCTTTTATGAGTGTCCAAGATTTTGGGGCCAGTTTAAAAGGTTGGAAACGTCTTTCAGACGGCCTTTTCAATATGGATGCCTGATTGTAGCCGAAGCCGTATTTCGCAGGAGGCAAGATGTTGCGGCAAGGCCGCCCTTCGGTTTTAGACGGCCTTCGGACGGCTACGGCAGGATTTCGATTTCGGCCTGCGGTTTGACCAATGCGTAAAGTTCGTCGATTTCGCCGTCGGTTACGGCAATGCAGCCGTGCGTCCAGTCGCGGTGCAGGTGTTGTGCGCCGATTGCGCCCATACCGTTCCTCATGCCGTGTATTTTGATGTCGCCGCCCGCGCTTTTGCCCTGCGCGGCGGCATAGGCGCGGTCGGCATCATTAGGATAGGAAACGCCGAGGTTTTTATGATAGCCGCTGTTGGGATTGCGGTCGTTGATGGTGTAGCGGCCTTCCGGGGTTTTGCCGTCGCCTTCGAATTGTTTGTGTCCGACGGGATTGAAACCCAGGGCGACGGGATAGGTTTTCAGCAGCCTGCCTTGTGCGTCGTAGGCATCCATTTCGCGGTCGGCTTTGCGGACGACGAGTTTGGCGATTTCACTGTCGGCCGGCAGGGCGGGCTGCTGCAAAAGGCTTTTCTGACGCGCACTCAATCCTGCGGTATTGCCTATGCTGAGGCTTTCGGGCGTGCCGCTTTCGTGTTTGAAAAATACATATACGCCACCGATTAGCAGGAATATAACGCCGCCAAACAAAACGGCGGCCGTTTTTTTCTTCATCATCTTTCCTTAATGTTTACAAGGGCGGCACACGGGGTTGAACTTTATGTTTCCGCTTGTTTTTAAAAACCTGCCTGTCAAATCGGAACATGGGCGGCGGGATAAGGTTGTTCCGGCGGCAGCAGGATTTGTGCTTCGTCCAGTCTGTTTTGTTCGACCAATTCGCGTATCTGCCGCGCCAGCGGGGTGATTTCGGTAATGTCCTGTATCCAGTCGTTCACATAATGGTTCACGGCTTCGCCGCTCAAACCGATTTGTATGCTGCGGTATGGCAGGGCATTCAGTTGCAAATCGCGCTCGGGGTCCCATTGGATGCGGACGGAGCTTTGTGCTTTGAGCCTTTGCCAGTCGTCTTTGCCCATACCGGCCGGCGGATGACTCAGGCAGGCATGACGCAATGCCCATTCGAAGCCTTCGCGGCTGATGTCTATGGCGAGTATGCGTTTTTGTCCTTCGTCTTTCAGTCCCCAGCCCGCGCGATACATCATCCATAAAAAAGACGGTTTTATCCAGGTCATGCGTTCCATTTTAAAGGGCGGGGAAACGAATGTGCCGTGCGCCAAGGCGGCATCGGCTATGGGGTCGCTATATGCCTGATAAACGCGTATGGTGTGTTCGCCGTATACGGCGCGGATGGTGTTTTGATTCATCAAAATTTCCTTAACGGTTGAAACCCCGCCCTTCAGGGCGGTAGGATTTGGGTTTGTTTGGGAGGGGCGTACCCCCTTCCAGTAGGGCAACACACAGGGCTGAGCCTTATGTGCGGCCCTGTGTGTTGAAACATCGAAAAATCCTTTTTTTGTGTTTATTGTCCTAAGGCTCCGACTATCAGTATGAAGATGTTGTTGAGCAGCCAAACGGTTACGCCGGCCGAAAATATGATGCCGAAGATGATCAGCAATCCCGTTTTCGTGGGGATGCGGCCGTTTGCATCGGGTAGTGCGGGCATCGGCGGGGCGTACTGTTTCCATAGTTTTCCGCCCAATATCCAAAACAGGGCGATGCCGCCCAAAACGGCGGTAATGACTAGGGAGAGTATGAGGTTTCTCAGGCTGTACTCGCCTGCATATGTCCAAATAAGCAATGTGTTGCATGCGACTGCCGTGAAACTGTACAGGAGCTTTCTCATCTGTATCCCTCCCTTGTGAATCGGTATTCGGTGAAATTACCGTGCCAGCCATTCTTCCAACGCGGCTTTTAATTTCGGCACGGCTTCGTCTATGTCGCGGTCTTCTATCAACAGGCCGGGGGCGAGGCGGACGACGTTTGCCCCGGCCACTAAAACCATCACGCCGTGTTTGAGTGCGGCGGCGGTGATTTCGGCCGCCCTGCCCGCGTATGCTTCGGCCAATACGCAGCCGATGAGCAGGCCTTGCCCGCGCACGGTTTGGAATACGCCGGTTTCTTCGCCGATTTTCTGCAGGGCGGCCGTGAGTTTCGCGCTTTGGCGGACGGTGTTGGCGCGGGCGGCTTCGCTGTTGATGATGTCGAAGGCGGCGCAGCCGACGGCGCAGGCCAGGGGGTTGCCGCCGAAGGTCGAGCCGTGCGTGCCGGGGCCGAACGACGGGGCGATGCGGTCAGTGGTGAGCATCGCGCCGATGGGGAAGCCGCTGCCCAGGGCTTTCGCGCTGGTCAGGATGTCGGGTGCGATGCCGCCGTGTTGGTAGGCGAAGAGTTTGCCGGTGCGCCCCATGCCGGTTTGGACTTCGTCGAATATCAGGGCGGCATCGAAGCGGTCGCACAGTTCGCGCGCGGTTTGCAGGAACTCGGCAGTCGCGGGCAATACGCCGCTTTCGCCCTGTACGGGTTCGATGATGACGGCGCAGGTTTGCGCGGATACGGCTTGGCGCAGTGCGTCGGGGTCGTTGAAGGGGATGTGGGTAATGCCTTCGGGCAGCGGGGCGAAGTCGCGGCTGTATTTGGGCTGGCCGCCGACGGAAACGGTAAACAGGGTGCGGCCGTGAAAGGCGTTGGTGCAGGCGATGATTTGGTGTTTGCCTTCGCCGTGGCGGTCGCGGGCGTATTTGCGCGCCAGTTTCAGGGCGGCTTCGTTGGCTTCGGCACCTGAATTGCAAAAGAAGACTTTGTCGGCAAAGGTGTGCTCGGTCAGGCGTTTGGCCAGTGCCTGCGCGGGGGTTGTGGTGTAGATGTTGGAGATGTGCCAGAGTTTTTGCGCCTGTTCCGTCAGGGCGGACAGCAGGGCGGGATGGCAGTGGCCGAGTGCGTTTACGGCAATGCCGCCGGCCAGGTCGATATACTCGCGCCCTTCTGTATCCCATACGCGGCTGCCTTGTCCGCGTTCGGGGATGATGGGAGCGAAGTTGAAGTTGGGGGTCAGGTAGTTTTGCATGATGCCGTCCGTGTTTTTTGTCGGTATGGACGGGAGATTATGCGCTGTTTGGCTTCAGGCTTCAATGTTCAGGCCGTCTGAAAGGTTTTTCAGACGGCCTGAACATACTACGGGCACGGTTTACATGAAGCTGCCGAAACGGCCGCCGCTACCGCCTTTGATTTCCATATCGCATTCGGGGAATTTTTCCGATTCCCCTTTTTCGTAACGGAGGCGTTCTTCTTGGGTGCAGAATTTGAGCTCCTGAATGCCCAAGCCGTCCATTGTGTCGTTAATCAGATTGGTCACGTTACGGCCGCCTTCGTCGATGCTGCCCTGCTTTTGCTCCATCGCGCGGGCGGCTTCTTTCAGCCCGGCCAAGGCCGGCTGTTTCAGGCATTCCACCAGGGTGTCGGCCTTGTCGTAATCTTGCTGTACAACCGGCAGGGCGCATTCGGAGCGTAACAGGCTTTTGCTGGTTTCAGATACGGTTTTGAAAACGCCTTGCGTAGCCGCACCCACCATATCCGCGCTCATTTGGCTGATGCTTTTCCAGTTTGTACCGTCTTTGGCGGCAGCCGAACCGCCTACCAGTGTGATGCATAAGACAAGTAGGATTTTGCGCATCATGGTTTAGCGGTGTTTATGCTGATTTTGATAATCTTCGTTCCATGCCTGAACGGCGGTGTTGGCATCACGCGCTATGGAATGCACGGTATTGCAGGCCGACAAGATACCGCATAAAACGGCAAATAAAATTGCTTTTTTCATCGATTGTTCCTTAATGGTTGGTGCTTTGCCGTTGAGGACGGCCGGCTCCGAATTTATTGGGGATGTTTCAACACAGGGCTGTGTTTTATAGCGGGCAAACAAAACGGCGGCATTCTAACCGATTTTTTCAGGCCGTCAATAAACCCGCCGCTTCAAAAAACGCCCGATACGCCGCCGCCTTCTTCGCCAAACTCAAAGGATAGGCGCGTGAGGTGGACGGCAGGCGGGTCAGCGTCAAGTCCCGCCCGGCAAACGGAAACGGCACGGTTTCGCCCGTTTTCGGCATTTTGATGCCGCCGCCCTGAATATCGAGCAAGATTTCTGTTGCCTTACCGCCGGTGGTGCAGATATAGCAGCAGTCGGGCATCTGCGCCAACACCGCCGCCAAATCGACGGTTTCGACCACTTGCAGGAATTTGTCCGAGGCATTGCCGTGTTCCCGCACGGCCTTTAAGACAGTCGGACAGGAAGCAATACCCTTTGTCCGCAGGAATGCTTTGATTTTCTCCGCGTCAAATGCTTTTTCAGACGGCCTCTGAAAGTATGCCGCATCATTGAAAAACACCAGCCCGTAAATGCGCCACATATCGTTTTGGAAATTCGGATAATGAAACTGCATCGCGCGTTTATCTTCCGTGGGCGGGAACGTACCCATCATCATGACGGTTGCCGCCGGCGGCAGCAGGGCGGGGAAAGGATGGGTTTCGATGATTTGATCGGTCATGCTCGGTTTGGCTTTCTGTTTGTCGGTTTGAAGCTTTTCAGGCCGTCTGAAAGCATAGTGGATTAACTAAAAATGCTACTGCGTTAGCTTGCCTTGCACTATTGTACCGTCTGCAACTCGCCGCTTTGTTGCGCTGTTTTGTCGGCCGGCTTATTCCGTTGCGGCACGGAGAAGTTGTTTGCCCCAGCAGCTTGGGGGCAGCTTAGCTTGGGTTTCGATGCGGACAATATCGGCTTGCCGTGCATCCCACTGCAGCCGTTCCCCGCCCGATAAAGGCGGACAGGCGGCCGCGCTCCGCTCGTCCAATAAAAGATCGAGTTTGGTGATTCTGTTTTGCTCAAGCCAAACCGTACCAAACGGCGGCAGTATCATCAGGCGGGCGACCCATTCGTTTTCCTCATCACGGCTCCGCTTCACTTCAGACCATGTAAGCGTCGCCCCCAACCACGGCACATCCTGCTCCACAGCTGTCGCAAACCGGCAGGAATCCAAGCGGTAATCGGCGGGCGATACGGGTTTGCGCCCCGATTTGTCCGCAAACCGCCACCCTATCGGTTCCCCCGTATCGCAATCCCAACCTTCAATCGGCATGTGTCCGGGCTGCTGTCTGGTTTTAAGATATACGCCGTATATACCGTCATCGTGCGCCACATGCTCCATTTCAGCCACTTTCACACCGTGCCAATCAAGCGGAACGGCAAACTCGGCTGTGGAAAAAGCCGCAAAATCAGGTTGCTTACCATACTTGACCGGCTGCACGGTCAGCTTTGCCCCTTTGGGCAACGGAATGCCGTCTATAACCATATCCTGCTGCAACTCCTGATTCGCAGAAGCAAAATAAACCCTTTCGCGGAAATAAGATGCCAACCAAACGATACCCGCCAGCACGCCCAGCAAGACATATGCCCCGCTTATCGAGCGTATCTGCCGATTGTGCGAACCAAACAGAGCCGCTAGGGCAACCAGCCACAAAACCGTAGCTGCCGCCGCAATAACAAGCAGCCAAACAAACAGTGGCGCCAGCGCGCTTCCATCCCCCATTATCTTTCCTTTTTAACGCATTCAGACGGCCTATTCCCCCTGTTCCCCATCTTTCGACACAGGTCGGACAACCTTTTTACCCCAGCAATATTCGGGTAAATCAACATAGCTTCTTATGGTAACGACATCCGGCTGTTTGCCGTCCCATTCCAATGAGGCCCCCTCATCGGCAATCGCACAGCCCTGCAGATTTTTTTGGCTAAACGACAAATTGATACTGCTTATCCGTTTGTCTGCGTCAAAATAAACCTTGCCCCAATAGGGCAGGTTCTCCGAAAGGATATCCGCCTCCCAATATGCCCCCAACTGCTCGTACTTCACCTTTTCCAAGGGCAGCTTCATCGCTTCCGGCCATTGCGGGACCGATACTTCCGCCGACTTGTCCAATAGGCATTCCAACAGCCTGTAGTCGGCGGGATTTGACGGTTTCCGTCCGTTCTCGTTCTTCACGCCCCAAAGCATATCGTTGTCGCTACGGCAACGCCAACCCTCCACTTCCACCACACCTCCCGTGCCATTGCCGGAGCGGGTGGTCAAAGTCGCCTCATAATGTCCATCGTACTGACTGACAACACGCTCCATCTCACCAACGGTAACGCCTTTCCAATCAATCGGATGAAGATATTCGACGCGGGAGAAGGTAGAAAAATCGGGGGCTTTCTTTATCCCCATCTGAGGCTCTACGACCAACCTCGAACCGGCCGGTATGCGGATGCCGTCAATCAATAATTCCTTGTCATTCTCTTGATAACGGGATTCCTCATATGCCTGCTCCCCCGCATTCTTAATGACGGCGAGGATAACAACCGACAAAATCAGCAAATTAAGCATTATTGCCAAAGTCTTGATTGCGGGATTTTTAGCTGTAAAAATAGCCACGATACTCGCAAGCCACACTCCGAAAGCAACAAGTATCAAAAAACCAAAGCCGTAAACTAAAACTTCCAATCCGTCCAAACCCATATCCTGTTTCCTTCCCTGGTTTTCAGACGGCCTTCAATGCCGCCGCAAATGCCTTGATTTTCAAAGCATCTTTAACTCCTGCCGCGCTTTCCACGCCGCCGGACACATCCACCGCCGCCGCGCCGCTGGTTTTCACCGCTTCGGCAACGTTCCCCGCCGTCAAACCGCCCGCCAAAATCCACGGTTTACCGATGTTGCCGCGCAACAGTGTCCAGTCGAAACTCTGCCCTGTGCCGCCGTATTCGGTCGGATGGTAGGCATCGAACAACAGTGCGCGGGCATTGGGGAACTTGGTACAGGCCGTCTGAATATCGGCAGCCGACCGCACGCGCACGGCTTTAAGATACGGCCGGTCGAACTGACGGCAGAAGCCATCGTCTTCGTCGCCGTGGAACTGAATCACGTCTATCGGTACTTGACGCAGGATTTGACGGATAACGTCCGGTTGTTCGTTCACAAACAGCGCGACTGCCGACACAAACGGCGGCAACACCGCCGTGATTTCCCTTGCCTGCACCGCCGTTACCGCGCGTTTGCTTTTGGCGTAAAACACCAGCCCGACTGCATCCGCGCCCGCCTCGGCGGCAGCCAGTGCGTCTTCGGGGCGGGTGATGCCGCAGATTTTGATACGAATGGGTTTCATCAAAACTTCCTTTATGGTTCAGACTCCGCGCTTTTTAATGCTCAAAGCAGAGGGCTTTTGGCAGAAATATAACTCCTGCCGGCGATAAAATACACAGGGCGTCGCTTATGTCGCATACTGTGCGTTAAAGCATCACTCATTTCTTTCAGACGGCCTATCCATACAGCGGGAAACGTAATCCGCCACCGTGCGATAGTCATACCCCAAACGGTTGAAAACGGCAGCAGCCAATGCCTGCTCATTTTCAGAATTGCCCATATCGGCAGCCAAATCGACAAACAAATCGGTAATTTCCACCGCACCGATATTGCCAAATGCGGCGGCAAATCCGTCGGCCAGAAATTCTGCAGCATAATCGTCGGCAAAATCAGCCCCCATATCGCACAGCAATTCGGCTTCGGCAATCAGAAAAAACGTACGCTGCCAATCTTTCAGACTCTCTACCCCGTTCAGCCGCCCTGCTTCGACCGCCTCCGCAATTGCCCCTTCGACATCACGCATCGTCATCAACAGCCTTCAAACGGCCACAACCAATCGGGCGGCGGCGGCACGGGCAGGCCGAACTCGGGCGGATAATCCACACCCGTCAGATACAGTCCGTCCGGCATAAAGGTCGGCGGGGCTTTCAGACGGCTTTTTGCGGCCAACAGTTCGGCAAAACCCTGCACACTCAAACGTCCGTTGCCCACATACACCAGTGCGCCGACGATATTGCGCACCATATGATGCAAAAAGGCATTGCCGTGCAGATCCAAAGCCATCAATTGCGGTGTGCCGTGCAAAACCAAGCTATATAAAGTTTTGACCGGAGATTTTGCCTGGCACTGCGACGCGCGAAAACTGGAAAAATCATGTTCGCCAACCAACAGCGCGGCAGCAGCCTGCATGGCGGCAAAATCCAGCGGCGTATGCGTCCAACCGACACGGGCGGCCAACAACGGCGAACGGACGGGCGAAGATTGCAGCACATAACGGTAGCGGCGGCCGAAAGCATCAAAACGTGCATGGAAATGCGGCGCGACCCGCTTGGCCTGCCAAACCGCCACGCCTTGCGGCAACAGGCTGTTCACGCCGCGTATCCATGATTGCTCGCCGCGCTCGGCAGCAGTATCGAAATGTACCACCTGAGCCGTGGCATGCACACCTGTATCCGTTCGGCCTGCAGCAACGACATTCACCGTTTCACCGGCAATTTGACTCAATGCCGATTCCAAAGCCGCCTGAACCGAAACTACCCCGTCGGCCTGTTTTTGCCAACCGAAAAACCGGCTGCCGTCGTAAGACAACGTCAATGCCCAGCGTCTGGTGCTTTCAGACGGCCCTTCTGAATTTTCAGACGGCCTCTCTAATATCATGACCCTGCATTCCAAAAAACATCATTAAAAATATCGAGTGGCATTATATCCAGCAGCTTAAATTCGAACCAGCCGCCATCGCACTCCCCATGATAAAAATAAACCCCGAGTATAAACCCGGGGTTTCATTCCGATTACTGTCAGCCTCCGATACTGTTCAGCAATGCCCTCGATTTGGCCTGTATCCCACCGCTGGACTCTTCAATCAATTCATTCAAAGTCTCGCGGGCGGCCTCAGGATCACCAATCTCAATATACATTTCCGCCAATTCGTACTTCGCTTCAAGCGGAGCAGTCATACCGACCGATTCGGAAACGAATGCCGGTTTACTGTCGCTCTCGGCCATATCCAAATCAGACCAGTCAATGGCCAACTCATCGGACGAATCTGCCGAACCATCGTCAAAAGTAATATTGGTATCGCTGAAATCAACCTCGTTATCCGACCAGCCTTTACTACCGGCTGCAGACACCTCAGGCTCAGCTTGAACCGCCGGCACTTCCTGTACTTCCGGGATTTGCACGTTGAAATCAGGCAACTCCTCGGCTGCCACCGTTTCAACAACCTCCTCTTCGGCAACCTGAGCTGTTTCAACAGCTGGAACAGATACCGGCTCAACCTCAGGAACTTCAGGCTCTGAAATTTCAGGAACTGCAACTTCAGGAGCAAAAGATTCTTCAGCTTCAAACGACAACGGCTCAATGGCTGCAGGTTGAGGCTCTTCGACCAAAGCTGTTTCAGGCACAGCAACAGGCTCAAACTCAACCGTTTCGGCAGATTCAACAGCCTCCACCTCAACCGACGGCTGGCTGACTTCAACCTGCTCAACTGGCATAGGCTCCAATGCAAACGACAATGTCGGCGCCGGTGTTTCAACATCAGCCTTGACCGCTTCAAGTTCAGACGGCGTATCAGTATCAAATGGCTGGTCATCCACAACAAAAGCTAATGCCTCTTCCGCAGGCTCTGCGGTTTTTTCCTCTATAGGCGTTGCCGCAATCACCTCAACAGGCTCGGGAGCGACAAATTCCAACGCATCTTCGACCGTTGTTTCAGTTGCAACTTGGATGTCCTCTGCAAACACCTCCTGTCCGACTTGCGGAGTTTCGGCAACAGGCTGGATTTCCTCAGATGAAACCACTGCAAATTCCAGCGGTTCTTCAATTTCGGCAACCTGCCCGATATCATTTTTTGCCCATGAAACTGTTGCAGGCTCAACAATCTCTTTTTCAGCCGCATCGACAACTTCAGGAGTCGATATAGCCGTTTTACGCTCTTCGTATTTGGCAATCGCCTCAGGACAGGCCCAAGAAGTAATGGTTTCTTCTGCCGCTTCGTTTTGCTCTGTTTCCACCGCCTCAGACCAATCAAGTACAGGTGCAGATTCGGTTGTTACGGTTTCAATAGGAGCGGGAGACGGCTCAACCGCCGGCGGGGTGGCAGAAGCATCTTTGACCGGACCAAAATCATCAGGTTCAAATACGCTGTCGGTTGATTCAATACTGTCCCAATCGGCATTGGCTCGGCTCAGGGTTTCTTCATCATCCGTAACGGCACTACTCACAATGCCGGCTTGCTGCTGATCAATGGCCAGCGCATTCAGATTTAAATCGAAGCCGTCATCCTGCGATGCAGGCTTATCGTCACCGACCACCTCGAAGAATATGTCATCGTCTTCTACATCATCTGCCGCCATTGCGGTTTCGGCCATTGCCGTTTCTTTAGTGATAGGTGCTTTCGGGTGTTCCGGCTTAGCTATGGGCTGATGCAAACGGATGCCATCATTCTGCTCATCAAACGGAGTTTCTTCTCCGGGTTGATCATCTTGGCGTGATTTGGCTGCGGCTTTGCGATCTAAAAACAGCTTGGCCAATAGCAAGATAATCGTCAAACCTATACCACCGGCCAAAACCAGTTTCCACAAAGAACCGCCTTCATCTTCCGAGCCGGCATTTTCGGCTTCCGCAGGCTGCGGCTTGGCCTTGGTGCTTTCCGCTTCGGAAACTACAGGCTGAGACGGTGCAGCAGGAGCCACCTCTTTAGATGCTTGCTGCACTTCCGAGACAGACTGAACAGGGGGAACCTGTTCGGACGGTTTCGGTTCTTCAACCGCTTCCGGCTTCACGACCTTCTCTTGAGGCTCGCTTGGAATGGCTTCTTGTTTTTTAGGTTCTGTTTTTTCTTCAACAGGTTTTACCTGTTCTTTTTCTTTTGTTTCTGCTGCCGGCTTAACAGGGGGAGCCTCCTTCGCAGGCTTTTTCTCTACCTGAACTGAAGCCGATTGTTTGAACGAAGAAGGTAAATCTAAAACAACGCCTGCAAAAAGCTGATTGGGATTGCGGCCCAACTTTTTCTGGTTGGCATTGATTAACGCCCGAACTGCCTGATCTACCGGCATATCGGCGGGTTTCAGCTGTTCGGCAATAATTGTCAGTGTTTCGCCAGTCTGTACCGTATGCTGCCCGGATGTTGCTACCGGGGCGGCATCCATCTTCTTCTTACCCGAATCGGGAACCGGATTCTTTTTCTCGGCGGCTTCGCGCTCGGCTTTTTTAGCCTCGGCCACGGCAGCTTTCGCTTTGGCGCTGGAAGGATCAAGTACGGCGGTATATTGGCGTGACTGCCCTTTCACGCTCATCTGAAACACGATGACAGGCTCATTAATGGCACTAGACGAACTCAGGCTGACAATTGCATCATTGCCTGATTTGCGTACATTTGCCTTCAACCGATTATCGGACAAGTTGAGTTTGGTTCCCCTTAATAATTCTTTTGCTTCTTTTCCTGTCACGGTAACTGTTGCGGAAAATGGTTCGCCCAAACCGGAATTTACTCTCAACCCGCCCAAGGCTGCTACGGAACCGGTGGAGGCCAACAACGACACAGACAATGCTATCAGTTTGATTTTACTATCTACTTTCAAAATTTATCCCCTGATTATTCGGCGGCATGATTTCAACGCCCACAACTTCAGCTTCCTATCATATCTTTTATTTACCTTTCTTGCCAAATTTAATCATAAGAAAATATCTATTACTCATACGTCTTGTCGCTATCTTGCCATTACGCTTGCCTACATCGCTTACGCATTCTTAACATCAACAACTTCCATCTCTGCCTTACCTCATTCAGGCAACCATGAAAAGGATGCAAAAATCAGCGGCTATCTGTATGATGGCGGTTTTCATTTAAATCATTCTTATATTTTTATTTATATGAAAGCTGCCAGCGATTTTATTGCCGTCATACTCTTTTTTCTAACCTACATCCTAACTAAGAATATTATTTGGGCAACGTCTGTTGCCGTTGTTGCCGGTATTGCCCAGGCGGCATTTTTGTGGTGGAAATTCAGAAAACTGGAAACAATGCAATGGGTCAGCCTGTTATTAATCGTCGTTTTCGGCGGAGCTACCATTTTAACCGGCAACCGTACCTTCATCATGTGGAAACCAACCCTGCTCTTTTGGACCGGCGCCATTGCCATCCTAATCAGCAACATCATTAAGAAAAACGGTCTTCAAGCCCTACTGGGTAAAGAGATTTCGTTACCGGATGCCGTGTGGAAAAAATTGGCAATAAGCTGGATGTTCTTCCTTATTATTATGGGTTTTGTCAATTTAGCTGTCGCTTATCCTTTTTCCGCAGAGCGTGAGGCCGTCTGGAACAATTACAAATTTTTCGGTGCCATTCCGCTGACTTTCCTTTTTTCTTTGGCACAAGTTATCTATCTGAACCGTTACCTCCCCAAGGAGAACAAAAATGACTGAACAATACTATATGCTGCTGGCAACAGACGGCGAAGATGTGCATGAGGCACGTATGGCAGCCCGACCCGACCATCTGGCCCGCTTGGAACACCTGCAATCTGAAGGCCGCCTGCTTACTGCCGGTCCAAACCCATTACCCGACAACGCCGACCGTGTTTCCGGCAGCCTGATTATCGCTTCTTTCCCCTCACTCGATGCAGCCCAAGAATGGGCGGAGCAAGACCCTTATGTGGCAGCGGGCGTATACGAAGAAATATTGATCAAACCCTATAAAGCGGTTTTTAAATGACGCTCTGCACGGAACAGCAAATTCAGACGGCCTTAGGGCATTTAAGTCCCGAGATATTCGAATTCTCCGACGAAAGCCACCTCCATGCCGGACACGCCGGCAATAAAGGCGGCGGACATTACCGCATCCTTGTGGTAAGTACGGCCTTTAACGGCATCCCGCGCCTACAGCGTCAACGGATGGTTAAAGAGGCTTTGCACGAATGGTTTTCAGACGGCCGCATCCATGCCCTCAGCATCCGCGCGCTCACACCCGACGAATACTTCCATCAGATTTAAGCGAGAAACAAAATGAAAAAGCACTACTTCCTCCCTGCATTGATCATGGCACTATTTTCAGGCGGCCTAATGGCCGAAACCCTGCTAACCGTAAACGGCAATAAAATCGACAGCCGAGAAATCGACCGGCAAATCAAACTGATCCGCCAAGACAACCCCCAAATTCCCGATTCACCCGAACTGCGCAACGAACTTCTCAGCAACACGGTTACCCGCATGTTGGTCAATCAGGAAGCACGCCGTCTGAAACTGGAACAAGGGCAGGAGTTTAAAACCGCCAGCGAAAATGCACGCAAATCAGCCAAAGAACAAGGCGCCGACAAACATCCCGACTTCAAACAACAGTGGGAAGACTTCCAGGCCGAACTGCTGGCCGAAGCCTTTGTTGCCCACATCGTCCAAACCGACCCCGTCAGCGACCAAGAAGTTCGCCAGGCCTATGACGAAAGCAAAAAATACTATCAAGGCAGCAGTGAAGTCCAGCTTGGTGAAATACTGACACCCAAAAAAGCAGATGCCGAACAGGCCATCAAAGACCTGAAGGCAAAAAAACCGTTTACCGATACTGCCCGCAAATATTCCGCCGATCCAACAGTCAAACAAACCGGCGGCATCAATCCCGAATTTGATGCATTAAAAGACCTTGAACAAAGCGTGCCGCCGATTTACGCCGCCGTAAAAGACTTGAAAAAAGGACAGTTTACATCCACACCAGTTGTCGGCAACGGCGTATTCGGCATTTTCTATATCCACGACAAACGTCCGCTGCAACTACCGCCATTCGAACAGGTTCAAAACAACATCCGTCACAACCTGCAGCAACAGAAAATCAGCCGGGCTGTCGGTACGCTGTATCAAAAAGCCACCATTACCCCGGCAAACAAATAGGAAAGAAACATGAAACATAAACGACTATTCACTTTTATCGCACTGGCATTAACCGGCATTTCCATCGCTGCTCCCCAAATTGATTCGGCACGCGTGGATGCCATGCTGGAACAGTTTGGCAATGCGGAACAAAACCAACTCCCTCCCGATGCCCGTCAGCAAATCGAAAAGACTTTGGCCGTAACCGACATACTGAAAGCAGAAGCCTTAAAACAGGGCTTGGACAAACAGCCCGCCGTCCAAGCGCGTTGGAAGAATTTGGAAGCGCAATTCTATGCCTCCCAATACGAAGAACACCTGGTTAAAACCGTTTCCGTCAGCGACAGCGAAGCACTTGCCGTTTACGGCAACCTGACCCGCATTGTCAAGCTGGCACAAGTCCGTTTTGCCACGGCAGACGAAGCACGCGCCGCACAGCAACTGCTGCTGAAAGGCTTAAGCTTCGAGAAACTGATGGAACGCTACCCCAATCCCGATCAGCCCGCCATGCAAGAACCTTTGCCGATTGGCCGCCTTCCGGTAGAAATTGCAAATATCGTCGGCAATATGCAAAAAGGCGATGTCAGCCGCGAGCCGGTAGCCTATCAAAACGAATTCTACCTGTTCAAAATTACTGCCTCCGAGCAAGCACAGGATGCACCGCCGTTTGAACAAGTGAAAGAAGCCGTTATCCAGCAAGTAAAACAGCAGAAGGCACAGGAACAAATTGACCAACTGTTGAAAGCAAACGGTATTTCCCTGTAATACCGCCGGCGAAAGCATGAGGCCGTCTGAAAATAACTTTTCAGACGGCCTCAACTTCAAATACAGCCCGACAGGGTTATACTTAAAAGTTATTCTGCACCCTTATAATACTCTGACTCCTTCAAAATTTCAGGTTTCACGATTCCCTGCAAATCTTTAACGGGAATAGTAAACTCAGGCCTGCCTAAAACATATGCACCAATTTCGTAACTTTGATACAGGAAAGTCAAGCCGTTTTTATCAAACCGCCAGTTTTCCGTGGTAGAAAAATCATTGCCGTTATACTCGACAATATATTCCCGCGCGCTTTTTTCGTCACCCTCTCCGCTTTCCACCAAATACTTGACATAGGCTTCTTTAATCAGATGCGTCAGCTTTGCTTTTTGTCCGGGCAACAGGATGTCATCCAATTTAAGCGGCTTCGGATTGGCAATGCCACGCTTCAACACCGTCAGCGTATGCACGCCGTATCCGTGTGCGCCACAGGTATACTCCCAGTCTTCTTTTCCGAAAACGGCATAATTGGGCGTATAGCCTTCCAGTTCCAACGTATCTATATAGTCCAAAGCACAAGGATACTCACCGGCTTTACGGTGTTGTTGGTTTTCCTTATTGGTTTCCTTTACGTCTTTGTCGCCTATTAAGGCCGTCTGAACCGATTTCTGCGTAGGCAGTTTGCCCCCCATTTGTTTTTTGACCCAGTTATCTAAATGTTTATCGCCGGTAATCGGATAGCCGACGGTAAGTTGATGGCAAAGGGGTTTGCCTTCACTGTTTTTTCCGTCACAGGATTTGGCTTCCAAGGTTTTGGATTGAAACGATAAAGGGGCAGCCTGAACATTTGCAGAAAAAACGAGGGACAGTGCTGCTGCAGCAAGCGTTTTGCGGAACATATCAACACCTATTAGGATTTTGATTTAATTAAAGGAAAGCCCAATGCTTCACGGCTTTCGACGTATTTCTGCGCTACGGTGCGGCTCAGCGCGCGGATGCGGCCGATGTAGGTGGCGCGTTCGGTAACGGAAATGGCGCCGCGTGCGTCTAAGAGGTTGAAGGTGTGTCCGGCTTTGAGGA
>ERZ772962.997-NODE-997-length-15585-cov-4.100580_pt1 | contig 15585 bp, 9 predicted proteins | sample MGYA00580676_ERZ772962 | MGnify/ENA primary metagenome ERZ772962 (study PRJEB29015, sample SAMEA2738049) | human oral metagenome | biome: human oral; feature: human-associated habitat; material: saliva | place: China | collected 2230 ...
TTGGAAAGCGTGTTGGGTGCAAGCCCTCGGGGGTTCGAATCCCCCATCCTCCGCAGTACGTCCCCGGGATCCGTCGAGATTCCGGGGTTTTTCCTTTGTTTGCAACGGTTTTGGGCTGTGGGTATTGAAACCGAAATATACCGATTGGTACGCTTGGGGGCGGTAAAAAAGCCCCCAATAAGCCCCCACCATTTTTAAGGTTCGGTCATGCCGGGAGTGCGGGTCTTGACGTTGACGACTATTGGGGGAGTGCTACAATTCTTGCGCTTCAACGGGTCCTTAGGACGCCTCAAGATGGCGTGGTTTCCAGTCAGGATGTTTATTGGAAGGGCTCAAACCCGGGGCTTGTTTCTGGTTGGGAGTGGGTTGCTTCCACTAGCGCGGTCGGTTCCTCGGTTATTGGCGCCATGCAGCGCTGTCTTGGTGTTAAGGCTGATGGTCTTGTCGGTCCGGGAACTTTCCGCGCGCTGCAAAGTTATCTTGGGACCCCCGTAGACGGGGTGGTAAGTGAAGGGGCGGCGATGGTTATGGCCTTGCAGCAGCGCCTCAACGAAGGCCGCTTCTGAAAGTCTTTAGTTATCTGCAGCTCTAGGCTAGCCTTGCAGCATTTCCCGCTGCGGCTAGGAGGTTGGGGTGAAGAAGAAACTGTTCGCGTGTGTGCTTGTCCTCGTGTTGGGGGCCTCGTTTGTCGCGTGGCGCTATGGTTTTTTGTTTCCCACGCAGCGCGTGTGCCAGGAGGTCGGCAGCGCCTACGAAAAATATGCGGCTGTCGTTTACCGCTCCCCGGCTTCTGGCCTGCCGAGCGAGGCGTATACGCGGGAATTGGAAGAGGCGCGCAATGAGCTGGGCCAGAAGGCTTCGTGGGCCCTTCGGCTGGATGTATCGTACGAGGCCAAAGATGCTTTGAACGATGTCCTCTCCGTGGTTGGCGCGGCGGAAAAATTAGACCGCGTTGAGGGCGCGGTTGCGCGCCTAGCGCAAACCTGCCGAGGGGCTGGCTATCCCGTCCGTATGCCCGCTCCCCCGCAAACATAACGAATATTTTATGCGCACCCGACCCGTCTGCCGCCTCCTGGCAGGCGGGTTTTGCGTGCCCAAAAATGAAAGGAAGACTCTGATGCTTGGTTTAAATGTTGATCCGCTTGTCACGTGTGGTTTGGTGGGCTGGGGTCTACCCCCTCTCCTGGCAGCTGGTGGCCACCCAGGCCTCGGTCATCATCGCCGCACCAGCGACAGCATTCACGGCGCTCAAGTCCTTAGGCGTGATCGACTGGGTAGGACGCGCCACGCCGGGCGGCGAACCCTACGAGGCCAAGCACAAGAGTGGCGGTTACGGCAGGTGAGCGTGTCTCTTGACCTGATTGTTCTGGGCTTGCCGGTGCATGACCCGGCGTGGATCGCAGCCGTAGGAGGACTCATCACCGCGTGCGGCGGTGTTGCGGGCGGGGCTATCGGCGCGCTCAGCGCGATGCTCCACGGGCGTAAGCATACCGACGCCAAGCTGGAAGTGATTAAAGGCCTGGCTGCCGAAGCGAAAGAGCAAACCACTAACAATCACGGGACAAACATGCGCGACGACCTGGACGCATTGGGGGACAAACTCGATGTGCTGGGTGAGCGTCTTGGCGTGGTCGCAAAGCAGGTAGCAGCCGTCGCTCACACGCAACAGTTGCAAGCCCAAGAACTCAAAGCACACGGGATGCTTCTTGACCAGTTGCAGGCCGCACAGCAGCAGGACCGCGCAGAGCGGATCGCTCTTGATTCACATGCCCATGACGAGCACGAGCGGATCTGGCAAGAGCTGGAGAAATTGAAGAAGCAGCTCTAGCTGCAGAAGAGTGCCCTCTATCTCCGAGGAATCGGGGGTAGAGGGCGTTTTTTGTGCGCTCAGGAGAAAAAATCGCGCTGGGAGGTCTATTCTCGATAAAAATCGTGTGATTTGGCCCGCTCAGGAAGCGGCCTGCCGGGGGCATATAGATAGGCCCCATTAAGGCCCCAGAATTTTGCGCGAGCGCGTTTATGCAGGTCAGGCTTGGTGGCGGTGCGTTTCCCCTATCCTCCACAGTCGAGCCCGGATTCCTTGAGAATCCGGGCTTTTGTTGTTTTTGTGGCGGGAATAAAAGTCTCCGCCCGCCCGCAGTGTGCGGACGGGCGGAAAACCTATGTCGCCTTGAAAATCAGGCGCGACGCTTGCGAGCAGTCACAGCAGCGCCGCCAGCAGTTGCTATAAGAGCGGCTGTAGCCAAAATTCCTGATTCGAAGCCAGTCTTTGCCAGTTCAGACTTCTTTGGTGACTGGGTTGTCGGCTGGACAGGAGCAGGCGTGGCGGGAGTGGTCGCCGACGGAGTCGGGGCCTCGGTCGTTGGAGTTGCGGGCTGAGTCGGTGCCGGAGGCTGAGACGTGGAGGGCGCGGGAGTCGGCGTTGCCGCGATCTGTCGGATCACGATGTCGGTATCGCGACCAACCGCGCCTGCGTCAGTCGGATTGTTCGGATCCACGGTCTGCGCGGCCTCGTTAAAGCCGAAGATCGACTGGCCGGGAACAATTTCGTAGCCGCTGGGAAGCTGGGGCAGAGCGGTCGACGCCGCACGAGAAGGATCCGCTTGATCATTGGCATAGACCGTCGAAGCTAAAACTTGGCCAGAAGGATCGACCAGACGGACTTGTCCGAGGTGTGAGTACCTGACCTCGCAGACAAAGTGAATTGCAGGGTTGTCTGGATCGAAGTTCACGGCAGGTGCGGAGATCTGCAGCGTGTACGACCCCTGGACGACGGGGCTAGGGATTGAAGGGAGCGTCGCCGCACCCTGGGCGGGCTGGTACTCCTGACGAGGCTCAAGAATGGTTTCGTTTTCGTCTGCGATGTAGCAGGTCGCGGGGCCCGCGACCTCGGCGGCCTGCGCCGACTGCTGAGCAAAGACGGGCAGCGCTGCGACGAAAAGTAGTGCGGTCGCTGCGCAAGTCAGTTTGGTTCGCATTGAAATTCCAACCAGCTTTCTTCCTCAATGTTTAAACGCGATGATGGGGATGCACTTATTCGATACAAGTTTATATCGAGTGGGTGAGCTGTCCAAATATGTGGCTTGCGAGGCCTAAGAAACTGGGAGGAAGACTGCATTTGTGACCACGGGTCGCCGCGAAAGCTTCGGTCCGTGTAAACTACTTTCGGATCCTCCGCGTGACGGTATCATCCGAACCTCCCCAGGGTCGGAAGGCAGCAAGGATAAGGGTGCGCTGCCGGGTACGCGGGGGGTTCTTTTATATTTCGGCGCCAAATGGCGATTCTTCTCCTGTGTAACTACACACATATGGTTGCGAGGCGACCTATTTGAGACCTCGAAAAACTCATCATTTTTCCAGCTGGAAAGCCGATTTCTTCGCCCTCAACATCCCGGTGTGTGTGCAGGTCAATAGCTATTTGTCGATACAAATCTGAATCCGCATATACGTGCCACCTCATTACAAATAGAATCGACCTGATCCATCTTTACCTTCAACAGGAGAACACAGTGCATAACGTCGGTTCGCGCTCTATCTGGCGCCGCGCCGGTCAGATGCTGTCCATCTTGATCGTCGCAACCCTCGTGGTCTTTGGACTGGGAAATAACCCCAGCCGCGCCGCAACTCCCGTCCTCAACGTCAGCATTACCCCGGAAAAGACTTCATACAATTCCGGCGACACTCAGAAATACACTGTCTCTTGGTCGTGTACTTCGGTGACCGAGGACTGTGTGGACTCTGTCATTAAGGTGCGAATCCCTCACGCTGTTAACCAGAGTGGTGACGCTGTGGATAAGGCAGTGGCAGCGAACCTTGCGGCAACTGCCGCTTCAGGAACACCCGCAGTGAGCGCCAACCTCACTCAGGGAACGGCTACAACCGACGCCTACGTTACCTACAACATGGGACGTATTCCCGCAGGTAACTCCTACCAGGCTGTCATCACCTTCGAAATGCCGAACGGCTACACGCCTGATCAATCGACAGTCTCACCCGAAGTTTCATTTACTTCGGCAGATACGACGGTAACCGACGATACGAAGGTTACTAACCATGCGGAAACAACTCTTGCTCTGACCAAGAAGAAGCCCACGGCAATCGGTCCGAAGGGCAGCAACGTTACCTATTCGTTGACGCCGACGATTACCTCCGGAACGCTTGGTCCAAACCGCGGCAAGCTCGCGGTTGTCAACACCAAGCTGGTCGATAAGCTGCCGAGTTGCGCTGTCTACGTCAGCGCAACTTCCCAGGGCTCAACTGATGGATCTGAGTTCACTGGAGCAGAACCGACCTACGACGCGGCGACGCATTCCCTTACCTGGGATCTGGGAACGCTGGTTCCGAATGTCGTGACTCTGACAATCAACGTCACGCTGAACTACCCGACGACCTGTGCAGATACGACGGTTACCAACACAGCAACCGTTACGGGTAGCCCCTACGGCGATCCCACGAAGACCGCAGCCGCTAATTCCTCGGTCTCGCACGACTTTGCCGACAAGGTCACCTACGGCGGTACCTTCTCCAAGAATGCCCTGCAACAGTTCAAGCGCGGTCAAAACGGCATGTGGCTGTACTGGTACAGCAATACCTCAAACATGCCGATTGTTCTTGAATACACCGACTACCTCAGCTGTGCATTGACCTCTCCTACCGATGGATCGACTGATTGTGCCAATCCGTTGATGTTCGCACGAGCAGCGGAACTCAACACGACCTCTCCGGTCGAATTTACCTACTGGACCAATAAGGGGAATACGGGCACCCAGACGCTTACTGCGTCGAAGAAGTTCGATTCAACTGTTCTGGCAACAGACGAATACATCACGAAGTTCCACTACAAGCAGACCCTGAACCCCTCGGAAAATGGTCGTTTCATCGTCCAGGGTCAGATCAATGCGAAGACTCCCACGACTGAAGCCGGAGCCGACTACGTTCGTGCCGACACGAACTCAAATGCGTGGAAGGCCGGGACAGATCCCTCGTGGGTTCGCGTCCAGAACTGCGTGACCGACCTGTCGATGAAGTCCGAAGATGGGACTCAGTCCATTGGTATTCCTGCGGATAACCTCTGTGACATCCTCCTGCTCGAGACCTCGCGTCCCTCGTACTACAACGCAAAGTCGACCATTGCGAACTCTCAGGCAGCCCCGGGACAGGAAGTGACCTTCTCCCTCGTTGCCAACAACCGGACGATGTCTGCGCCGGCTCAGCCGATCATTGCCGACCTCCTTCCCTGCGGCATGACCTATGTCGAGAACTCGGTTGCGGGTGGACCACGAGGCTTCAACGCAACCGTCGACTCCTCGCGCTGGGTCACGGACGCAAGCGGATGCTCTCGCCAATTGGTGACCATTACGTGGCCCGGCTTCAAGGGTGTTGACGCAACAGGTGTTACTTTGCGAGGCCTCGTCACCAACAAGATGAAGCCCGGAACCTACACGAACCAGGCATTCATCTCTCCGGCAGAGCGCGAATACCAGAACGCCGATCCCTGCTTCTACTCGGGCACCACCGATATCTACGACATCAATGCCAATGGCTCTGTCACCGATAAGGTCTGCCCCGTAACCTCAGGCATGAGTGTCAACGAACTGGCAGCAGCAGGCGTTGTTCTTGAGAGCCTCGGCTCGGTTCCCGGATCGGTGTACATGAAGTACAACGATGGCACCTCCCTGATCCGTCAGGGTGAAAACGGAACCTTCCGCATCACCCCGACCAACACCGGTAATGCCAACCTGTCGGATATGACCGTCTACGGTACCCTGCCGCACGTCGGCGACACGGCAGTTCGCACCAGTGCAAGCCGTGGTTCCGAGTGGGCACCCATCATGACCGGACCGATCCAAGTCCAAGCCGGAGATGGAATTGACCCCTCTCAGGTCAGCATCGAGTACTCGACCTCGTACAACCCTTGCCGCGGTGAGGTCATGGAACGCGGAAAGGCCAAGGCGGACGGACCCGCAGGATGCGATAACAACTGGACCTCGACCCCGGCTTCGTGGAGTGACGTCAAGTCCTACCGCATCTACATCAACGGCAAGACCACCCCGATTGAGGGCGGCGCATCGATCCCCCTGATCGTCCCGATCAAGGCGCCCGATAACGCTAATGGCGTGGCCTACGAATCGGTTGCAATCGCAGCAACCCAGGCCTCCTCGAACCAAGCGGTCTTCCCCAGCGAACCCTTCAAGGTCGCTATCGCCTCGGCCTTCGACGTTGCGCTGAACAAGAGCGTCGCCTCCGATGCCTCGGCGCTCTCGCCCGGCGATGAAGTTACCTTCCGCGTCGACGCCGCAAACACGGGTCAGGGCTTGTCGGCGAACACCAAGGTTTTGGAGAAACTGCCTGACGGCGTCACCTTCGTGAAGTCCGAATCCTTCATGTGCCCCACCGGCTACGTGTCGGGTACCCCGGACGCGTGCGAGGCCGGCGCCGCTGCAGGCACCTACGATGCGAACAGTGGAGTGTGGACCATTGGTGACCTGACCGCGGGAAGCCACGCCTCGCTGTACGTGACAGTTCGCTTGAACGATGGAACAGATGGCAAGACCATCACCAACAACGTCGAATTCAAGGATCTGCCTCCTTACGACGTCAACCTGAACAACAACAAGGCAAGCACGACGATCACCGTCAAGCACCGCCTCGCGGGTAAGGTCTACTTCGATAAGAACGACTCCTCGTCCTACACCGCCGGTGAAGAGGGCTTCAACGGTGTCACCGTGAACCTTGTGGACGCAGCCGGAGCAGTTGTTGCCACCACCACGACTGACGCGGATGGTAACTACTCATTCGCTAAGCTCGACGCGGGCACCTACACGGTCAAGGTCGTCAAGGATGGGGATCTCGCCAACCTGACTCAGACCGAAGACCCCGATGGCACGAAGGACAATGCCTCCGGTGCAATTACGCTCAACACGGACAACCCCGTTCGTGAGAACGTGAACTTCGGTTACGTGAAGAAGCACGCGATCTCGGGCAACATCTACCAGGATGAAAACCGCGATAAGACGAAGAACGGGGATGACATCAATCTCTCCGGCGTGACTGTCACCCTGGTCGACGGCTCGGGCAACGTTGTTGCAACCACCACCACTGACGCCTCGGGAAATTACAACTTCCCCGGCCTGCTGGACGGTACCTACACGGTCAAGGTGGATACGACGGGCAAGCTCGCTGGCTTCGAGCAGACCGAAGACCCCAGCGGCGCGGCAAACTCGCAGTCCAACCCCATCACCTTCACGCGTGATGATCCCGATGTCACCGATGTGAACTTCGGTTACGCAAAGAATTACACCGTGACGGGTTCGGTCTACTACGACAAGGACCGTAACTCGTCGATGGGTGCGGGTGAACAGGGATTTGGCGGGATCACCGTCAACCTGCTGGATAAGGATGGAAACGTCGCCGCCACTACCACGACTGCGGCCGATGGTTCTTACTCCTTCGGCAAGCTCCCTGCAGGAAAGTACTCTGTGGACGTTGAGCAGTCAGACCTGCTCAAGAAGCTGGAGCAGACCCAGAACTCGACTGCACAGTTCACCCTGAACAACGCCAGCCCTTCCAAGGACAAGGTCGATTTCGGCTTCGCAACCAACTACACCCTCAAGGGCACGATTTACCGCGATGGCAACCGCTCCGAGGCGCTGGATGCCGGCGAGAAGCTCTACCAGGGTGTGACTGTCGAACTGCTGAACTCGACAGGTAACGTTGTGGCCACCACGACCACCGACGCGCAGGGTGCCTACAAGTTCCAGAACTTGGAAGCGGGCGACTACAAGGTCCGCGTCGTCAAGGATGGAGCGTTGGCTGACCTGGTACAGACCGAGGATCCGGATGGAACCGCGGACAATACCTCTGGCGTGTACACGCTCAAGCTTGAGGATCCGATCCACGAGAACATCAACTTCGGTTACGTTTCCAACAACACTATTGAGGGAAGCGTCTACCGCGATGATTCTCGCAACGGTAACCAGAACGGCAATGAGCCCGGATACACCGGTGTCACCGTTCAGCTGCTGGATAAGGACGGTACCGTCATCTCGACCGTGACGACCGATGCCAACGGCCACTACTCCTTCTCCAACCTGCCCGATGGCGACTACTCCATCAAGGTTGTGAAGGACGGCGCGCTTGCGGATACCGAGCAGACTGAAGACCCCGACGCAACTAAGGACAACGCCTCGGAAAAGATCACTCTGAACGAGGCCAACCCGAAGAAGTCTGGCGTGAACTTCGGTTACGTTCCGGATTACTCGATCGCCGGTAACATCTACCGCGATTCGAACCGCTCCGAATCCAAGGACGCAAGCGAGACCGTCTTCCAGGGTGTCACCGTCAACTTGGTTGACGCCTCGGGCAGTGTCGTTGCAACGACCACGACCGACGCCGACGGAAATTACTCCTTCTCCAAGCTGCCTGCCGGTGACTACACGGTGAAGGTCGTCAAGGATGGCGCCATCAAGGACATGGACCAGACCGAGGACCCGGACGGCACCAAAGACAACGCCTCGGGGAAGATCTCGATCGGTGCAGACAACCCGACCCAGACCGGTGTGAACTTCGGTTACAACCCGAACAACATCATCAAGGGCGTTGTTTACCGCGACGATAACCGTTCCTCTTCGCTGAACTCCGGCGAGGAGGGCTACGAAGGTCAGACCGTCCAGTTGCTCGATGAAAATGGCAACGTCATTGCGACGACTCAGACCGCCGCGGATGGCAGCTACTCCTTCGAGCACCTGGCCGATGGCACCTACTCGGTGAAGGTCGTCAAGGATGGCGCCCTTGCGGACACCGAGCAGACCGAGGATCCCGATGGCACGAAGGACAACGCCTCCGAGCCCGTCACTCTAGATCCAACGCAGAGCGTGAAGGAAGGCGTCAACTTCGGTTACGTTCCGGATTACTCGCTCTCCGGCACGATTTACCGCGATGGAAACCGCAGTGAATCCCACGATGCCACCGAGAATCCCTACGCGGGTGTCACCGTGAACCTGCTCGATTCGGCGGGCAATGTTGTGGCGACAACAACGACGGATGCCAATGGCGCCTACAGCTTCTCTAAGCTGCCCGCCGGTGACTACCGCGTCAAGGTCGATACGACCGGAACGCTCAAGGGCCTGGATCAGACCGAGGATCCCGACGGCGTCGCGGATTCGACCTCTGGAACGATCTCCCTGAGCAACACGAACCGCACTCAAAGCGGTGTGAACTTCGGTTACATCGAGAACAACTCGATCAGCGGCACGATCTTCCGTGACGAGGCCCGCAACGGCGTCAAGGATCCCAGCGATCCCGGCTTCCCCTCTGTGAAGGTGACCTTGCTCGACGAGAACGGAAACGTCGTGGAGACCACGACCACGGATTCCAACGGCGCATACAAGTTCTCGCACCTGCCCGATGGCAAGTACCGCGTGAAGGTTGATACGACCGGTGTCTTGAACGGCCTGGAGGTCACTCTTGATCCCGATACGCTCAAGGATTCTCAGTCCGAGCTGATCGAACTTGGTGAGTCGAACCCGACCGTTGAGAACGTTGACTTTGGATACATGGAGAAGGAAGTTCCTGCGGCTCCGCGGCCTCCGAAGCAGCCGAACCCGAAGACTCCCGGCTCTAAGTTGGCGCGTACCGGCACTGAGTCCGGGGTCCTGGGTGTGGGTCTTGCTGCGCTGGTCGCCGGTGGCGTGCTCCTTGCACTTCGTCGCCGAGGCCGCATCTCCTAATGCGCGTCGCCGCCGCTGAGTCGGTGGCATAGACGTGGGTTAGTGGAGGTCCAAGTGGGAAACTACTTGGACCTCCACTTTTATAATTTTTGCGGTGTTTCTGCGGCTTGGGGTGAAAACAGGACGCAAATGAGCGCGCGGGGCCGTAAAGTTCAAGTGTGACGACAGCTCTTTATCGCCGGTACAGGCCCGACACCTTCGAACAGGTCATCGGTCAGGAACACGTGACCGAACCTCTTCGTGCGGCTCTTCGCGCCCACAGGGTGAATCATGCGTACTTGTTTTCTGGTCCTCGTGGGTGTGGCAAGACAACCTCTGCGCGTATTTTGGCGCGTTGCCTGAACTGCGCTGAAGGTCCAACGGATACGCCTTGCGGTCAGTGTGAGTCCTGTCGTGAACTGGCAACCGGTGGCCCGGGATCACTCGACGTTGTTGAAATTGACGCTGCCTCGCACGGTGGTGTGGATGACGCGCGTGACCTACGTGAGCGCGCCACTTTTGCACCGGTGCGTGACCGCTACAAGGTCTTCATCATCGACGAAGCCCACATGGTCAGCCCCCAGGGCTTCAATGCTCTGCTCAAGCTCGTGGAAGAGCCGCCCGAGCACGTGAAGTTCATCTTCGCGACGACCGAACCTGAACGCGTGATTGGAACCATCCGTTCGCGTACGCATCACTATCCTTTCCGGCTGGTACCACCGGATATCTTGGAGCCCTACCTGCACACCCTGTGCGATGAGGAGAACATCCGCGTCGGTGAAGGTGTTTTGCCTCTGGTTATTCGTGCCGGTGGTGGTTCTGTACGTGACTCGCTATCCGTGCTGGATCAGCTCATGGCTGGTGCTATTGAGGGCGAAATCGCGTATAAGACCGCAGTTGCGTTGCTCGGCTACACGGATACCGCGCTTTTGGATGAGAGCGTTGATGCTCTTGCCGGTGGCGATGGAAGCGCCGCGTATCGCGTCATTGAAAAGATGGTGTCCTCAGGGCATGATCCGCGTCGTTTTGTTGAGGATTTTCTCCAACGTCTGCGCGACCTGTTGATCATCGCTGTCGCGGGTGACGGGGCCGGTGATGTTCTGGTTGGCACCCCACACGATCAATTTGAACGCATGAGCATCCAGGCAAAGAACTGGGGGACTCAGGCGCTTTCGCGCGCCGCTGATCTGACCGATCAGGCTTTGCGTTCTATGACGGGTGCAACCTCGCCTCGGCTTCAACTTGAACTCTTGATCGGCCGGATCTTAGTACCCGCCTCTAACGCACACTCTGACGCCGGATATGTCACTTCCACCCAAGGACAGCCCGGTGGAGGCTCTGGTCCGCTTTCTGGCGGAGTTGGCCTCGTTGGGGGAGGGGCGCCTGCAGAAAAGCCTGCGGGTGCGGGTTCCTTTGGCGCTCGGCAAGCGCGTGAAGCCTTGGCTCGAAAGAAGTCCGAAAAGAATGGGGAGCAGGGTGCTCCTCAGAGCCAGGCTCAGGCTCAGCCCCAGTCCGTTCCCGAAGCTCGCGTGGAAGCTCCTGCTTCTTCAACTGGGTGGGAGGTTGCTCAGCCGGCGCAGCGTGGGGGAGACGCCTCTGCTTCCACTCCGGCACGAGCATCTGGACCCGTTCAGGCCGAGGCCCCCGCGCAGGCCTCTACACCCACGCCGGCTGCTGCTCCCACGCCGGCCTCGAGCCGCCCTGCTGGGGGAGCAGCTGGTGCCGACCTCATCCGTCAGCGTTGGGGTGATGTCGTTGAACGCCTCGCGACCCACAGTAGGGTTGTGTGGAGTTTGCTCTCGCAAAATGGGCAATTAGGTGCCGTTGATGGGGATCAATTGGTGCTGCTCTTCCCCAGTCAGGGAATGGTTGCCAGCTTCACCAATGGTGGCCGGGCCCAAATCGTTGAAGAAACAATCTATGACGTCCTCGGTATTCGCCTGCATGTTAGCGCGCAGGTTGGACAAGCAGGTGGTGGCCCGGCGGTTTCAACGCCTTCTGCCAACGCGCATGCTGTAGCTACGCCGCCCACGCAGGGAGCTGGTCAGCAGTCGGCACCCCAGCGCGGCGGGCAGCGTCGCGAAGTTGAGCATCGCGCCGAAGCGCCGCAGGAAGCACCCGTTTGGCAGGTTGCGACGCCTCCGGAGTCCCCAGAAACCAACGCCCCGACCGAGCAGGGATTGCGTGTTCCAGCTCAGCCGATTGACGCAACGCAGCCCTATGACCCGCAATCCCCCGCGTCGTACGATTGGCGTACCCAGGAGCCGCCCCCTTTTGATCCTGGCGAAGACAGCGATGAAGACAGCAACGCAGAGCTTGAAGCGCTTGCTTCCTCGCAGCCAGTGCCGGAGCCAGTGGCCTCTCGGAATAGTGCCCTCGATCAGCCTGAAGACGACGATGAAGACGAATCAGAGTGTTTTACCCCGACCTCGGGATGGAGCGAGACGGTCATTCAACCGCCCAGTTTTGATCCCGAAGAAGAGGAATCGGTGCCCTCGGTTCCTGCTTTTGCAGAGGTGACTCCCTTGCCCTCGCAGCGCTTCACTGCGGTGAGTGCGCGTGAGGAACCGGATGAGAGCGACGCGGAAGAGGCCTCGCCGGAAACAGAGGATGAACCCTTCGAGGTGCCCACTGTTTCTGCTGCGGAAGACGATAGCGCCAGCATCGATGATGAGGATATGTCCGAGTCGAATCTCTTCGGGATTCCTGCAGTTTTGGATATTCTGGGCGGAACCATCATTGAGCAGAAGACTGATGACCAGGGAGGGTGGTGACGCGTGTACGAAGGAGCTCTTCAAGATCTCATTGATGAACTTGGCCAGCTTCCCGGGGTTGGGCCAAAGAGCGCGCAACGCATGGCTTTGCACCTTCTCGAGGCCGAACCTGAGGACGTAGAGCGCTTGACCACCGCGATCAACGCGGTGCGCAACCAGGTCAAGCATTGCTCGGTGTGTGGGAACCTCACAGAAGACGATGAATGCTCGATTTGTCGCGATCCTCGCCGCGATCCCAGCATTATTTGCGTCGTGCAGGAACCGAAGGATATTCAAGCGATCGAGAATTCTCGAGTATTCCGCGGGCGCTACCACGTGCTGGGCGGAGCCATTGACCCGATCCACGGAATTGGCCCCGATCAGCTCAGGATCCGCCAGCTCTTGGGGCGTCTCTCTGACGGTGTCGTTCAAGAAATCATCATCGCAACGAACCCGAATATCGAAGGGGAAGCAACGGCCTCGTATTTGGCCAGAACCCTGTCCACCATTGGCGTGACAACAACGCGTCTGGCCATGGGGCTTCCCGTGGGCGGCGACCTTGAATACGCGGACTCCATTACCCTTGGCCGGGCAATGGAAGGCCGGCGCAATATGTCCTGAATGTCGCCGGAAACTGTGAAAGGATCTCGACGTGAGTACAACAGAATCCAACTTCATCCGCCCCGATGGGACGCCCGCGCGCATTCTTGTCGTCGACGATGAATCCGTCCTCGCTGAACTCTTGGGATCGGCCTTGAGGCATCAGGGCTGGGAGACAAAAACCGCGGCCAATGGCTGGGAAGCCTTGGATAAGGCCGATACTTTTGACCCCGATGTGGTTGTTTTGGATATCCAGATGCCCGGCCTCGACGGAATGGAAACCTTGGAACGCCTACGTAAGCGCAAGCCCCATCTTCCGGTCCTGTTCTTGACGGCACGTGACGCGGTGGCTGATCGCGTTGCCGGACTGCGCGCCGGTGCCGATGACTACGTGACAAAGCCCTTCGACTTGGATGAAGTGACCGCGCGAATCGACGCGCTCTTGCGTCGAGCAGGAATGACGACAGTGACTGTCGACCGCGTGCTCACTGTTGGTGACCTGACCCTAGACGAAGACTCGCATGACGTTGCTCGTGGTGGTGAAGCTATCACGCTCACGAATACCGAATTCGAGCTGCTGCGCTACTTCATGGAAAACCCGAACGTTGTCTTGTCGAAGTCGCAGATCCTCGACCGCGTGTGGTCCTATGATTTCGGCGGTCAGGCGAACATCGTCGAGCTCTACATTTCGTATTTGCGTAAGAAGATCGATGCTGGGCGTGACCCCATGATTCACACGGTCAGGGGAGCCGGTTATATCCTCAGGCCCGCCTCCTAGGAGCGCCAATGACAAGCTCTGCCCCCCAAGCTTCGAATACCGAATCACAGGCGCGCACTCCAAAGCACAATGCTCCTCAAACGAAGCGCAAGCGATCGCGTCTTCTCACTGTTCGCCTGAGTCGTTTTCTTGCTGCAGCCGTCGCTTTGGCGTTGGTTACCATGCTTGCCGCCTCGGCGCTTGCAATGCATTCGTGGATGTCCTCCAAGCTCGATAGTTCGCTTGAATCCATGCTCAGCAGGCTTGAAAAGAACGCAGAGCTCAGCTTGCAGCAACCTATTCCTCCGCCCCCTCCTCCGACGGCTGGGTCACAGGAGGACCAGGATGACCACGATGATGACCACGGTCCATCGCATTCGAATTCCCCAAGTTCCTCTGCTTCGCCAAGTGAACACGGACCGCGTGGTTTGCGAGGCCCAGGTTCGGCAGAAGGCCAGTTGCAGCTCATCAAGGACGACGATGAGATCGTTTCAGGTGTCGTCAAGCAATTTGATGTGGTGGAGCTCGATAGCGCCGCTCAGCAGCAGATTCTCTCCTTGCGCTGTGATGGACATGGACACAATGTCAGCTTGCCGAATTTAGGTACTTTCAGGATCATGTGCGCTCAATCAGAGTCGCGGACACTGGTCGTCGGCCTGTCTTTGGCAGCCAATAACTCGACGCTGATTATGTTGGTGGCTCTTGAAGGCGTCATCGCTCTTGTCGTGATCGCCGGCGCGACTTTCATTGGTCGCAAGTGGATTCGCAGGGAAATGCTTCCTTTGGGCGAGGTAGCGGCAACCGCGCGAAGCATCGGCTCCAAGGACCTGATTGCCACTCCAACAGTTGAGGATTTCCAACGCGTTGATTACTCCATTGCGCAACCCGGGGATGAAGTTGGCGATGTTGGTTTCGCGTTGAATACCATGATCGACAATGTTGAAACTGCGCTTCAGGCCCGCGCCGAATCTGAGCAGCGCCTGCGTCAATTCGTCGCCGATGCCTCGCACGAACTCCGAACTCCTTTGGCATCAATTCAGGGTTACACGCAGCTTCTTCAACGAGGGGCAACGGACCAAGAGCTCGCGCTTTCGCGAATCGCATCTGAGTCCGCGCGTATGTCCGGTCTGGTTGAGGATCTTCTGCTGTTGGCTCGCCTTGATGCGGGACGTGAACTGGCCAGCGATCCGGTCGACGTGATCCCATTAGCTATCGACGCAGTGTCAGACGCCCATGCAGCGGGTCCAGATCACCAGTGGAGCCTGGACCTTCCCGAAATTGATGACGAGGCCGATTCCTGCACTTCCTGCACCGTGCTGGGTGATGAGTCTGCGCTTCGCCAGGTCTTCGCAAACCTGGTGAATAATGCGCGAATCCACACCCCAGCGGGCACGCGCGTCAAGGTTGGTGTGCAGGTGATCGGCGGCGGGGCCTCGGCGCCCGGGTTTGTGCGCATGAGTGTTGCCGATGACGGCCCGGGTATTCCGCCCGAGTTGCGCGCAACCGTCTTTGATCGTTTCGTCCGAGGCGACACTTCGCGCTCGCGTCAGGGTAAGGGATCGTCTGGCCTTGGTCTGTCGATCGTTTCTTCGATTGCCGAGGCCTTGGGCGGCCGGGTGGACGTCGACACCTTATGCGAAGGCGAAGGTAAGCCCGGTGAACACGGGACAACCTTCTCGGTGATCCTGCCGGCGATCTCTTAGAACTCCACTTCGAGCGCGGTGCGCGCGCGGTAGCGCGCATCGCCCGGGTCAGAGGCCTCGACAAC
>ERZ772962.1001-NODE-1001-length-15570-cov-4.692233_pt1 | contig 15570 bp, 15 predicted proteins | sample MGYA00580676_ERZ772962 | MGnify/ENA primary metagenome ERZ772962 (study PRJEB29015, sample SAMEA2738049) | human oral metagenome | biome: human oral; feature: human-associated habitat; material: saliva | place: China | collected 2230 ...
TTCACAGCCCAGAGGCAGCTGGCATGCGCTACCCACTAGAAACAGCGAAGAGCCCGAAAATGCCGTGGAATGCACCGTAGGTATCGATCTCCACCTGGGAATTGTCGCTGCCGAAGTCGACCTGGCAGACATAGATGTCCTTGTCGTAGGAGCCAGACATCTGCTCGGCAGAGCATTCAGCATTGAAGATGCGGTACATGTCGCAGCCGTACTTGATGGCAAATGCCTGGGCAGCCTTGAGCTCGTCTTCTGAGAGCGCGGCCATGGGATCGGACTTCCAGAACGCATCGAAGGCGCTGAACATGCTGAACTCCGTGGAGCCGGTCAGCATGATGAGCGGCACAGCGTGATAGGAGGCATTCGCGTAGCCACCCTTGGGAAGCGCGATGTCGTCCTCGTAGAGGTGCGGGAAGACGCTCATGCGGATGGAGGCATTGCCCATAAGGGGTGCAAGCCTCTCGCCGGAGACCGAATAGAGCCAGTCACACACTGCACTGTCATCAGAGAGGAGCCACTGATAGGCGCTCTCTTCGTCTGCAGCCTTGCCATCCTCCATAGCAAGCGGCACAAGAGCAGCTGCAATCTTTTTCTGGGAAGGCTCGAGCTCTGCTGTCGTCATTCCGCCCGAGAATGCGATGGTCTTGTCGAACTTGCCCTCGAACAGCGGGCTCATGAGCATGGCCATGACATCGCGGCCGCCAGCAGAGAAGCCGGATACCGTGACATTCTCGGGGTCTCCGCCGAATGCCTCGATGTTGCTGCGTACCCAGTCGAGTGCCGCTGCGATGTCGAGGAGCGTGAAGTTACCGGTATCATTCCCGAGGGCAGGGAGGCAGTTGAATCCGAAGAGGCCCAGGCGGTAGCTCAGCGAGACGTAGACACATGAGTCATTCACGACAAGATCCTTGCCGGGAATCTCCTGCGCATTTCCGGTCTGGTTGTTTCCGCCGTGGATATAGACGAGGACCGGGAGCTTGCTTGCGCCTTCTGTAGCATAGACATCGAGGTTGAGGCAGTCCTCTGTGCCAGTGACCTCGTTGTTCGTATACTGCAGCGCTGGCTGTGCTGGCTGGGTGCAGTCACGCTCTTCCGTCCAGGATTCGGGCTCTTCTGGCGCCTGCCAGCGGAGCTCTCCCTCTGGAGACTTGCCGTAAGGCACGCCGTACCAGATGTTCACGCCGTCCTCGTTCGTGCCCTTGACGGGACCGTATGCAGTCTTTGCGACCAAGCTATCGCTCTTCGCGGCATCTGTCTGATTGGATGAGCCGCTCTGCTGCTGTGTGGTTCCGCAGCCAGCAAGCAGCATCCCCAGTGCTGCTGCCGAAAGGCTGCCTGCTCCGACGAAGCTCCTCCGCGACATCGTTCTCTTGCCCATCTCTGTTTCCTTTCTCCCCTGTATTCCGTTCTTCCGATATCTTTCGCCTGGATGGTCAGACGCTATCGGCATAAAAAACTCCCCGGTGGCATAGCTGCATACATCTGGCATGAGATGTACGAGTAATGCCTCCCGGGGAGTAACGAGCTCGTGTGGAAGAGGAATCTATCATCTGCAATGCTTATGCTAACAGAAGAATCTGGATGTCAGCGGCGAACGGTATCAATTTCGCTTCCGAGTGGTATCTGCATCCTGATACCACAGGATACGTAAGCTGACTATTTGAAACGGGTTGCATTTCAGCTATCGTGTGCTGCATTAGTTTCTGAATTGCTTTGATGGAGGCATTGGAGGATGATGCAGCGCAACAATATCCGTTCCAGTACGAAGAGTTCTGTTGACAGATTTCTAACGACATTTGGTTGCTGTAACCAGGTTGCCAAACAATTGAATCATCTATCTACGTTGAATGGAAGATTCTGTATGGGATCCATCGTTGTCTCTCGTTCAACAATGCGATAGGGAACCGTAACGTTGAGAACAGAAATTCGTTTCTTTTCGATCAAGCCTAATAGAGCTCGGACCGCTTCGTTTGCCATACGTTTTGTGCCCCTGTCGACGGTAGTTATGCTTGGACGGCAGATGCGCGCATATGGAGAGTTGTCCATGCCAATAATCTTGACATCTGTTCCGATTGCAATGTCACGGGCACGCAGCTCCTCGACAGCGCCGAGGGCGACGCGGTCGCCCATCGCAACAATGCCATCCATCTCAATGCCTTCGCTGAGGCTGTCTGCAACGAGTCTGCACGCTTCGGTACGGCTGCTCATTGCGTGAGGACCCCAGAGTATGAGGTTCTTATCCAAATGCATCCCGCAGTCATTCAGTGCATCGAGGTAGCATCCGTACCGGTTGTTCTCAGGTGCTATGACCCAGCCCTTCGATGAGATGAGAAAGGCTATGCGCTGGCAGCCATGCTGTGCCAGAAAGCAGGTCATATCGTGGGTCATAGATCTGACATCATTCCCCACGAGAGCGCAGCTTCCCTTGAAATGGCTGCTATTGCTGCTATTGCGGTCAATAGCAACATAGGGGACAGAGGATGGAATGGAGGATGCTCCGAGATCCGAAGTTCCTCCAGCCAGCACAAGTCCGTCGACATTGCGCTGCATCAGGTCCTGCATGTATTTGTTCTCGCGCAGCGGGTCGTTGCCAGTATTGCAGATATACGAGGTATAGCCATGCTCGTAGAGCTGTGTCTCCACTTCAAGGACAATGTTCGAGAAAAACTCGTTGCTGACATCTGGGGTGATGATTCCGATGGTATATGTCTGGTTCTTTCCAAGGGTCTTGGCAGCAAGGCTCGGGATGTAGCCCATCTCTTGGGCTAAGGACGATATGCGTTCCCCTGTTGCAGGAGAAACCCTTCCTTTGCTGTTGAGGACATTCGACACAGTTGCAACGCTTACATTTCCTGCGTGAGCAATGTCGTAAATCGACACCTTTGGATTCGACATGACATCCCTCTCACTTCGGATGCTTAACTGTTAATCACATAATAGCAGATAAACAGCCTGGTCAATGATTAACCGTTTATCCCAGCCATCGAGAGGCATAGCTGTTTCGCGATCTGCTGTTCAGCGCGCCTGTAGATTCATAGGCGAACGGTACGTTCAGTCAATTGCGCAAAAGATTGATACGGACACAAAGGATCGATGGGGAATCCAGTTGATAGGGATGAAAATGACAAAGTGTGAGGAGTGCGCCGAAGCGATAGTCAAGCTTGTCGGCGGCAAGGAGAATATCATTTCGCTTGCACATTGTGCAACAAGGCTGCGCTTCAAGCTAAAGGATGACAGCGAAGCTGATGTGGAAGCGCTGAAGAAGACAAAGGGCGTCCTGACAGTCATGCAGAAGGGTGGTCAGACCCAAGTCGTTATCGGGAACACCGTAGGCGATGTCTACGACGCGATAGGGCAGTTAGGAATATCGCTGGCAGGCGAGGTGCCAGACGACGATGAGCCCGTCGACAAGGAGGCCATGAAAGTACATGGCAAGCTTATCGACCGTGTGGTTGATTTGGTGACGAACATCTTTGTCCCGGTACTTCCGGGTCTCATCGGCGGCGGCATGGTGAAGGCCTTGCTTATGGTCTTCACAACCTTCTTCGGGCTGGACAAGACGAGTGGTACGTATATCCTGCTTAATGCCGTTGGCGATTCCATCTATTCTTATCTGCCTATAGTGCTCGCGTTTACAGCGGCAAAGCGATTCAAGGCAAATCCTGTCATTGCAGTTATGCTGGCAACCGCAATGTGTACCGCAAAGGTTTTCAATCAGGAGACACAGTATCTCTTCCTTGGTCTTCCAATCACGGGGCCAAAGCAGGGCTACGGTTCGACGGTCATTCCTATCATCGTTACGATTTATCTTCAGTCCCTGCTTGAGCATTTCTTCAACAAGACGCTGCATCCTTATGTCAAGAACATCCTCAACCCCCTCTTCACGCTTGCCATCATCGGACCGGTCATGTTACTGGCTGTCGGACCTGTCATGAGTGGACTGCAGGACATGCTCTCCTCTGCCTATACCTTCCTCTACAACCTTAACCCGATTATCTGCGGTGCCGTTCTTGGCGGCCTCTAGCAGGTGCTTGTGGTCTTTGGCCTGCATTGGGGCATCGTTCCTCTTGGACAGATGAACCTTTCGCTTTATGGACGCAATACGATCAATGCCGTAACAGGTCCATCGAACTGGGCTCAGGTGGGAGCTGCTCTCGGAGTCGCTCTGCGTGCCAAGAGCGATGACGTGAAGGAGACGGCAATGTCTGTGGCAATCACCGGCTTCTTCTCGATTACCGAGCCTGCTATCTACGGTGTCAATCTCCGCTTCAAGAAGCCCTTCTATATCGCGGTTGCTGTTGCAACCGTATCTGGTGGCATCGCTGGAGCATCTAACGCTGCTGCTACGGCAGGCGGACCTGTCGGCATCCTGAGCTTCCCGCTGTTCCTGGGAGAAGGTTTCATCGGATTTGTGATTGCAATGGTGCTTGCATTCGTGGGATTGGCTGCCATCACATACTTCTTTGGCCATACTCCCGAGATGGACGAGCAGTAGTCAGACAGAATCATCGATTCACAGAAAGAAGTGGCTGAAAATGGGTTCGAGAAACCGTCTTCTCAACATGGCTGGCAAGCGAATGGCGGAGCTTGGTCCGATGGACTTGAAGGAAGCTATACGCCTGTCCGAAGGACGCACGATCTGCGGGCAGCATCTGCTTTTTGCGGGAGAAGGGCTCGTGCGGGGAGTTACCAATACAGAGCTCATGTTTGCCTTTGGTGCCGATATGGTCCTGCTCAACACCTATAACTTTGACGATACGAGCAGGGATGTCGGCATGCAAGGCCTGAGCCTGCGCGAACTCAAGGAGCTCTGCCGTCGTCCGATAGGTGTCTATCTGGGATGCCCGGGGAAGAATGATGCAACCGACGCTTCCCTCTACTCGCGTGATGGCATGCTTGCTTCTCCGAAGCATGTAGAGCAAGCACTTGATGAAGGTGCGGACTTCATAGTGCTGGGCGGCAATCCTGGATCGGGAACTAGCCTCGAGGATGTCATTGCCACGACAGCGCATATCAAGGGGCAGTACGGCGACGATGCGTTCGTATGGGCTGGCAAATGGGAAGACGGTACCTCAGAGCCTGTGTTGGGAGATCCTCTTGCAGCGCTGCAGGGCAGGGATGATGAGGAGGTCGTGAAGCGACTCATCGATGCAGGCGCAGACTGCATCGACCTGCCCTGCCCAGGATGCCGTGCTGGCATCACGGTCGAGGATATCAGGAAGCTTGTCGGGCTTGTCCATTCCTATAAGCCTGGCACGCTCGCGATGTGCTTCCTCAACAGCTCTGTGGAGGCCTCAGATCCTGATACCATCCGCGAGGTCGCTCTCCTCATGAAGCAGACGGGAGCAGATATCCACTGCATCGGAGATGGGGGATTTGCGGGCTGCTCGTCTCCAGAGAATGTGCAGCAGCTTTCTGTATCAATCAAGGGAAGACATTACACCTGGTACCGCATGGCCAGCGTGAATAGGTAGGAGATTAGAAATGCTTCTGTGTCCCAGCATGATGTGCGCAGACCTCGGCAATCTTGCCGGAGAGGTGGCTGCGCTGGAAGCAGCCGGTGCGGACATCTTCCATCTCGACATCATGGACGGAAGGTATGTCCCGAACTTCGCGCTCGGTCTCTCCGACGTTAAGGCCATTGCGGGTATGGCCCACATCCCCTGCGACGTCCATCTCATGATCGAGGATCCAGGGAACTACGTCGAATCCTTCATCGAAGCAGGGGCCTCGATCGTGTATATCCACCCGGAATCCGACAGGCATCCGGCACGGACGCTGCAGAGGATTGCCGCCTTGGGAGCCCATCCCGGGCTTGCGATAGACACGGGCACGTCGCTCGAGAGCGTCTCCGAGCTCCTGCCTCTCGTGGACCATGTCCTTGCCATGACCGTGAACTCCGGATTCGCAGGGCAGCCGTACTGCAGTTTCGTCGACGGAAAGCTTGAGTGCCTTGCGGCCTGCAAGGAGGAGCATCCCTTCAGCCTGCTCATCGACGGGGCATGCTCGCCCGAACGTATCGAAAAGCTGAGCAGCCAGGGCGTGGACGGGTTCGTCCTCGGGACGAGTGCGCTCTTCGGCAAGGGAGACTACGCAGCGATATTCAAAAGCCTTCGCGGCAGCGGGGCCCAGGCGGCTTAGGGATCTTTGCAGAGGGCATCTGGATGGATCCTCGAACAGGAAAGGAAGCATGAGACATGCTCATCGGCATCGGCAACGACCATGTGGCGGTCGACCTCAAGAACATCATCAAGGAGCACCTCGAGGAGGAGGGCTACGACGTCCTCGACTTCGGAACGAACAGCAAGGAGCGCTTCGACTATCCCATCTCCGGATACCGCGTCGGCGAGGCTGTGGCCACCGGCAAGGTGGACCTCGGCGTGCTCATCTGTGGCACCGGCGTCGGCATCAGCCTCGCTGCGAACAAGGTCTACGGCGTGCGTGCATGCGTCTGCTCCGAGCCGTATTCGGCGAAGCTCTCCCGCGAGCACAACAACACGAACATCATTGCCTTCGGATCGCGCGTCGTCGGCCCCGAGCTCGCCAAGATGATCGTGGATGAATGGCTTGGCGCCACTTTCCAGGGCGGAAGGCATCAGAAGCGCATTGACATGATTTCCGAGATAGAGCAGACCCATCATTTGAAGGCAGCAGAGCAGGACGCAGGAGAGTGATGAGGCCTAATCGTTAGCAAGGCATCACGGCTATCTTCATGAATCTTCATGCAATGGCCAGGCCACCCTCATGGTAGGCCTGGCCATCTGCCTATGAAGGGTGAGGTTGTTCCATCCAATAGAATGCTGCCACCTGGCAAATGGTGGGTCCGTTAGCCTTCTAAGAGCGCAGAGACAAATTCGTCGAAATTCTTGCTCTTCATGATGTTCTGCATGCTGTCCGTGCTGCTGAAGCGATCGATGATGACGTCGAAGGTCAGGCCGAGCTTGTGGATGTCTGCTTTGGATAGTCCGAACATCATGACGACATTGACATCGTTTCGCCCCCATGGGATGGGTTCATCGCTCTGAAGAACGCAGACGAAGGAACGTCTGGCGAAGAGACTGATTGAATGGGGGATTGCAAGACCCTCTATGAAGGCGGTGGAGCTTGTTCGCTCCCTGAGCTCTACGTCGTGGATGAACTCTTCATCGACATAGCCATTCTCGAGAGCAAGATTTCCCATGTATTCGATGTAGGCTATGGCCGAGTCTTCATGGATATTGCGCAGATAAAGCTCTCTGTGCATCAGGCCTTTGAGAAAGAGTCTCGCGCGATCCTTGTCGCGTTCCTGCTGAATCAGGTCGAGTTCGGCACCGATGCGCTTCAGGTCCAGTCGACTTATGAGGGGCGAAACAAGGACGCTGTGCACACTTACGTCGTTGGGAAGCGGCACAGTGGTGACAACCAGGTCCGTCTGTGGACGCTCGGTCAGGAAGTCGTCGTAGCCGATTGTGCCGCTGATCGTAATTCTGCTTGCAAAGGCATCTGAGATAGAAGCGGCAACGCGCCCTGCATAATCGTGGTAGCGCTCAGATACGACAACGCAGGATATGCGGTCATCTCCTTCGATGTTGCTGGCGAGGTAGGCGCCGAAATGAAAGGCCAGGAAGGCGAGCTCTTCTTCGCTCAGGGATATGTTGAGCTGTCGTTCAAGCTTGTGGCAGAAAAAGACTGCCATGTCGTAGACGAGCGGATGGCTCTGCTTGATCTGACTGCCGATAGGGTTGGCGCAGGATACACCATATACAGCGCGCTGATAGGCATTGTAGGAATGGAGCGTCAGCTGCATGAGGAAATCCTCATCGAATGGCTCGAGACCATATCGGCTTGCTGTCTCTTTTGCTGCATCGTGCACGATATTGAGGAAGTCATTGTCTACCAGTTGCGACATGGTGCTTGCGTTGAGTTCGTCGTAGTCGAACTGGTCTGTCGAGAGCGTGACAAGGAGCAATATCTGCTGGAAATCGCTCTCCGATATCTGGATATGGCATCTCTCTTCAAGCATACGCACAATCCGATCGCCGCATTGCGCAATCTGCCGATGAAGGCGCAGATGCTCAATGAGCTGTGTGGTATCGATGAGATCCTCTTGTGCAGCTGGCTCATCATCCGCTTCCATGCGTACGACGATGACCATCAAGTGGACAAGCAGATTGTTGAGGGAGTAGTTGTTGAGGAAGAGGTCTGAATCCTGGCATATCTTTACAAGCTCAGACATGATGGAACTCGTATCGAATCCAGGGAACATCTGCGCAAGAGTTTGTGACGACGTGAAGTAGCCGTAGGAATGCTGTGTCACAAGATAGCGAAGAAGCCGTCTCTTGTCGCGCTCCGAACCGTCGAGGCAGATATTGAAATCATGCGTAACCAGACTCAAATTGAAATCCTGGGCAAGAGTACGCGCTGCAGGAACAACGGCATTCATTATTGTGCTTTCGCTTACGCCGAGATCATCTGCTATATCGTATATGCTCACGCTTTCTTTGGAGGAAAGCAGGGTTGTGATGAGTGTTGTGACTCGTGCCTTGCTGTCATCTGACTGCAAGTCCGATATGGCATGAGAAGAGTTCTGCTCGGACTTGGTTTTTCCGCCGAGGCGATAACCATTCTGGGATGAGAGGACTGTATAGTCCTTGCTCAGCTGGGAGATGTAGGAGCGGACAGTCCTGCTTGAGACTCCAAGCATCTTTGCAAGGGTCGAGGCGGGAACCCAGGCATCGGCATTCTTGAGGATATGTACGAGCTTGCTCTTCCTGTCTTCTTTCATTGAATCTCCTCCCTCATTTCATGGTAGCCAAGCGAACGGTGGCATTTGGGAGGAAGCACCTTCCTGTCGGCTACTGGAAAATTTCCTACCCTAGGAAAATGTGCTGTTGACCTGCATATATGTGCGGAACTTTCACTGTGCAGTTTCCTAACCCCGGAAACAGGACTGTTAGAGGAAAAACATGAGACCGACGAATATATATGTCAGCAAGAGGCCAAGGGACCTCGAAGAGATCTGAAGGGCTTCGTAGAGATTGGAGCACATCATGTCTGAAGAACAGCCTGTCCGTATCCTCCTCGCTTGCGGCATCGGAGCTTCCACGGGATTCATGGCAGCAACCATGCGCAAGGTTGCAAAGAAGGAGAAGCTCAATGTCACTGTCCATGCAGTGAGCAAGTCGGAGATTATGCAGCATGCCGATAAGGTCGACGTCATCCTTCTTGGCCCCCACTTTGTAGCTGAGGTGCCTGCAGTGCAGAAGGAAGTCGCGAATTACGGCGTCAAGGTTGGCTCGGTTAAGCCCGAATACTATTCGTCGCTTGATGGTGAGGGTATTCTCCGCCAGGCCATCGATCTCTATCACGAGCAGTAGAAGATATAGTGGATCTTTGAGAGCTGGGGGGCTCTAATGGGTGAAGAGGTAGTTGCAAAGAAAGGCTTTATGGGCCGGATGCAAGCTTGGATTGAGAAGCATCTGGTGCCCGTTGTAAATAAGGTCACATCGGCATACTGGTTCAGTATCGTTGCGGATGCAGTTCTCTACATAGTGCCGTTCTCGATGATTAGCGCAATTCCGAGTATCTGGAGTGTCTTCAGGCGTTTCTGGACATTCCTTCCCGACATTTCTGCATTGAGTACCTACTCATTTGGCATTATCGGTCTCTGCGTTGTCTTTACCATTCCGTATAACACGATGGTGAAGGAATCTCGACAGGATCGCGGCCTCATTGCCGGCTTCACTGCAATCGGCACGTATATGCTCGCGATGAATTTCGTCAAGGTCGATAACGGTTACCAGGTCGATCTCGGCAAGTTCGGCGCTGGCGGCATGTTCACGGCCATCTTCATCGGCCTCTTTGTTGCGGCTGTTTACAAGAAGTTCGCGACCAAGTCGTTCTTCTCCGAAGACTCCGTCATTCCTGACTTCGTGAAGAACTGGTTCGACAACATTCTCTCGATTCTGATCTGCCTGCTCGTTGCATACATTATCTCTGTCGTTATGAGTGTTGACCTCTTCACGTTCATTCAGATTCTTGTCTCTCCTGTCACTGGTTTTGCCCAGACTCTCCCCGGTGTCATCTTCATGGCTTGGATTAAGGACTTCTTCTACTTCTTCGGTATCTCTGGCTGGGTCTTCACGCCAGTTACCCGTACGATTACACAGGCTGCAATGGCTGAGAACGTCGCAGCACTGCAGGCTGGGCTTCCTATTCCCAATATCAATGCATATGGCTTCTCCCGTTACTACATGATTGGCGGCGAAGGTTCGACACTTCCGCTTGCGTTCTATCTGATCTTCCTTGCAAAGAGCAAGCGCAACAAGCTCATGGGCAAGGCAACCATCGTTCCTTCGCTCTTCAATATCAATGAGCCGCTGGTCTTCTCGACCATCGTGAACAACCCGTACATGTTCATCCCTATGATGCTGCAGTCCATCATTCTTCCTGCCAACGCATATCTGTGGATGTCTATGGGTTGGGCTGGTTACCATTGCCAGATGTTCGATATGAACTTCGCGCCCAATGCAGTGTCTGCGTTCTTCCTGTCGAACGGCAATTGGGGCAATGCACTGCTGTGCGTGGTCAACCTCATTATTGCAGCCATCATTTGGTATCCGTTCTTCAAGGCGGACGATGATGCGAAATACCGCAAGGAGCAGGAGCTTGCTGCTGCTGAAGCGGCTGAAAAGGCAGCAGAGTAGTAACACAAATGTAAGCGAGGGGGGGCTGTATGCAGCTGCATGCAGCCCCGATTGGAAGGGATCACTTTGGACGAAGACGAGATCAGCGCAGTTGCGATGAAGGTCATTCTCAATGCAGGTGACGCGCGCAATTGCCTAGATGAGGCGACAGCCAAGCTTGAAGCTTTTGATTTCGATGGCGTTGAGAAGGCACTTGAAGAAGCGGACCAGAAAATTCTCCTTGCCCACAATGCTCAGACGGGAATGATCCAGCGTCAGGCAGCTGGTGAGAAGTTCGAGTACTCGCTTCTGCTCGTGCATGCTCAGGACACGCTGATGACTATCGATGCAGAGCTGCACCTCTTCAAGAGGCTGGTACCAGTATTCAAGGCACTCAAGGCTCAGAACTAGACCATGGCCGGATCTTCCGGCAGATGATGCATCTTGCAGAAAGGATTCTCCAATGTCTGAATCTCCATTTCCTGATGGCTTCCTCTGGGGCGGAGCTACAGCCGCAAACCAGATAGAGGGTGCTTACAATGAGGGCGGCCGTGGGCTTGCCACCTCAGATTTCTCGGTGCTGTTCAAGAAGCCAAAAGAGGGCGAGCCAGAAAACCACCTTCCGCATAACTGCGCGACAGCACAGCAGCTCGAGGAGCGCAAAGCCCATCCTGAACGTTTCAACATGCCCAAGCGCCGCGGTATCGATTTCTATCACCGCTACAAGGAGCAGCTCGGCATGCTCGGAGAGATGGGATTCAAAGTCTTCCGCATGTCCATCTCCTGGAGCCGTATCTTCCCGAACGGCGACGATCCTGTGCCCAATGAGGAGGGGCTGGCCTTCTATGATGCAGTGTTCGATGAATGCCACCGTCTGGGTATGGAACCGCTTGTGACGCTCTGCCACTTCGATACGCCACTCCACCTGGCAGAGGAGTATGGCGGATTTGCAAGCCGCCACACGGTCGATGCTTTCGAGCACTATGCGGAGACCTGCTTCAGGCGCTACAAGGGCAAGGTCAAGTACTGGCTTACTTTCAACGAGATCAACAACGTCCTGACGAACCCCTATACCTGCTCCGGCCTCATCCTTCCTGAAGATGGCTCTGGCAATCCGTATGCAGGGAAGTGGCAGCTCAAGTACCAGATTTCCCACAATCAGTTTGTGGCAAGCGCCAAGGCTGTCATCAAGTGTCATGAAATCGATCCTGAAGCAAAGATCGGCAACATGACCTGCCGTCTCGAGAACTATGCAGAGACCTCACGCCCCGAAGATCAGCTCCAGGTGCTTTTCGAAGACCATTTCAACTGGTTCTATAGCGATATCCAGGCCAAGGGCGAGTATCCGTACTACATCAAGTCCTGGTTCAAGAAGAATGGCATCGAGATCAAGATGGAGCCAGGTGATGAGGAGATCCTGAAGAAGGGTACGGTAGACTTCCTCTCCATCAGCTATTACATGACGTACATCATGCGCTATAAGGGTCTCGAGAACCTGATGCCATCCGGATCTCTGGTGACGCACCTCAAGAACAAGTATCTCGAGATGTCTGCATGGGGCTGGCCTATCGATCCGATTGGCTTCCGAATCACGCTCAACCACATCTATGACCGCTATCATCTGCCCATCTTCATTGCAGAGAATGGTCTGGGCCAACGCGATGAGCGCGATAGCGAAGGAAGAGTAGCTGACGACTATCGCATCGATTATCTTGCCCGTCACATCGAGCAGCTTGGCAAGGCCATCGAGGATGGTGTCGATGTCTTCGGCTATGCATCCTGGGGCCCGCTCGACGAAGTGTCTTCTGGCACGTCTGAGATGGTGAAGCGTTACGGGTTTGTCTATGTCGATGCTGATGACTATGGCAACGGCACCTACAACTGCAGCCGCAAGAAGAGCTTCTACTGGTACAAGAAGGTCATCGCTTCGAACGGTGCAGATCTTGCAAACGACATCGTCGATTACCCCGCATAGTGCCATTCGCTAACGATTCATTCGGACTGGGAGGAGGTCTGCCATGGTGGAGCAGCATGAAATTGTTGGCCTGAAAGCCGGCCTGCACGCACGGCCCGCAACCAAATTTGTGCAGGCTGCCCGCAGCTTCCAAAGTGAGTCCTGGATTGCACGTGCTTCTGGAGGACGGGTAGTGGATGCGAAAGATGTCATAGCGGTGCTATCGCTTGACATCAACTGCAATGACGAAGTGGTCATTGGAGCTGACGGTCCTGACGAAGAAGAAGCGTTGAACGCACTTGCCAAAGTGCTTCATGATTGAAAAACATGGTCTCTCTCACATGGGGTGGGGGAGACCATTTCCTTGCTTTTGTATGACGTGCTGGAGCGGTGTTGCTTGCTTTTACGCAAGCCAATTAGGCATCAAGAATTCTGCCTGGTCTTAATTCTCTTTCCATTGACGATAGGTGGAAGCATCTGCGGATCGGTTCCGATGCGTTTTGAGACCTCGACCATGAGTATGCTGCAGAAGGCAAGCATCGAAGTCATTGGCTCGATGTAGACGGGATAGCGCTCTGTCTGCCAGGTAGGAAGCACGATGAGCTCATTCACCATCTTCCTTAAAGGGTGCGACGAATTATGTGTGACCATGACGGTATAGGGCCGCTTTGCGGGGGTCTTTTCCTGGATGACATTGAGAAGCAATCGCTGCGTGTCGTTCTTGGATGAGAAGATAACTATTAGATCATCTGGCTCCGCTACATGCATGTAAATCATTTCTTGTCCGCTCTGCATGTAATAGCAAGGAACCTTGTATTTCAGCAGCTCCATCGAGAGCATGAGCGCAGGTGGAGAGCTCAGGCCAGCGCCGGCGGTATAGACGTTTTCAGCTGTGAGAATCCTCTCGGTAAGCTTCTCGGGCGTTCCATCTTTGAGTGATTCGTTTGTTGCCCTCATCATGTCGCATAGATAATCAATTGGATCATGGCCTTCTCCTTCATGTAGCGACGGCGTACTGCTAGAAAGAGAGAGCATGAGATTCATACGAAAATCTCCGAAGTTTTCGTAGCCGACTTTCTGACAGAAACGACTGACAGCACTCTGTGATACGCCAATCTGCTGGGCAGCCATGGTCGACGTGCTTTGCAGGATTGCCTCAGGATTTTCGAGAATGGCATCTAGAACCTTGTGTTCGGTAGGCGTCAATTCTCCAGCATGAAGATGCATCTGTTTGAAAGCATCCATGATGAGCTCCAAAGTATTGAATGAACCATCCATCCAAATCTTAGAGCAAGTCTAGGATGAATCTAGACATTTATTGCTAAATATAGAAATTGCAAATTATGGGCAAGTGCGTTTACCGGCGAATTTATGCCATTCAAGATGAATAATCCATACAGCAAGGAATGGATGTTTCTACCAAATTAGAATGAACCATGCAAAGGATGGCAGTGCTCCAGCTGGTGCTTAGCATCGAGTGGAAGATTGGGGAACACCATGAACATTGTGGCAATCAGGGTGGACGAGCGTCTGATACATGGACAGGTCATGGCATCTTGGTCGAAAAGGCTGCAGCTCAAGCGCATCGTTGTGGTTGATGACCAGATTGCAAAAGATGACTTCATGAAAACGGTGCTGACGATGTCGGCTCCATCGGGAATGAAGATTGACATTCTCTCGGTCAAAGACGCAGCGCAAACAATAAAGAGCGATAGCGGAAATGAAAACACCATGCTGCTCTTTAAGCAGATTGCTGCAGCTCTCGATTTGGCACATGAACTCAAAGGTAGTTCATCGGAGATGACAGAGCTGAACCTAGGGAAACGATGATTAATTCCCAATAATGTGCCAGAAAGGACCAGCCACGTGGCCTTTTGCGGCCAGCATAGACATTAATCATCGTTTCCTTAGGGAATATCGGCTCTAAGCCAGGACGAAAGCAGATAGCAAAGAACATTTTCCTTTCTGAGGAAGAGAGGACGCTTATACAGGAGCTGCAGAAGCTGGGGGTGAATGTATTCCTGCAGATGCTCTATACCGACCCAAAGACTGAGGTCGATAGCGTCTTATAGCTGGATGTGGCAACAAATTAGGGATGTGACAGTATGTTGGCATTGCAGGCACTCATCATCGCACTCTGCACATGGTATTCTGCGACAGCCTGTCCGATGTGGCTTCGGTGATCCGTATACTTTGGTGCTCCTCTTGTTGCAGGATTGGTGAATGGTCTCCTTCTTGGCAATCTGACTTATGGTCTGGCTGTCGGATCCAATGTAATGATGGCCTATATTGGCATGGCAGCCATTGGCGGCTCTTTGCCGAGTGATTATGCTTTGGCAGGATATCTTGGCGTTGCTATGACCATGCTTGCAGGAGCTGATCCTTCGGTAGGCCTTACGATTGCAGTGTCGCTCGGCCTTCTGGGCCTTCTGAGCTTCAACGTGAAGATGTCGCTCAATTCAATCTGGGTCCACAAAGCGGATAAGTATGCGGAAGAGGGTAATGCACGTGGCGTTGTAGCGATGAACCTCTTTGCCTCGCAGATATTCCCTCTCATCACGTATTTCATTCCATCGTTCCTTTGCGTGCTCTTTGGCTCGTCCGCTCTCGAGTCTCTCATGTCAGTCATTCCGACACAGGTAACCTCGATTCTTTCTCTTGCTGGACATCTGATTCCGGCTCTTGGCCTTGCAATGCTCATGAGCGTTCTTTTTAAGGCTCTTCGCTACTTATGGTGGGTAGCATATCTGCATCCCCTTGAGGGTGTGGCCTTTAAACGGTAGGATTTTCCCCGACAGAAGGCTGCGTTCTGGAGGTGCGATATGGATGTTCAGGCAGGGATGCTAGCAAGGCTCTTCGAGAGGTCGATGGGACTCAGCGACGAGTGGGAGGTCACGGGTGTCTGGTTTAAGAAGCGCGAGGAAGCGCAAGACGAGCTCCATGTGAGGGTCGCGC
>ERZ772962.1003-NODE-1003-length-15563-cov-15.608460_pt1 | contig 15563 bp, 10 predicted proteins | sample MGYA00580676_ERZ772962 | MGnify/ENA primary metagenome ERZ772962 (study PRJEB29015, sample SAMEA2738049) | human oral metagenome | biome: human oral; feature: human-associated habitat; material: saliva | place: China | collected 2230 ...
GGGGGTGGGGGCGCAGGATGACGCGCATGTACATGGGGTCGGACTGGCACACGCCAAGGTCCTGCTTCTTCGTGTCCACGCCGCCCGCTCCGAGGGTGCCCTCCATGGAGCACCAGGGGCTGAAGTCGTACTTGGACTCGAGGAATTCAATCTTGTAGGTGGCGCGCAGAGTCGGGTCTGCCGCGCGCACGGTGGCCGTGTACTGGTCGGTCGTACCGGGAACGAGGTCGTAGGAGACGTCGACGCGGCGCGAGGAGACGGGCAGGTGGTCGGGGTTCCACACGGGCGCGGGATCCGGGTTGGAGGGGCCGAGGATCGTGTCGCCTCCGCCAACCGTCACTGGCTCGGTGTCCTTTTGAGAGTACTGGGCGGGCTGGGAGATCCAGCGTGCCGAGGCGGAGTCGCCGGGGATGTAGATCGCCTGGACCGCGGCTGCGTCGGCGCCCAGGAGCTCGGAGACGGTCGCGCGGCCGCCTTCGACGACGGCCTCGGTCAGGAAGTAGCCGTTGACGGTGATCCATGCGCGCCCGCTATCGGTGGCGACGCCCGTGTCGATCGTGATGTCGGTGAGGTGGTTGTCGCCGGGGTGGGCGCGCTCCGCGTGGTGAGACAGGGTGAGCGTCGGGGCGGCGGCGTTGCCGTCCGCGCGCTCGGCGCGGGCGGAGTTGTAGGCGGCCTCGATGTCCTTGATGGTGCCGTCAGCGGGGTTCGCGCCGCCGACCTGCCAGACCAGCGGGGTGATCGGCGAGGAGTAGATGGCACTCCCGTCGGCGCTGCGCGCGGTCATCTTGTAGTTCGCGACGTAGCGGCCGGGCTGCGTGAAGGTCGTGTACAGGTGCGTGTGGCGGGGGTTGTAGACGCTGCGGTAGGCGGTGTCATGGCTGGAGAGGAAGCGGTTGACGCTGTCTCCGTTGTCGATGAACATCTCCATGCGCCCCGGGCCATCGACGCTGATGAGGTCGAGGGTGTAGGTCTCACCCTCGAACTTGTCGGTGTCGCCGATCTCGCCGGCGCCCAGGCCAGCCCAGATGGGCGTGTTGCCGGGGCCGGGGTTCTGGGGCGCGGCGTTCAGGACGGTGCCCTCGGCGCCGAGGAATGACAGGTCGGCTCGGCCGGCGGGGACGACGAGCTGCGACTTGGCCTCGTCCTTTTCGCCGGTGCCGGTCCAGGCCTTCGGGATCCACAGGGCGGTCTTCTCCATCGGCATGTTGATGGTGTTGAGCGAGAAGCTGTTGGTGTCGTCGTGCCAGACGGGGATGGGTGCATCGACGTGTTGTCCGGTGACGATCCATTCCTTGTCCTGGTCGGGTCCGGCCCACGCAGCGGCGGGGGTCAGGGCCAGGAAGAGAGCGAGCGCCGCTGTACTGATGCGTCGCAGGTATGACATTCGGGTGCCTTTTCTAGCTATGTTGCAGGTGAGAATCATTATCACTCTAAATAAGGCCTCACACAACTCACACCCATCGCGCATGTTTCACACGTGTTTCATGCAGCCACTCCCCCGACCCACCGATAGGCTCACACCCATGAGATTCGCGACCTGGAACGTCAACTCCATCCGCACGCGCGTCGGCCGCGTCATCGCTTTTCTGGAGCGCTCTGGCACGGACGTCCTGGCCATGCAGGAAATCAAGTGCCGCCCCGACCAGTTCCCCGTCGAGCCCTTCGAGGAGGCGGGCTACCACGTCGCCATCCACGGTCTCAACCAGTGGAACGGCGTCGCCGTCGCCTCGCGCCTGCCGATCCTCGAGGTGCAGGACCACTTCCCCACCCAGCCCGCCTTCGGCGAGCCGCCCGTCGTCGAGGCCCGCGCGCTCGGCGTCACCATCGACACGACCGACACCCTCCCCTCCCAGGACGGGCAGGCCTCGTCGATGACGATCTGGAGCCTGTACGTGCCCAACGGCCGCGAGCTCACCCACGCGCACTACGCCTACAAGCTCCAGTGGCTCGCCAACCTCGCCGAACAAGGGCGCGGCTGGCTCAAGGACCCCACAGCCCACATCGCCCTGGTCGGTGACTGGAACGTCGCACCCCTGGACGAGGACGTGTGGGACATGAGCGTCTTCGAGGGCTCCACCCACGTCTCAGCCCCCGAGCGCGAGGCCTTCGCCGCCTTCGCCGCGGACGGCTGGGTCGAGGTCACGCGAGGCCGCGTCACGAACTACACCTACTGGGACTACCAGAAGCTGCGCTTCCCGAAGAACCAGGGCATGCGCATCGACTTCGTCTACTGCTCGCCCGCGCTGGCGGCGCGCGTGAGCGGCGCGCAGATCGACCGCGACGAGCGCAAGGGCAAGGGCGCCTCCGACCACGTGCCCGTCATCGTCGACGTCGACTGACACCCGACGCGGCGCCGGCAGCGCTCAGTCCGCCGGTACAGGTCGAGGCCTGGGTCTGCGCCCAGGCCTCGTTCCGTATCGATTAGGCACGCTCGCGCGCGAGGCGCAACAGCTTCGAATTGAGGGCCGACCAGTTGTCGCGATGCCACTGCCCGAACGGCTCCGCTCCAACAAAGGCGGCACTGGCCCCGAGGTCGCGGTCCGCCCACACGAAGGAACCGGACTGGCCGAAGTGCCCGATGGTACGAGGGGAGGCATCGGGGGCGGTCCAGTGCGGCGACTTCTCGCCGCGAATCTCCACGCCGAGGCCCCACGGGCAGGGGGTGAAGCGCCCGTAGCCGGGCGTAACTCCGGCGAGCGCAGGAAACTGCGACAGTGCGGCGAGGGCTGCCAGCGGCGCGCTCACCAGGGTCGGGCGCGCGAGCTCGGCGCCGAAAAGACTGACGTCGGAGGCGCTAGCGACCCCCGCATGAGCGGGGCTACCGGGAATGTCGGCCGTGACCATACCGAGCGGCTCAAAAACTGCCTCGCGCACCCATTGGGCGACGCCTACGCCGGTCGCGGCTTCAAGGACCTCGCCGAGAATATCGAAGCCCTCGTTCGAGTAGATCCGGCGCTTCTCGGGAGCCGCGACAGGACGGCGCCCCTCGAAGGGCAGTCCCGAAGCATGGGCGAGCAGGTGACGAACCGTCGACCCATCGGGGCCCGCCGGATCATCCAGGCCCATGAGGCCCCGGTCGACGGCGACGAGCGCAGACCACGCGACAATCGGCTTGGTCACCGAGGCGAGAGGAAAGACGCGATCGACGTCGCCGTGCGAATAGACAATGTCGCCCCCGACACGAAGGACGAGGGCAACATCGAAGGACGGCAGGGGGCCGATCACGCGGTGGCCTCCGGAGCGGGCGCAGCTTCCGCGGCCGCCGTGGTCTTTTCGCTGATCTTGCGCAGCGTGCGCGCGTAGACTTCGGCAACCTCCTCGGGAACCGAGGCCCCGAGCTGGAGGACGTAGTGGGCGGGCAGGTGCAGGAGCTGCACACACACGGCCAGGAAGTCCGCGACGAACTCGCGAGCGTCGATGGGCTCGTCGTTGTAACGAGCCGACACGACGGAGCCGTACCAGTAACGAATCAGAATCTTCGCCAGCGTGCGAGGCGTGGTGCCGATGTCGGCACCCTCCTCGTCGACAAAATTCTGAATCATGACGGTCAGAGCTTCCTCCATCTGCTGCGTGCGGTACTTGTAGTGCGCGTGAGCGGGGTGCGCCTCCGAGGAGGACTCAGCCCACAGGACACAGTCCAGGGCGATGGCTGCGTCGGCGCCGGGCTTCATGGCGAAGCGCATCTCGCCGACCGCCCACTCGACGAAGGAACCGGCGGTGATGCCGCCCTCGTCGAAGCCGCCCTCCGCCTCGTCATTAATGGTGACGTCGAAGAGCGCGTTCATCTCTTCGTGACGCTGGATCGCGCTGCGCAGGATCGCTTCCTTGGAGGGGAAGTGATAGACGACGGCGGGGTGCGAAATACCGACTCGACGGCCGAGGTCGCGCAAAGAGAAGCCATTGTAGCCTCGCTCTGCAATGAGAACCATCGCTGCCGAGAGGATGGATTCACGCGTCGCCTGTCCTACGGAATAGGCTCCACGGGCCTTCCTCTGGGTTGTCATATCATCTCCTGCTGTTGCGGACGTCACATACCGCTAGTCCGAAATACACACTGGTATTCAGTGTAGCGCGAAATCTCAGGGTTTATCAACATTCATGACAAGCCCGTCGAACGATCCATTAATGTCAACTGTCACATTCTGACCGTCCTGCACGTCGCCACCAAGCAGCAACACAGCCAGCCGATCGCCGATTTCGCGCTGAATCAAGCGGCGAAGCGGACGCGCGCCAAAAGCGGGATCGTAGCCCATTCGGGCTAGCCAACCGCGAGCAGGTTCACTCACTGTCAAGTTAATCCTTCGATCACGCAGCCGCGCCTGGAGCGATGCAACCAGAAGGTCAACGATCTCTCCAAGATTTTCGCGGGACAAAGCGTCAAACATGACAGTCTCATCCAACCTATTGAGGAATTCAGGCCGGAAACTCGCACGCACGACAGACATCACGGCTTCCTTCTTACCCTCTGCTGTCAAATCGGGATCCGACAGGAACTGGGATCCCAGGTTCGACGTGAGGATCAGGATCGTATTCCGGAAGTCAACCGTGCGCCCCTGCCCGTCGGTGAGACGCCCGTCATCGAGAACCTGGAGAAGAATGTCGAAAATCTCAGGGTCAGCTTTCTCCACTTCGTCCAGGAGGACCACGGAATACGGCCGACGACGCACAGCCTCGGTCAGCTGTCCGCCCTGCTCATAGCCGACATACCCCGGAGGGGCACCCACCAAGCGGGCGACCGAGTGCTTCTCGGAGTACTCGGACATGTCGATACGCACCATGGCACGCTCGTCATCGAAGAGGAACTCCGCGAGTGACTTAGCCAGCTCGGTCTTACCCACGCCGGTGGGCCCCAGGAACAGGAAGGAACCAGTTGGGCGATTCGGATCCGACAGCCCCGCGCGGGAACGCCGAACGGCGTCCGACACGGCGCGCACGGCGTCCTTCTGCCCGATCAGGCGCTTGCCCAGCTCGGCCTCCATGTGGAGGAGCTTGTCCGTCTCGGTTTGCAAGAGTTTACCCGTGGGAATTCCCGTCCACGCCTCGATGACCTCGGCAATCTCGGCCGGACCAACCTTCTCCGCGATCATGGGCTCTTCGTCACTGCGAGCATCCTGGGCCTCCGCCTGCGCTTCCGCCTCGGCGATCTGGCGCTCGACGGCGGGAATCTCGCCGTTCTGCAGCCGACCGGCCTCCTCCCAGCGCCCCTCGCGCACGGCGAGTTCGAGCTGAGTGCGCAGCGTGTCGAGCTGGACACGCAGGTCACCCACGCGGTTATGGCCAGCCTTCTCGGCCTCCCAACGCGCGGTGAGGGCGCGCAGCTGCTCCTCACGGTCCGCCAGGTCTGCGCGCAGCTTACTCAGGCGATCCTGGGTCGCCTCGTCGAGGCTCTCCGGGTCGGACTCGGTCAGGTAGGACTCCTCCATGCGCAGGCGGTCTACGCTGCGGCGCAGCTCGTCGATCTCCACCGGGGAGGAATCGAGCTCCATACGCAGACGCGAGGCGGCCTCGTCGATCAGGTCGATCGCCTTATCCGGCAGCTGACGCCCCGTGATGTAACGATTCGACAGGGTCGCGGCGGCCACGAGCGCACCGTCCGAGATCGTCACCTTGTGGTGGGCCTCGTACTTCGGAGCGATGCCGCGCAGGATCGCGACCGTGTCCTCGACGGAGGGCTCACCGACGAAGACCTGCTGGAAGCGGCGCTCGAGCGCCGGATCCTTCTCGATGTTCTCGCGGTACTCGTCGAGCGTGGTGGCACCCACCATGCGCAGCTCACCACGGGCGAGCATGGGCTTGAGCATGTTGCCCGCGTCCATCGCTCCCTCGGAGCCGCCGCCCGCACCGACAACCGTGTGCAGCTCATCGATGAAGGTAATGATCTGCCCGTCCGAGCGAGCGATCTCAGCGAGGACGGCCTTCAGGCGCTCTTCGAACTCGCCGCGATACTTGGCTCCCGCGACCATCGAGGAGACGTCCAGCGAGATCAGGCGCTTGTCGCGCAGGGACTCGGGGACGTCACCGGCGACGATGCGCTGGGCCAGGCCTTCGACGACGGCAGTCTTGCCGACGCCGGGTTCGCCGATGAGGACCGGGTTATTCTTCGTGCGCCGGGACAGGACCTGGACGACGCGGCGGATCTCGTTGTCGCGTCCAATGACAGGGTCGAGCTTTCCTTCGCGTGCGACCTCGGTCAGGTCGCGGCCGTACTTCGACAGGGCCTCGAAAGAGCCTTCGGGGTCCGCCGAGGTGATCGGCTCGGGGCGCAGCTGGGCCAGGGCAGCGCGCAGCGCGTCGGCCGTGGCCCCTCCCTGAGTCAGGATGCGCCCCGCCTCAGTGTCCGAGGCGGCCAGCGCGATGAGCAGGTGCTCAGTCGAGACGTACTGGTCGCCCGACTGCTCCGCGAGGCGGTCGGCCTCCTGGACGGCGGCGAGCAGTGCGCGCGAGGCCTGGGCGGAGCCGGCGGAAGCGCCCTGGGTGCTCGGCAGGGCCACGAGGGCGTTGCGGGTGCGCGCGCCGATCGCGCGTGCGTCCGCGCCCACGGCCTCAAGCAGGGACAGGGCGATGCCTTCGCGCTGCTCGATGAGGGCCTGCAGCAGGTGGATGGGTTCGACCTGCGGGTTTCCAGCCGCCGAGGCGGACTGGAGCGCGGAAGCGACGGCTTCCTGCGCCTTCGTTGTCATCTCACGTGCCATGAGATCGTTCCTCCAAATGGTTCATACGTGTCGCGCCGACCGTTCTCGGCGCCTCTGGTGAACACAACGAACCCAAAGTTGAGTCTATTCCACTCAACTTAAAATTTATGAACGAGGCCGCAGCTCAGTCCTCAGGAAGCCAGGCGGGACCGCCGAAGCCGCGCTGATGCCCATCCGTCGGGCCAGAACTATCCGAATCCTCAACCCCGTAGCGCTCCGCGAGCGCACGGAACAGCTGGAGCGTCGTCGCCAACGCGCACATGACCTGCTGCACCAGCTGCGCATCCGTCGCACCGTACTCGTAGTCGCCATTCACCTCGGCGACGACACGATCACCCTCGAGCTGCTCCGCCACGTAGGCCTTGGGCCACAAGAACTCCCCGTGCCACGCCTGCAGGAAGTCGCGCAGGTCATCCCCATACTCAAGAGGAACGAGCTGCTTCATGAACGCGACGATCGAAAGCACCTCGCGAGAATCGCCGAGGAAGCGGAAGCAGAACAGATGCCCCTCCCACAGCCCGCACAGGTCTCCATCGTTATCGATACGCCAAGCCCAGCCCTCAGAATCGAAGAGGAGCCCCAGTCGCTCCTGCGTGATAGGCCGGACCATATCGAAACGATTGGCCTCAAACTCCGAGTTACCCGTGGCGATTCCTTCCGCCGACGTTGCGCTACTACCTTTCCATTGTCCCATATCAGAGCGGATATCGTCCGCCGATTCGGCGCGGCGCGACGCTTCCTCGCCGTCGGTTCCACCGTCGGCGTCCGCCCGCCATAGCCAGCTCATGATGCTTCCCCTACTCATATCCATCGTTCATGACGCGCCACTGCGTCGATACTTCGGGGGGCGTGAGCGCGTCGGCCGCTCCCGTGTCTGCTGGACCTGCACACACCCATCGGCCTCCTTCCTCGCTCACCACGTCGTGTCATCAGCGTGTGTATCACTACACCTTCACAGTAGCGCAGAATCCGCGAAATACCAATGGCCACGGGGCCTCGCAGGCCCCGTGGCCACGGCGCGCACACGCTCCGAGCAACCATCGTCGCAGCTCACCCGGGGGGAAATTGACACAACAGAAACATCTGTCTATTGCATCACATTTGCGCACTGCTCTTGCACGACGAGTCACTTTGGGCTAAATAGCACCTCCTTGGGCGTCGCCCAAGCTCGCCTGCGGCGCCGCTTCGTCCGCCGACGCATCCGGCTGAGCGGAGGCAGGCGGCATCCACTTCGCCCCGGGATCGCGGGGAGCCGCGGGCGCCCCCATGGCGTTCGGGGTGCCGGGCACAAACGGGGCACCGGGCGCAAACGGGGCACCGGGCGCAAACGGGGCGCCGGGAGCGCTCGGCGCGACCCCAACGGTCGGAGGAAGCGGCGCACCGGGCGCGCCCATGGCATTCGGGGCGCCGGGCGCAAACGGGGCACCGGGCATCCCCGGACCCGCGGGAGGCATCGGCCCCCACGGGCCCATGGGCGCCACGGGCAACGCCGGAAGCGGCAGCGCCGACGCGGTGCGCGCCACCAGCCAGCGCAGCACACGCTCGGCGGGACCACGCGTGGCACCCATGACATCCGAGACGACGCATCCGATCCCGATGACCGCCCACACGCCGAGCGCGATCAGCCCGGCAACGGCGACACCCACCGACCTCACACCGACCAGGCCAAGCGTCAGAAAGACGGCCGCGAAGACCAGCGTCTGCGAGAGGTAGGCGGTCATGGAGCGTCGGCCAATCGCACTCAGGAACGAGCGAACGGCCCCCAGTTCCTGTCTCGGGGCCTCGCCCACCTGCGCCGGGGCCTCGCCCACCTGTGCCACGGCCTCGCGCGGACCTCCCCCCACGAGGGCCAGCAGCGCCAGCCATCCGCAGGCCCCCGCGACGCCCGTCGCATGGTAGAGAACGAAGGTCCCCCCGACGGACCACACCTGCGCCCAGTCCAGCTGTCCCATCGCGTAGGGCAGAGCACCGAGCGCCCCGACGAGGAGCCCCACACCGGCGATCACGCACAGGGCGCCCCGGTGCCCCCTCGGATCCTGCAGCGCCCCCCAGCGCGCGACGCCCACACCGATCATGACGCAGGGAACAACAAGGGACGTCAGTGGCGTCAGGAGGGTGGAGACGATCCACGAGCCGAACGACATGAGAGGGTAGGTGGCCCTCAGGACTGACGGGCCGTGATACTCGAGGTTCATCAGGCCTGCACCCGCGGCCTCCGCCATCGCGCCGAGGGACAGGAGGCTGAGCGCCGCGACGCACACGCCAACCACGACTCGTGGCCACGAGCGCCGCATGACGATCAGCTCCGCGCACATCACCGCGACCAGGCCGTAAGCACCAATAATGTCGCCCGAAAAAACGAGGCTATGGACGGCACCGATCACGATCATCCACCAGCCGCGGCGGCGGATCAGGCGCGAGGCCGCGCGGCGAGCGCGAGCTTCCACGGCCTCGTTGAAGATGTGCCACTGCATGGGAGTCCACCCGGCGCTCAGCTCGCGGGGCAGGGGATCGAGCGCGGCGCGGCGCTCACGCTCGATCGTGCGCCGGGCCATGATCACCATGCCGAAGCCGAAGAGGATCGAAAAGAGGGGGTATGCGCGGCGATCGACGAGCATGGCGCGCACGAGGAACCACCACTGGTCGGCGCTCGTCATCGCGTCGAGCGCCGCAAAACCGGCCCTGGGGTGCTCCGGGAAATAGCTCACCCAGAAGGGCACGTTCGCGAGGGCGATGAGGGCGAGCATGAAGCCTCGCGCGACGTCGGGCGCCGGGAAGCGCACCTGGCGCTCTCCGGTGAAGGACAGGGTGGACACTCGGTTTCCTTTCACTGCGCACACGTGCCCTCTCGGGCACACGGAGGGGGCGAGGCCGGGGAACCTCCCAGGACTCGCCCCCTGTCGATGCGTCGGTCAGCGGATCGCCGCCATCATGGCCTGCTGGATCATGAGGCGCTGCTTCTTGCCGGCACGCACGATGAGGACGATGCCGACAATCACCGCGACGAGGCCAAGGACGCCGACGATAGTGGCCCACACGAATGACATGATGAAGGCCATCATCATGTCGTCGACTTCCATGGGGAAGGCCATCAGTTCCGCGTTCGCCGGCATGCCCTCGCACGACAGCACATAGCGCCCCGCGGGCACCATATCCGTGCTGAACATGCTTCGGTCCGTCGCGCTGTAAGCCCTCAGCTGGTACTCGGCGCCGGTCGAGTCCTTGAAGGAACAGGACGAAGCCTCACCGCCGCTGATCATCACCGAGTACGGACCGGATTCCTCCACCGTGACGGAACCTCCATTGTGCAGGTTTGTACCCTCGGAGAACTTCTCAAACGAGCCCCCCACCCCGTTGGCCAGCGTCACGAACATAACGGCCGGGGCGACGAAAGACATGACAATGATGCCGACGACGAGCGTGATCACGCCGGGGACTCGACTCGGCATCTTCGGGAGCTGGACGGCGACGGGGCCGCCCCCATACCCGGCGCCCTGGTAGCCCGGCGAGGCGGCACCCGGATAGCCCGCAGGTGCGGCACCCGGGTAGTCCGTGGTGGGGTCAGAAGCGTTTTCACCGTACTGCGGCCAGGGCGTGTTCTGATCGCCCGAGGCTCCATAGGGATTCGGATTCGACATGGATGTATGCCTTCCTCGTGGAATGTTGTTCCAGCATAGCAACGCGGCACGCGTCCTGAACAGTGCGGTGGCGTCGGTGACACGCATTAATGACTCTCGCCGGTCCCCGTTTCCTCCTTCGGGGCACAGCACGGGCGGACGACAAAGGGGACGAGGCCCGGCAGACTTTCCCCGGCCTCGTCCCCTTCTCGACAGGCGGCTCAGCGCGCTGCTCTCATCGTGGCTTCGCGCATAATGAGGCGACGCTTGCCGTTCACCTTGACCAGGAGGACGATGCCGACGATCAGGACGATCACGCCGACAACACCGACGATGCTTCCCCACAGGAACGGCATCGCAAAGGTGTCCCTCACGGCCTCGGGAGTCGCGTTGTATGCGGTGATGCTCTCGTTGCTGGGGATAGCCGTGCAGTACAGCCGGTAGGACCCCTCGGGAACGTCGGACACCATGTACACGCCCTCATCGCGTTCATAGGGCACGAGCTCGTAGCTCACGTTGGCACCGATGAGCGAGCAGGAAGGATTCTTGTCCGCGTCGCCCCTCACCATGAAATGGCCGTCAGCGGTCACGGTGACGACGCTGTCATTGGCGGTGGTGCCACCCTTGATCGACCCGCTTTCAGTACCGGCAAGAGCGGCGAACATCATGGCAAAGGTAACGATCGGCGCAATGACGACCATCAGTACGACGCCGAGGACGAGCGTGGTGACGGCGCGGCCGCGACCGGGCAGCGTCGGTGCGGCCACCGGCGCGGGAGCACCGTAGCCCTGCGGGGCTGGACCACCCGCGCGGGGAGCGTCGTTCGGGGGCATCGCATGGGGCTCGCCCGACGGACCGTAGGAGGGGCTTGACATATCTATTCCTTTCCTTCGAAATACGCGACTCAGCATACTATACAGCCATAACCGAAACACCCTGCGCTCACGCAGTGTGTCGCAGAGCCCCACGGGGATCGGCGAGGGGTCAATGGGCCGACGGCGTCTCGACCGCCGGCTCGGGGAGCAGTTAGGACAGCTGGACGCCGGCCAGTCGCTCGGCGCGCAGCTCGGCGACGCCGGGCACCTCGAGGGGTTCCAGCGCGGCGCCGGTGGCGCGCTCCAGCAGCAGGTCCGCCAGTTCGGGATTGCGGGCCAGAGCGGGCCCGTGCATATAGGTGGCGATGATAGAACCCTGGACCGCGCCGTCGTATGCGACCTGGGCTGGCTCGCGGCCCAGCGGCGTGCCGTTGCCGACGCCCGCGACGACGCGGCCGAGGGGGGCCGCGTCGGGCCCCAGGACGGTGCCGCCGCCGTGATTTTCGAAGCCGGTGAGGGGCTGGGTGAGGCCGTCAAGGAGGGGAACGGTCACGAGCTCGCCGATGGCGCGGTGCCCCTGCGGCTCGGTCGTAATGTCGAGGACGCCCATGCCGGGAACGCGCAAGCCGCGCGCATCCTCGTACCAGTGGCCCAGGACCTGCAAGGAGGCGCAGATCGCCAGGAGGGGGCGGCCCGCGTCGAGGGCCCGGGACAGGCCCGAGGTGCCGCGGAACTTGTCGGCCGCCAGCGCCTGCGCGGTGTCCTCTCCCCCACCCAGCGTGTAGATGTCAAGGCTGTCGGGGATGTCCTCGGTCAGCCCGACGTGGACTACCTCGGCCTCGATGCCGCGCCTGCGGGCTCTCTCAGCCAGGATCAGGGCGTTGCCTGTGTCGCCGTAGGTGCCGAGCACCTCGGGCATGAGGACACCAATTCGCAGGGTGGAAGCGCTCACCGCTTGCCTTCCTTTCGGTCGAGCACGATCTTGAAGTCGCGCATTGCCGTGTAGTTGAGGAGTACCTCGACGCGGCCGGGCTCACACAGGGCCAGGGCGTCCATGGGCAGGGCGACGAGGTCGCAGTGGACCCCCTCGTATTCGAGGCGCACGGCCAGGTCGGCGCCGCGCTCGCCGCAGGCGATGACGCGCCTGCCGGGCCGGTTGACGCCGGAGAAGTCCACGTCCCACAGCCACGAGAGGTCCTGTCCGTCGGGGACCTGTCCGTTGACACCGATGACGACCTGGTCGACGCGGGGGTCGACCATCGTCATGGCTTCCTGCCAGCCTGCGGGGTTCTTCGCGAGCATGAGGCGCGCCTTGCGCCCATTCACGTCGTGGACGGAGTAGCGGCCCGCAACTTCGGTGACGGAGCTGACGGCTGCCGCGGCTGCTGCCGGGTCGATTCCCATGGCGACCGCGGCGGCGACGGCCTGGGCGGCGTTGCCGAGGTTGGCGCGTCCGGGGAGCTTCAAGTCAAGGGGGACGGCCACGTCGCCGGGCCCATGCAGGAGGGCGCGCGGCCCCTCGGGGGCCAGTTCGACGTCGCTCAGCCACCAGTGGGGGGCGGGGCGGCTGACGAGGTCGGGAAGCTCCTCCCCGTCGAAGGCGGGGATCAGGTGCCAGTCCTCGCCGCTACGAACGACGCGGCCGCCGCGGGGGTAGGCGGCGGAGTCGCCGCCCCATCCGGCGCCGGCGGCGACCCACACGACGCGGGGGTTGTCTGCGGCAGCGGAGACGATGAGGGGGTCGTCGCAGTTGGCGACCACGACGGCGTTCGGGTGCGCGGCGGCGCCCGCGCGCAGGCGCTTTTCGACCGTGCCGATCTCGCCGACGCGGTCGAGCTGGTCGCGCGAGAGGTTGAGGTAGACGAAGACGTCGGGGGCGACGTCCGCAGCGACCGCTGGCACGTGCATTTCGTCGACTTCGAGGGCGGCGCGCGAGGCCCCCTTGCCCTGCATGAGGGCGGTGATGACGCCGGAGGTCATGTTGTCGCCGTTGATGTTGGAGGCGACGGGTCCGGCGCTCTCGAGGGCGGCGCGGACCATGCGCGTCGTCGTGGACTTGCCGTTCGTTCCGGTGACGATGACGGAGGAGAAGGGGGCCGCCAGCTCGGCGAGGAACTTCGGGGAGATGCGCAGGGCGACCTCCCCGCCGATCATGCCTCCGGATCCGCGCCCGAGGGCCCGGGAGGCGAAGCGGGCGGCGGCGCCGGCCGCGTTGGCCACGCGCGAGCGGACCGAGAGGTGATGCGATGATGTCGTCATGCATCCAGGTTAGCGCCTGCGGGGGTCCGCTCGCGCCGTCGAGGCCCGTGCTACACGCCCCGTGGGACGAGGCCGGGGCACGGCTGGGCGGAGCTGGCGAGTGCGCGACACGCCGAATGGCACCTGGCCTGCACGAATAGTGCCGCATTGCATATCGACGTTATCCACGCCATGTCACTGTGAGCGCATCGATATGTCCCACTGGTTAATTCACGCCCGGCCCGAGACGCCCCACGGGACGGGCAGAGTCGAAATTCTGCACATTTCCAAGGAAAAATGTCCCCGAAACAAACGCGCAGATCAGAGGCAATTTGGGGAAAAATGTTGCGGATGAGACGCACGCAATTATCGGACCGCGTGCACATTTGTGCGAAGTGGCAGCGACGCCGATTATCGACTACCGAAACACGCCGTGACCTGGTAAAACTGTTCTCAGCAGGCGAGAGCCTGTCGCCTGTTCCAGGCTTCGATCGCGGATCCTGTGTGCCCCCGGATCCACGATCGAAATACGCTGCGGGACTCATCCCTCGGATGGGTCCCGCAGCTCCTTGTTACCTAACTGTCGAGGCACCACCACAGTAGCCACTATCACCGTCGCTGTCGCTGCGCGACGTTGTCCTTACCTACGGCACCACTGCCACTGCCACTGCCACTGCCACTGCCAGCGTATCCGGGTAACTCCCTCCCACGTCCGTCTCCCACACAACCTCCATCTCCGCGCGTCACCCTCCCGTGCCCGCCTCCGTCTGCGTTCGTCCCGCGGCCGCGCCAGTGTCCGTGCGCGCCTCCGTCTGCGTTCGCCCCGCGGCCGCGCCAGCCTCCGTGCGCGGGCCCGTCTCCGTTCGTCCTGCGGCCGCGCCAGTGTCCGTGCCCGCCTCCGTCTCCGTTCGCCCCGCGGCCGCGCCAGCCTCCGTGCGCGGGCCCGCTCATCCGAGCCTGGGCCCGCTAACTCGCACGTGGGCCCGCTCATCCGCGCCTGGGCCCCTAACTCGCACGTGGGCCCGCTAATACGAGCGTGGGCAGCCCCGCCCAGACACGAATAGCGGGTTTACGTGCGATATAGCCGGTTAGCGCACGCAATAGCGGGTTCGCGTGCGAACAACACACCATGTCCGAGACAGTTTTGCCCAAAACGCAGACCACTTCGCCCACGACACCCCATTGTCGGCGTTTTTCGCTGAGGTGGTCTGCACTTTGGGCGCCACACCACCCCGAACCGTGACCTCACCGCCCCGAACCGCGACCTCACCGCCGCCAAACGGGGGGAATTGCACCATTAGGGCCGCGACACGCCGGCGACACGCCGTGGGAAGGCTTCTAATGGTGCAAAACCCCCATCGCCAAAGATGCGATCGAAGACCCTGTATCCAACAGCAGACTCGCCACATCACGACGGTACTCCGGTGTCAAACGACGACGAGTTCCCATAACAGGCACCTCACTTGCCGCAGGCACTCACACCCGCTTAACGAAGTGTCAACAACACAAGCCAAACCCCAGCTCGCATGTGGATAGGTAACGCGCATGTGGATAGCTTAATAACCTATCCGGATGCTCATAACCTATCCGGATGTCGATAATCTATCCGCGTGCGGTGTGGGCGCCTGTTGGCAGGTGCAAGCGAGCGCCGGTCGGGCGTCGCCGACGGGGCCTTGCTGCACGGGCGCGGGTAGGGCAGCGCTGATAAACGTCGATGAAGATGTCGTCGGCAATGGCGGGGGCATCACGGTCGGACAGCTCCGCGACAGCACATGTTGCCGATGGGGCAATCCGCCCAATCAGGAAGATTCAACGCCTTGTGATCGCGTGAAATCCTCCCTAACGGGTTGAAAGCTTCCAATCAGTTGCAATTTTCTCTACCGGGCTGGATTGTCTCAACCAGGTTGCCCCAGTCAACAACGCCGCAAGCCACCAACCGGAACGACCACAACAACGCCGCGGGCCACCAACCGGAACGACCGCAACAACGCCGAAAAGTCACCAACCGGAACGACCGCAACAACGCCGAAAAGTCACCCTGTCAGCAACACGATTTGTCCATCCTCATAGTTGGTCCCATCCACCTAAAACGGCTCTTCGCATTGTGGGGTGTGGGGGTGGTGGTCGAAGCGTGCCGGGGGTCGTGGACAGTGTCGTGGGACGACGACCGAACACAGGAGCTCGCCTTGGGTGCCTCT
>ERZ772962.1010-NODE-1010-length-15489-cov-11.849747_pt1 | contig 15489 bp, 17 predicted proteins | sample MGYA00580676_ERZ772962 | MGnify/ENA primary metagenome ERZ772962 (study PRJEB29015, sample SAMEA2738049) | human oral metagenome | biome: human oral; feature: human-associated habitat; material: saliva | place: China | collected 2230 ...
ATAAGTTACCCACCGTGTGGGGGTTTGGCAAACCCCCAGCACAACACAGGTTTTTACTCGACTACGCGCTCCACTTTAGCGCCGAGTGCGTTAAGGTTTTCCACAAAGTTCGGGTAGCCACGGTCGATGTGGTAGACATCGCGGACCTCGGTCACGCCGTCGGCACGCAAGGCCGCGAGCACAAGGCCAGCACCCGCGCGAATGTCGGAACTCCACACGGTGGTGGAGGAAAGCTGCTCTTTGCCTCTCATCACCACATGATGCCCATCAACATGAGCGTCGGCACCGAGGCGGAGCATTTCGTCAACAAAGCGGAAGCGCGACTCGAAGACGTTTTCCGTGATCACGCTCATTCCCTCGGCGACTGCGGCAAGGCCAATGGCCATGGGCTGTAGGTCGGTGGGGAATCCTGGGAACGGTAGGGTTTGGAAATCCACGGCACGCGGGCGGCCGTCCATACGCACGCGGAAACCGTTTTCGTAGGTTTCAATGATGGCACCTGCAAGCTTGAGTTTCTCCAACGGAAGGTGCAGGTGGCGGGGCGGGATACCGCCGACGGTGATGTCGCCACGGGTGATGGCGGCGGCGTATGCCCAGGTGCCTGCGACGATGCGGTCGCCCACGACATCGTGAGTTGTAGGGTTGAGCCGTTCCACGCCGGTGATGGTGAGCGTGTTGGAACCCGCGCCTTCAATGCGTGCGCCCATGGAGATGAGCATTTCGCAGAGGTCCACAATCTCCGGTTCGCGGGCGGCGTTGTCCAGAATGGTCACGCCATCGGCAAGTACTGCGGCGGTGAGGATATTTTCGGTGGCCCCCACAGACGGGAAGTCCAGGACAATGTGGGCGCCCTTGAGCTGGTCCGTTTCGGCGACCACGCAACCGTGCTCAATGTAAGTTTTCGCCCCAAGCTTTTCCAGACCAGTTTGGTGCATGTCCAGGGGCCGCGAGCCGATGGCATCGCCACCTGGCAACGCCACCACCGCACGCCCGCAGCGCGCGGTGAGGGGACCCAAGACACACACGGAGGCTCGGAACTGCCGCACGGCCTCAAAGTCCGCATCGGATTTCAGGTCGCTTGGCGTGGTGATATACACGGATTGCCCGCTGATCATGACGGAACAGCCGAGACCTTCCAAGACATCCTTCATGTACGGGACGTCGAGAATTTCAGGGCAGTTATTCAGAACCGTTGTGCCTTCAGCCAGAAGGGCCGCGCCCATGAGTTTCAGCACACTGTTTTTAGCACCACTGACCTTCACCGCTCCCCGAAGCTGGGCCCCGCCTGTTACCAAAAATTTGTCTTTTTTTTCACTCACAAGCTTATAGCCTATGCGGTTTCGTCTAGGTTGGTGGTATGGCAGTGCATCTTACCAAGATTTATACCCGTACCGGCGACGATGGAACCACCGGTTTGTCCAATTTCGACCGCGTCCCCAAAGACGATTCACGATTGGTGGCCTATGCGGATTGTGACGAGGCCAACTGCGCCATCGGCCAGGTTTTAGCGCTGGGCAACCCAGGTTCGGAAATGAAAAACACGCTTATGCGCGTGCAAAACGAACTGTTTGACGCTGGCGCAGACCTTGCGACCCCCATTGAAGAAAACCCCAAGTATCCCCCACTCCGCATCGATCAAAGCTACATCGACCGTCTAGAGCACGACTGCGACCATTACAACACCAACTTAGAGCCGCTGAACTCGTTCATCCTCCCTGGAGGCACCCCCGCGGCAGCCCTTCTGCACACCGCCCGCACCATTGTGCGGCGCGCCGAACGCGCGGCATGGGCTGCGGTGCGCGAACACCCGGACACCACCTCAAAACTACCGGCCAAGTACCTGAACCGCCTCAGCGACTTGATGTTCATCCTGGCCCGGGTAGCCAACGATGGCGACGACGTCCCGTGGGTCCCCGGCGGCGAGCGTAACGACGCCCCAAGGGCCAAGCCCACCAACAAGGGTTAAGCCTCGCTACCAGCTACGGCAGGGCACCGATCCGGCGTGCAGCATTAACAGCCTCGTAGCGTGTGTGCGCGCCGAGTTTACGCATGACCGAACGCAGGTAACTCTTCACGGTCTCTGCGCCAATGCCCATCTCTTCCGCAGCCTCCACGTTGGTATGACCCAATGCAACACAGGCCAGCACATCCAGTTCGCGAGCAGATAGCTTAGTAGTCTGCTTCACGCGAACTGGAGTAACCATCTGGTCGCAGAGTTCCTCAAGCTCGCGGCGTAGCTCCTCGTCACCAACGCGGTTAGCCAGCATGCGCAGCTTCGAATGAGTCGAGCGCACTTGCTCCCATTCGGCACCGTTCATCACGCGTCCGGGTTTACCTAGACCCCCGCGGCCGTCGCCACGCCGGAACGCGGCGTTAATGGCCAAGTCCTGTTCGAGGGTGCGGGCGGTCATGGTGACTTCCTCAATAACCTTGTCACCCAGGCGCACCGGGGAATGAACCCCCACGTACAGCACGCCACGGATTTCCCGGTGCACAATCACCGGAACAGCAACGATGGAGTAGAGACCCTCGTCTTGAATAATGTTGTCGTATTCGTGGGAGATGACATTAGCCCGCGTGTAGTCGCTCACGCCGACGGGTCGGCGCGTGGTCACAACCCTGCCACCGACTCCACAGCCCGAGTCGATGATGAGGTTTTGCAGAGCAGGAGTCCGCAGTCCTACCCACGCACTAATTTGCAGACGATTATCCGGCAGCACAGCAGCGAACATCGTAACGGGAATGCCCGTCGCAGTCTTCAATGACGTTAGTGCGGCGCGAATCGCGTCCTCATCGTCCTTGATGCGTTGGGAATCCAACCTCAAAACCTCCTGCACAACCACCCGACTTGGTACACCCGCCGGATTTTAACTTCCTATGTAAAGTGAAGTATATCCTCCCGACGGGGGGTACGCATACCGATTTTTGGGAGTCTTTTTTTACATAAATCCACAAACGTACGCCCTATTAAGGGGTAGGTAGCCTTATTGATTACCCCCGACGATCTACCCCCACGAGACGCCAATATCGTACTCATTTTCATTATCACGAAGTGTCACTGAGGGGGTGATTTTTCAGCACACGCTCCATCGGTTCACCCCTCACACACCCCCAATTTTTCCACGTCACAGCACCCAGGTTCCAGCTGCTGCACATCTGCATTTTTTAGCATGTAACTGCACAACGGCATATAAAAGATGCATTATTGGCATCATAATTTTCTTCTACAAACACATATAGGCGAATGAACAGTCTATTTGGGTTCCCACATCCAGCGCCAGAGCAGACTCCCCCTAATTGGGTTAGTAAAGTAGCGAAGATCACTTTTCTTACCCCTTCTTGCCCCCTCCACACCCTGACAACAAGGCTCTTCTTAGCGTTTTCGGGTAAAATCATCTGTGCAACTGGCCCGGCCACTTTCGTGAGCGATGGTGGGCGGCGCAAGAGGGAATCCAGTGAGACTCTGGAACTGTCCCGCAACGGTAAAGTCCGACACCTGCCGGTTGTGCTACATCAATAACTCGGCAACGAAGCGTGACACCAAGGGCGGCACCCCTTAGACGATCACCTAGCGGACACATCGATTCATTGCTGTTTTGTGAGGTAGCCCGTACATGCCCGTGGACAGGCATATTTCGGAATACGCACACGTGAATAGTCAATCTCAGGTTCCTCCTCGCACCTCCCGTGTAACCAGCCTGAATTGCTACCTCACCTTCCGAAAACTCCCTGTTCGCGGGCATGTTTTTGGATAAGGGTCACAGCACATCCTCTGGACGTTTAACGGTCCGACCAAGTGCTACGGACACGACAGGTGCCCACGGCAATTCAAGTCGCGCTTTACGCAACAGCTCTGTATCAGAAAGAATGTGGTCGCAGCTGCCCACAGTGAGTCGGCCGTCCAGCAGCACCACAACGTCAGTGGCAAACTCATAGGCCAGATTGACATCATGTGTTGACAGCACCACGGCCGCCTCCAAGCCTTCAATGGTGCGAAGCAGCTTCCTGCTCCCAGCGGGGTCGAGTCCAGCCGTAGGTTCGTCAAGCATCAAAACGTTAGGCTGCATGGCCAGTGCACCAGCAAGCGCGACACGTTTGCGCTGGCCATAGGACAATTGGTGCGGAACTTTCTCCGCCAATTCACTCACTTCGGCGGCCATCATTGCTTGATCAACGCGGGACTCCACCTCCTCCGGAGTCAACCCCTGGTTCAGGGGACCAAAGGAAATGTCTTCACGCACAGACATAGCAAAAATCTGATCATCTGGTTCTTGAAGCACAAGCTGCACATGCGCACGGGCAAAGTCACGTGCCTGTTTCTTGCGGCGAGCACGGGTGATCGGAGTGCCAGCAATCACTAGTTCACCGCTTGTCGGGGTCCATGCGCCGCTGAGCAGGCGGAATAGTGTGGATTTACCACTGCCATTTTCACCCAGCACGGCGATCCGGGCACCTTCCTGGACGCTCAGGCTCACCTGATGCAGGATCTCGGGGCCGGTGTCGTGGCTGAACGACGCTTCCTTCAATTCAACAAGAGTAGCCATCTCACTTCGCTTCATAAGACAATCGAACTTGCAATAATGGCGCTGAGTAGCAGCACGTACCCTCCCGCGTACCACCAGCGCACCGGCCGGATGACACGGAGAGTGTTGTACATCGTCGCGGGGTCACCCCGCAGTTCGACCCCCTCCCCCAGCCGCCGCGCCCGAGTAAAGGCCACCACAAACAGCGATGACGCTAACCCAGCGGACGATCGAATCCACCGACTCATGGAACTATGCCCCAGACGCTGAGCCTGCGCCTCCCACATGCTGCGCGAGGTAACAATCAGGGTGGAAATCATCCGATAGGTCAGCGCCGTGACGTAAACAGTTGAGGTGGGGAAACGCACCGAGTGCATCCACCCAAACAACTCCGCCATGGGAGTGGTCAGGGCGAACAGCATGGTCGCCATCATTCCCACGATGCATCGCGCAAGAACTGTGGCGGCAGTGATGGGGCCGGCGTCGATAAGCACAATGCCTTGAGGGGTGATGGCGAAGATCAGCGGCCCCAGGCCCAACGCTACAAACGATGCGGGGGCGGCGACGAGCGCGGAGTAGAGCCGCCACGGAACCCCCGCACGCCACGCTGCCACTAACAGAACCGTGGCGATGGAGGGCAAGGCCGGGATCGGTGGGAGGGAAATGGCGCAAAAGAGCAGGCCAATGAGCAACAGTGCCTTCTCGCCAACGTTGTGAGTTGCCCATCGGCTCGTTGCCGCCGCGCGTTCCAGGGCGTTCATTAGCCCTGTTCAGAGCCTTTTTCGGAGTCGCGAAGGGCTTTATTCCGACCTCGGTAGGTTCCCAACGCATACCCCAAAAAGCCTGCGCCGAGTGCTGCTTGCAAGGCGAAGAGGCCGGACTCTACTTCGGGTGGCAGTTCGCCAACCAGTGGTGAGAACCACGGCTTGTAGTCCGGGTTTTGCTCTTGGACAACGGATTCGGCAGAGCTGTCTGTACCACCGAATTGTTCTTCAGAGTTCGGATCACCAAGGTTAAAGAACATGGGGAAGGCTGCGATGATGATGGCCAGACCGATCAGCACCCACGTCAGTGTGGTTGACTTTTTCATGCTCGTGCTCCTTCCAGTGGGGCTTCCTCAGTGTTGGAGCGTCGGCGTAGGATGCCCAGCGACCGCAGCTCCTTCGAGGCGATGGTCGTGAGGCTGCGGAAGATCAGGACGGTGAGAATGCCTTCCACAATCGCTAGCGGCACCTGCGTCGGGGCATACAACGCAAGGAAGGTAGCCACCGCGTTACCGAATCCTGCGCCGTGGTGCGCGGCAGCCAGCTGCAGGGCCGTAACCACGTACGTGGACAGGTCAGCGAAAAACGCTGCGAAGAAGATGCTGATGCTTGACGACGCCCCCATCTTCCGCAACGCCGTCCACGCCCCAAAGCCCACCCATGGGCCGACGATGGCCATGGAGAAGATATTGGCCCCTAAGGTGGTGATACCACCATGCGCGAGAAGAAGTGCCTGGAAGAGCAGCACAATGCTACCCATGAAGGCCATCACTGGTGGTTTGAACAGCACAGCTCCCAGGCCGGTTCCTGTGGGATGCGATGACGATCCGGTCACGGACGGGATCTTGATGGCACTGAGCACGAACGTAAATGCACCTGCCGCGCCGAGCAACAGGCCAGTTTCCGGATTTTCTTTCAATTGCTTCCGCACCGCGTAGGCTCCGTGCGCCACGAACGGCATCGATGCCGCGCCCCACGCAATGCAATGGGCAACAGGAAGGAAACCTTCTGCAATATGCATGAGAGTTTGCCTCTTTCTGTAGTCGGGTCCGTCACCTCGCGGACCTCCTGGTTGTGACTCACCGCAGCCGGTCTCCTGGCTTTGCTCACTTTCCCCTGGGGGTACTGCACGCCTTCCCATCGGTGCGTCAGGTGACAGTGGCATGCAGGCTGGGGTTTATGAAGTTACATGAACATACAGTGGCGAGGGCCGCTGCTGGATTCTCACCAGCATTCCCGTTCACTGCGGCACTTGCGACATTATCACCCTGGCCTGAATAGCCGTATCATTTCCCCGACCCAGACACATTTTAGACAACTTTGTCTAGAGTTCTGTCTATGTTTGGTATAGAGTATCTCCTGTAACCCTGAAACTAACAAAGGAGAACCACGTGGGTCACATCTACCAGGACATCACCGAAACCATTGGCAACACCCCGCTAGTCCGCCTCAACCGCCTCACAGACGGCCTGCCCGGCGAGGTGCTGGTAAAGCTGGAGTTCTTTAACCCCGCCAACAGCGTGAAAGACCGTATCGGCCGCGCCATTATCGACGCCGCAGAAGCCGACGGCACCCTCAAGCCTGGCGGAACCATCGTGGAGGCAACCTCCGGTAACACCGGCATCGCGCTTGCCCTCGTCGGTGCTGCACGCGGCTACAAGGTGGCGCTCACCATGCCGGAAACCATGTCACTCGAACGCCGTGTCACGCTCCGCGCCTACGGTGCAGAAATCGTGCTGACTCCTGGTTCCGCAGGCATGCAGGGTGCTGTGGACAAAGCCAACGAGATTGTCGCCGAAACCGAAGGCGCCATCCTTGCCCGGCAGTTCTCCAATCCCGCCAACCCCGCAGTGCACCGTGCCACCACCGCCGAAGAAATCTGGAAGGACACAGACGGCGCAGTGGACATCTTCATCGCAGGCTTTGGTACTGGCGGTACCGTCACCGGTGTGGGCAACGTGCTGAAAGAGCGCAAGCCTTCAGTGGAAATCTACGGTGTGGAACCAGAAGCATCCGCCCTGCTCACCACCGGCAAGGCTGGCCCCCATAAGATTCAGGGTCTCGGCGCCAACTTCATCCCCGACATCCTGGACCGCAAAGTACTTGATGATGTCTACACCGTCTCCAACGAAGATGCCATTGAGACCGCCCGCAAACTCGCTTCCGAAGAGGGCATCCTTGGCGGCATCTCCACCGGTGCCAATGTCTACGCTGCCTTGAGGCTTGCTGCGTTGGAAGAAAACCGCGGCAAAACCATCGTCACCGTTGCCTGCGACTACGGTGAGCGCTACGTCTCCACCGTACTTTTCGACGACATCCGCAACTAGACCACCCAGTCTCCACACCCCTGCGTCATTGCGTGACGCGCGGGGTGTTTTCTATAGAATTGAACCCCATGAATCGCATCGTCTCGATGATCCGCGAAGACCTCGCCAACGCCCGCGACCACGACCCCGCAGCCCGTGGCGATATCGAAAACGCCGTCATTTACTCCGGGCTACACGCCATCTGGGCCTACCGCATCGCCCACGTCCTGTGGAAACGCGGACTGAAACTCCCGGCGCGCATCCTCTCCCAGTTCACGCGCTTTCTCACCGGCGTGGAAATCCACCCCGGCGCCACCATCGGTCGGCGCTTCTTCATCGACCACGGCATGGGAGTGGTCATTGGCGAAACCGCTGACATCGGCGACGGCGTGATGCTGTACCACGGGGTAACCCTGGGCGGTCAGGTGCTCACCCAGACAAAACGCCATCCCACCCTGGAAGACAACGTCACCGTGGGCGCTGGGGCGAAAGTGCTGGGCCCCATCACCATCGGGGAAGGCAGCGCCATTGGCGCCAACGCTGTAGTGACCAAAGACGTCCCCGCCAACCACATTGCCGTGGGCATCCCGGCGAAAAGCCGACCCCGCAAGTCCGAGGAATGCATCAAACTGGTGGACCCGGACGCTTACGTGGTGGCTGACTACTCCATATAGCCTGGGTTTTTGGCCACGAAATTGGCCACTGCGGAACAGGTGGGGACAATGCTGAAGCCGCTGCGCAGGGAGTCATCCAGTGCTTCCTTGATCAGTGGCTTTGATAGTCCCTGGCCCTGGAACTCGTCGAAGACCACGGTGTGGTTGAAATCGCGAACGGTGCCTGATTCAACATAATCGGCAAACCCCGCGACCTGCCCATCCACCTCAATGGTGTAGCGGCTCTCGGCCGGGTTGTGCTGCGTGACAATAGCCATACGATCATCTCCTTGATTCATGGATTTAGGGCATATCGTACGCAAAAAGCGCCTGCTACATGTCTAGCAGACGCTTTTAGGTGTGCCCAAGACCAGGATCGAACTGGTGACCTTCCACTTTTCAGGCGGATGCTCTACCGACTGAGCTACCTGGGCAGAGTTTTTGGTTTTTACTCCATGAAAACTCCGCGACCCTGACGGGACTTGAACCCGCGACCTCCGCCGTGACAGGGCGGCGCGCTAACCAACTGCGCCACAGGGCCAAAAAGATTATGCCTGGGTTGCCCCATCGCACGAGAAAAAACTTTACACAGGTGATAGGAATACTGGCAAACCGGCATGTCAATAGGCCATTTGCACGAGCACTGCGGTTGCCAAGTGCACTGATGCAAGCGCCAAAGGTGCTACGACGGCACCGACGACGCGGCGTCGACACCCGATGGCGGCATCCAAGACCTGAATGGTACCCGCAACTACAAGCCACGGGACCGCATGCTGAACGGCGACGATGAGCACATATACCAAGCCTGCGCCGAAAGGAATGGCGCGGGCCGCATACATGGCGGCGTAGTAGCGGGACCCCGCATCGGCAGGCGCACCCGATAGGAGCGTGGGCCGAGCCAAGGCCACTATGCCAAAAACAATGGTGACCATTGCCATGACGGCATTGATGCCAATGATCCAGTTCATTGGAGGTTACCTTCCATCGTGGTTAAGCACCGACGCAGCACCGCAATATCATGGTCAGATAGCCCGGCCACGGCGCGGGCATTCACAGCGGCTGCGGCCTCGCGAGCTTGGCGTATGTCTTGTGTGGCTTCCGGGGCAAGCGAGACGACATGCCGCCGGGCATCTTCTGGGGATTTTGAGCGCACAATACGGCCCCGCTGCTCCAACCTGCGCAGAAGCTCCGTGAGCGTGGCGACATCCATGCCGGTGCGTTTGGATATTTCTTTTTGGGAACTGCCCGGGTGCTCATAAATGTCCTGCAGGACAGCAAACTGCGCGGAGGTCATGCCGCCTGGGATTGTTGCCAACGCCGAGGTAAACGCGGCGTGAAATTCACGGGCGAGGCGGTTGACCAGGAAACCCATGGATGTGGGGAGAAAATCAGGGGACATAATTCGTATACTAATTAATTTGAGGCGGATGGTCTAGGGGTGGACGAGTGCGCGCACAAAGCACGTGACTCATCACGCTCTGTCAAAAGCCCATATCCATGACAAAAGTCATGCCTTGCCCATGACAACAGCTACGTGTCAGGCATAAGCTACCCGACAACACTAAAAAGTATGAATACAGAAGTCATTCACGCACGCGACGTGATCAAGGAGTTCAGGGACCGTTCTAAAGGGACATTCCGCGCGGTCAACCAGGTGAACCTTGACATTAAGCAGGGAGAAATCATCGCCCTGCTAGGGCCAAACGGTGCCGGGAAATCGACGCTGATAGACATGATCCTAGGGCTGACCACACCGACAAGCGGGACGATACAAGCCTTTGGGTCGGCACCACGGCAGGCCATCGCGGCGTCGAAAATCGGGGCGGTCCTGCAAACCGGTGGGCTATTGGGAAACCTCACGGTATGGGAAACGGTGGCTATGATCGCCACCACCTTCCCCAACCCACAGCTGCCGGAAACCGTCCTCCGACGCACCAATCTCAGCCACCTCGCCCGGCGGCGCGTGGCTAAATGCTCCGGTGGCGAGCAACAGCGGCTCCGCTTCGCCCTAGCACTACTGCCCGACCCGGACTTCCTCATCCTCGATGAACCTACCGCAGGCATGGACGCGGGTGCCCGTCACGCTTTCTGGGAAACTATGCAGGAACAGGCTCAACACGGGAAAACCATTATGTTTGCCACCCACTACATAGAGGAAGCCCAGAACTTTGCCGAACGGATCGTCATGATGCGCTCCGGGCAGATCGTCGCCGATGACACAACGCATAAAGTTCGGTCGCGGGCGGGTGGGCGGACAGTATCGGCGACATTCCCGCCGGACTTTCCCACCGACCGTATTCCCGGCGTGGCATCACTAACCACAAACGGGAACCGCACGCTGTTGAACACCGGAGACTCCGACGCACTCCTGCGGCACCTCGTCAACCACACCCCAGCCACAGACATCATGGTCAGCCAATCCTCGCTGGAAGATGTCTTCCTCAACCTCACATCCACGGAGACCGAGTCATGAACACCCTGCGATACATGTCTTTTGACATTCGGCGTGCACTGAAAGAACCCACTGCACTGGCGGTATCCATCGCATTGCCCTCCATACTGTTCATCGTGTTTGGAGCCAGCCAAAATGGAACAGACAGACCCATCAACGACGGCAACGTTGCCAGCTACGTGATGATTGGGATGGCCGCCTACGGTGCCATCACCGGTGCAGTCGGCACCGTAGGTAGCATGGTTGTTGACGAAATTTCCGGCTGGGGCAGACAACTCGCCCTCACCCCACTGCGCGCCTGGCAACGCATCATCGCACAGATAGCCACCACCATGTCGCGGGCCACGCTGGCCGTCATCGGCGTATTCTTGTGCGGCTATTTTGGCAGCGCCAGCATGCCGATCCGAGAATGGCTGGCGGCGGGTGTGCTCTCCGTCGTCGCCGTCATCCCCTTCAGCCTGTACGGATTGGTCTTTGCCTCGGCATTCCGCTCCTCGGCCGCAGTCTCTCTGGCCTCGCTGTCGATTGTGCCGCTGGCGTTTGTAGGCAACGCCTTCGCCCCCATGCCGGAGTCATTCATGCCGTTCGCCAGGTTCTCCCCCATCTACGGCAGCGTGTCACTTGCTCGCTACCCTATGACCGATGGCATGCAGGCTCTAAGCAGCGCCCCCTACACCGTGGATGATCCGCTGTGGTACGCGCTGGTGAACATCGCAGCGTGGACCCTCATTTTTGCGCTCATCTGCACGCTCCTGTGGCGCCGCGATAAGGGCCGGTAGACGCCGGTATGGGCCGCTGAGGTTTCGATAGGCTGAAACCATGTCCACACGCTACGTCCTACAAGCAGGCGTCTGGCTGATTTTCCTCACCTTATTCATCACGGACGTTTCCAACTCAGACCACAGCGCCGTCATCAAAACCACAAGCTACGCGTTGACGGTGCTGTTCATCGCCGTATACCTGCTAAGCATGATGATGCTCCGGCATCCCGCATGGCGGTTACGCATTGATGTTGTGGCCTGGGTGGTGGTACTGCTCGCCATCACCGTCACGATAGGGTGGCTGACCAGGCTTCCTTCCACCGCGACCTTTGTGCCGTACATCATTGCGGTGATTCTGTACAAACTGGAATGGCGAATGGTCATTCCTACCACGATCACCCTGCTCATCGCTTTGCCGCTGCTGATCGTAGGATTGATCAACGATGACTATGGCCCCATCACGCTGGCCATTGTGGTCATGGTAATCATTGCGGGGCGCTACGGGGTGGAAGTGGACTTCGTCCGACGAGACGTGGAACAGCAGCTTGCCATAGTGCAGGAACGCGAACGCGTGGCCCGCGACGTCCACGACGTGCTGGGGCACTCCCTCACCGTCATCAACCTGAAATCCGAACTCGCCCGCAAACTCATCGACCACGACCCCGAGCAGGCCCGGCGCGAAATCGAGGCAGTGGCTGAACTCAGTCGTTCCGCGCTTGGCGAAGCTCGCGCCACCGTCACTCACCTGCGCACACCTGATCTGGCACGCGAACTGGTGTCCGCCGCCGAGGCACTGGCTACCGCATCAATCCGCGCGACGGTTCCGGCACCTCACCACGCGACACGCATTCCCGACGACACCTCCCGCGTATTTGCCTGGGCCCTAAAGGAGGCCGTGACCAACGTGATCAGGCATTCGGGGGCCACGCACTGCGTCGTCGAACTGGCCCCATCTCGCCTTGTTGTGCGTGACGACGGCCGCGGCTTCCGCAGCACTCACCGAGGAAACGGTCTCGGTGGGCTGGAAGCTCGGGTAGCGGAATCCGGCGGAACCCTGACCATCACCTCCGACTCATCTGGAACCGAACTGAACATCACCATGGACACGCCATGATCACTCTTCTCATTGCTGACGATCAAGCCCTTGTTCGGGGCGCACTTGCAGCACTCCTCAACCTCGAAAAAGACCTCCAGGTGGTGGCGGAAGTCGGCTCCGGCACTGAGATTGTTGCCGCCGCCCTGAAAGCACATGTTGACGTGGCGCTCATTGATATTGAGATGCCCGGCATGGACGGCATCACTGCCACCCAGGCACTCACTGACGCCCTCCCCACCTGTGCCACCATCATCGTGACTACCTTTGGACGACCCGGATACCTCAAACGTGCCGTCGCCGCAGGTGCCAAAGGATTCCTAGTGAAAGACACCCCACCACATCTACTTGCTGACGCCATCCGTCGAGTACACAGCGGACTCCGCGCCATTGACCCCGACCTGGCCGAGCAATCACTCTTCATGCCCGACAACCCCCTCACAGCACGGGAAATGGACATCTGCCGTGCGGCTCTGAAAGCCAGTTCCATTACCGACATCGCGGCGCAGGTGGGGCTCAGTGCCGGGACGGTACGCAACCATCTTTCCGCCATCATCGCCAAAACACAGGCACGTAACCACCACGACGCCGTGTACCTAGCACAGGAAAACGGTTGGTTATGAGGGGCAAATGAGTGACGGGGCGTCGACAAGCAAAAACCCTTCATGCGAAAACATGAAGGGTATCTGTATTGCGACCCTGACGGGACTTGAACCCGCGACCTCCGCCGTGACAGGGCGGCGCGCTAACCAACTGCGCCACAGGGCCATATAAAAACTGGCCTGCTGGCCAGTTCCTGTACTCCCAACGGGATTCGAACCCGTGTCGCCGCCGTGAAAGGGCGGTGTCCTAGGCCCCTAGACGATGGGAGCGCGTCGCTTGTGGCGACTGCAAAGAACTATACGGAACCATCCACAATTGCGCAAATTTAGCCCTGACGTGCACTTTTATGAACAATGATACCCGTGGGAAATGTGGCACCATTACCGAAACTGGGCTACGGTTAGTAGGGAGAAACCAGCCTCCCGAGAAAAGAACATGTACAAGATATATGAGCACCTACAACAGCCAAAGAAACCCAAGTCCGGCCCGTGCCCGACATAGGAAAAAAAGCGAAGGTGCCTCAAACTACGAGCTTATCTGGTCTTTTGCCAGACCACATCTCCCTATCCTGCTCGTAGGCGTGTTCTTCGGCCTGGTGGGAACAAGCATGGAACTAGCCATGCCCATGGCCACCAAATGGGTGCTGGACACTCTTGGTAAAGGACAATCCCTCGGCGGCCCCATCGCCATCCTGCTGGGACTCCTCGCCCTGGCCATTGTGGCGGGTTTCACCCAGGCCGCCATCCTGGGACGTGTCGCGGAAGGCATTGTGCTCGATGCCAGGATTTCACTGATCAACCGTTTTTTTCGGGCGAAACTCGAACAAATCCAAAACTTCACGTCGGGTGAGCTGGTCACCCGCGTGACCAGCGACACCGTGCTACTCAGGGAAGCTACAACCTCAAGCTTTCTCAACTTGGTCAACGGCACTGTCTCTCTCGTGGGAACCATCGTGCTCATGGCGGTTCTCGACGTCCCGCTCCTGCTCAGCACCCTATCCGCACTGATCATCATCGGCGTGTTCCTTGGTGCACTCATGCCCCACATCGGTCGCGCACGAAAACGTGCCCAAGGCGCACTCGGCGAAGTCGGCGGCATGTTCGAAGGCGGCATGCGGGCCATCCGCACCGTCAAATCAAGCGGGGCTGAAGACCGCGAAATCGCCCGCATCTCCGACAAAGCCCAAGAATCCAACCGCTACGCAGTCCGCGCCGTATGGGTCTCCTCCGCCGTCGGAGTCGTGGCCAGCGGCGGTATCCAACTCGCCCTCATCGCCGTGCTTGGCGTCGGTGCCTGGCGCGTCAGCAACGGATCCATCGAAGTATCCACCCTCGTGGCGTTCCTGCTCTACGCTTTCAACATCGTCCAACCCGTATCCAGCCTCACCATGGCTTTCACCGAAATCCAATCCGGCATGGCCGCCGCCGAACGCATCCGAGAAACCGAAAAACTCGAACTCGAAGACCTGACCGGTCTCAGTTCCCACCGGCCACGGCCATTCACACGATCGGCGGGACCTGCAGATTCAAGGTCTACATCGGACCAGCTGGAGTTGGGGCGCGCGGAGCAACTGGAAAGGTCAGCACAGTCTGGACGGTCCGGGCGGTTGGCCGTGCCCGCCGGCCGGCCCATAGAAACCCACGGCGAACTAGAAAACCCAGCGCAAGACTCCGTGTTCTCCCTGCGCAATGTCACCGCCGGATACGCCAACGCCCAACGACCCGCCCTCAGAAACATCAGCATGGACGTGCCGCGATCCGGGCACGTCGCACTCGTCGGACCATCCGGCGCAGGCAAAACCACCATCTTCTCCCTGCTGCTCCGCTTCATTGACCCCCAACGCGGCACCGTCGAAATGAACGGCATCCCCTACCACGACCTCAGCCTTAACGACGTCCGCTCACACATCGCCTACGTCGAACAAGAAACCCCCATCATCAACGGCACCATTCGCGACAACGTGCTGTTCCGAGTAGTGGATGCCAGCGACGATGAAGTCTGGGACGCCCTCCGGGCAGTCCGCCTCGACGAAAAAATCAGTGGGCTCCCGGAAGGACTCGACACCCCGGTTGGCAGCACCAGCCTCTCCGGCGGGGAACGCCAACGCCTGGCCATCGCCCGCGCCCTCGTGCGCACTCCCGACGTCCTCCTCCTCGACGAAGCCACAGCCCAACTCGACGGCATCACCGAAGCCGCTATCCAAAACGTGATCTCCAAAGCCGCTTCAACCGGCACCGTGATCACCATCGCACACCGACTTTCCACCGTTCTTGATGCCGACCAGATCATTGTGTTGGAAAACGGGCGCATCCGAAACCGCGGCACCCACCACGA
>ERZ772962.1015-NODE-1015-length-15423-cov-5.398425_pt1 | contig 15423 bp, 14 predicted proteins | sample MGYA00580676_ERZ772962 | MGnify/ENA primary metagenome ERZ772962 (study PRJEB29015, sample SAMEA2738049) | human oral metagenome | biome: human oral; feature: human-associated habitat; material: saliva | place: China | collected 2230 ...
GTAGGTGGGTATCTGGACAGAGCATATCTGTTGCCAGTCCCTGAATCCCACTGTCCACCAAAAGATTACAGCTCACCCTTTCGCGCGGCAGCTCCCCGGGCAGTGCCTCGTCGTACTTCCTTCGCGCGGCCTCCTCCGACCTCTTCCTCTCGCGCTCCTGCTGGGTCTTGTCGGACACGTCGTCGGCGCCGTCGGGCAGCTCGTCGCGCCACTCCGCGGCCAAGGACGGGCTCACGCCGTGCTCCGCGGCTACCTGGGAGAGGGTCTTCTCGCCCCTCACCACGTCGATCGCGACCGCCATCTTGAACTTTGGCGGGTAGGTCTTCCTCGTCGTCTTTGACAAACCGAACCTCGCAATCCGTGCCCTCTCGGCACATCATCGCGGGATTCGGAGGGGAGGTCAACGCGGTGTCTCAAAGACGCCAGCCACATCAATGAAAGAAGTTCACGATGTTCTTGAAATTCTGATTCTTGTAGCCCAGCTTGTCCTGTCGACCCTCCGCTTATGAGGAGGCGAGAAAGATGAAGCCCCCGCGCAGATAGCGCAGGAGCTTTGAAAGAACCCTAGCAGATCTAGACTAGGGATTCGGGGACGGGGCGAATCCGTCCGCCTGTCTTGCATTGTACCGCCGGAAGATGCCGCCAGACAAGAGGATGCGAAGCATGCACGGCGCAATCGGCTTCCGTCCTCTTGAAAACTGGATGCAGCACTGCCGGAAGAGACAACGATTCCGAATGCTTTGGCATCAGCCTGCCAGATAGTCTTCCTTCGAGACATCGATGTCGACTCCGCGCACATGATAGATGAGGTTTCCGACCTTTGCACCCTTGACGTAATCCTTTGCGACGAACTGGTGCTTCGGATAGAAGAGCGGAAGCACGGCATAGTCCTGCCTCGTCACGATATCGTCCACTTCCCTGTACATGTCTGCCCGCGCCTGCTCGTCGGTCGATGCCCGGGCGGCAACCAGGAGCTCGTCTACATGGGCATTGCTGTAGAAGGAGGAGTTCTTCTGTGCTGTCGTGCTCAAGAAGTAGGTATACATGTTGTTGTCACCGTCTGCGTAGGCAGGGAACCATCCCAGGAGCGTCATCTGCAGATTGCCCGCTGCCCTATCCTGTGCCCAGACACCGTTGTCGACGGTGCTCACATCGCAGCTGATGCCTGCCCTCGACCAGAAGTCCTGGAGGGCGACAGCGACGTTCTGGTCCTGGGCTCTCACCTGAAGCGAAAGGGCAGGAGACTCTCCCTTCTCCGCTATGATCTGTGCCGCCTCGTCTGGATCGTAGGCAAAGACCGGCGCGTCGTCGTCGAAGCCCGGCTCCTGCGGTGTCAGGAAGCCGCTTGCCGGCCTGCCGGCACCTGAGAGTACGGTCGCGACAAGCGTATCGCGGTCGATCGCCAAAGACAGCGCCCAACGGATATCGACATCCTCGAGGCCCTTTCCTTCGCTCAGGTTGAGCGCCACGAAATAGGTGCCCAAGGTGTCGTAGGAGACGATCAGGTCCTGAACATCGGGGTCCTTCTGATAGGTTGCCAGAAGCGACCCATCAAGATCGCACCAGTCGATGTCCCCGTTCTTGAATGAGAGCATCTTGGTGTTGACATCATCGAAGTAGCGATAGTGCACTGCGTCGAGAGGAGGCTTTCCTCCATGGTAGGAGTCGTTGCTCACGAGCACGACCTCGGTCGTGCCGTCGTTGCTTTCCATCTTGTAGGGGCCGGTGCCGATGCAGTTCGTGCCGCTGCCCCAGGCATCCCCTGCCGCAGTGCAGGCGCCACGCGGGAAGATCTGGGCATAGGAGGAGCCGAGGTTCTTCACGAAGCAGGCACAGAGCTCTGCCAGGCGCCTGCCATGCCTTCTGGACACCGGAGAAGGTGGAAGCACAGACAGCAGCCAGAGGACTGCCAGCATCGATTGCTGGCACCCGCAGGACAGCGCTGTGCGCTTCTGGCAGACACTGTGCACAGGACGCAGTAGCACCTTCGATATCTGTTATACCTGTTTATGCCCCATCTGCTCCCAATATGGTCAGTCTTCCCGCATATAGCCAACCGTTCACAGTCATATTCCAGCCGTTTGCCGCGATACTGTTATAACAGTTTGGTCAATTCTTCTCCGCTTTACGTTATCGTGCCACTCCCTTGATTTCGGTTTACTTGAGGCTGTCAGCACACAGGGGAAGGCGCGATGCCTTCTGGGAGAAAGGATGCGACGTGGCAAAAGATTACAGCTCACAGGCTCTCGCAGCGTCTGTGATCGACGAGGTCGGCGGAAAGGACAATATCGTCTCCGTGACGCACTGCGTCACCCGCCTGCGCTTCGTCCTCAAGGACGAGTCCAAGGCAGATGATACTTCTGTCAAGAAGACTGCCGGCGTGATCGATGTCGTGCACGGCAATGGTCAGTACCAGGTCGTGATCGGCACCGATGTCGAGCAGGCATACGATGCTGCCGTCGCCGAGCTCGGCACCCAATTTGCCGGCGGCGAAGTCCCGGCAGGGGATGAGCAGAAGAAGGGCAATGTCTTCGACCGCTTCTCCGAGACGGTTTCCGGCATCTTCTTCCCCTTCATGGGCGGCTTCATCGCGTCCGGCATGCTCAAGGCACTCCTGATCATGCTCTCCAACTTCATTCCCGGCTTCAGCCAGACCGGTGCCTATACGGTCCTGTATGCCGGTGCCGACGGCTTCATGCAGTTCCTTCCCTTCGTCCTGGCCGTCTCGGCTGCCGAGAAGTTCAAGACGAACAAGTATGTGGCGCTTGCCGTCGTGTTCCCGATGCTCTATACCTCGATCACCGCAGCCTACGCCGCCCATACTCCGCTCGACTTCTTCGGCATCCCGGTGACGCTTGTCTCCTATGCCTCTTCTGTCATCCCGCCGGTCATCATGACCTGGCTGCTCGCGAAGCTCGAGAAGTTCCTCAAGGGCCACATGAACCAGACGCTGTTCTCGCTCTTCGGCTACATGATCTGCCTGATCGTCCTGGTGCCTGTCGAGCTCATCTGCATCGGCCCGATCTTCCAGATTGTTGGCGTCTTCATCGCCGATGCGATCCTGGCTGTCTACAATGTCGCCCCGATCGTCGCCGGCATGGTCTTCGCGGGCCTCTGGCCGATCCTCATCATCTTCGGCGCCCATGCCGCCTTCACGCCGATCGCCCTCAACAATATGGCCACGCTAGGCTATGACTGGCTCTCCCCGCTCTCCTGGGGCTGCAACTTCGCAATGGCCGGTGCCTGCCTCGGCGTCTTCCTGAAGACCAAGAACCTCAAGCTCAAGGAGCTTGCCGGCCCGAACTGGATCACGGCGCTTCTTGCCGGCGTGACCGAGCCTGCCATCTACGGCGTGAACCTCAAGTTCAAGAAGCCCTTTGTCATTGCCTGCATCGCCTCTGCTGCCGCTTCCGTGCCCATCGCCGTGGCAGGGCTTCAGCGCACGGCCTTCATCGGCGTGAACCTGATCACGATGCCGGCGCTGTTCTTCTTCCCCGGCGGCTGGGCTGCCCCGATCTGTGCAGCCATCGGCTTTGTCGGCGCAGCCGTGGGCACCTACCTCTTCGGTTTCGATGATTCGATGATCACGGATCCGACCCTGCTCGAGGACTAGCTTCGCCCCCCATTTCCTGCCTGGCGGCAGCCTGCGCTGCTGCCAGGCTTCTGCTATCTGTTCTGCGCCTGCTCGAGACAGTGCTGGCGCCAGGCGCCCGGAAGCATGTCGCACTCGCGCTCGAAGATCTTGTAGAAGTAGTTCATGTTCTGGTAGCCGACCTCTGACGCCACATCCGCAATGGAGGACACGCCTCCTGCAATCAGGCGCTCGGCTACCATGATGCGCTGCTTCTGGACCAGCTCCTTGAAGGTCTGGCCGCATTCGGATCTGAGCATCTTCGTGATATAGCTCGTGCTCATGCCGAGCTCGCGGGCACACCCGGAAAGCGTGCAGGTACGGTAGTTGGCCTCTATGTAGCGCAGCACATCGAGCGCCGGGCTCTCGAGCGGCGCTGTCCCCGAGCCGGCATTGAGCTCGCAGACATTCACGAGCTCTGCAAGCACGAGCGTCAGCAGCGCATCTGCCATCTCCTCCGAACGCGGCGAGGGATCGAATGCCTCGCAGAGAAGCTCGTTCATGAAGAGCGGGAGGCGGCGGCTTGCCTGCGAAGGAAACAGGATGAAGCTGTCATGCGCCGCCCCTTTCGAGATCGAGCGCACGAAGAAGGAGGTCACGATGCTGTCCGAGTCGAACCTGCTGAAGAAGCTCGTATCAAAGTAGCGCTTGTCGATCTGGACATTCACGAGGATGTCGTCTTCTGAAAGCGACTGAATCGTGTGGACGGTGTCGGAGTCGACGAGCAGCACCTGCCCTTTCGCCACGTCGAGTATCCCGTCGTTCACGACCTCGAGGCAATGCCCGCTATACATGTAGGCAAGCTCGACGAAGTCATGCATGTACAGCGGATAGTTCCGGAAGCGGGAATGGCGCTTGGCGCGGATGAACGGAGACGGAATGCCCGGTGTCCCCGGCTTTCCCGCTTGGAAGCGCGAGAGCATGACCTGCTGGCCGCCGACATCCACGAACCTGCGCCGCTCGGGCGCAGGGGCAGCACCGTTTCGGTAGAGCTGCTCATGGTCTGAGAGCGTCCTCAGCTGCCTGTCGAGCTCTTCGGGCGTCACGGCTCCACGCTGCCTTCCCAGACAGGGATCTGATGCGGAACAGCCATGACCGGATGCGCATATCCTGGGCCTGCGTCCTGCCATCAAGATCCAATCTGCAATACTTGCCCCATACTACCTCAGGCCACACCCGCCCCCGGCACGGACCCGAGCCTGTACAACAAGAAAGGTTTCGAAATGTCTTTTGCATCGCTCTATCCCCGCATCACACGCACCCGCCGCATCGAGGACCTTTCGGGCGTCTGGGACTTCCAATTCGATCCCGAGCGCCGGGGAGTCGCCCAGGGGTGGGCCAAAGGCCTTCCCGACCCGATCGAGATGCCGGTGCCTGCCAGCTTCAACGACATCTTCACCGGCAAGGCAAGCCGCGAGTACTACGGCGACTTCTGGTATCTCAGGAAGGTCTTCATCCCCGGCGAGTGGCAGGACAAGGAGCTCGACATCCGCTTCGATGCCGCGACGCACCGTGCACGGGTCTTCGTGAACGGAGACGAGATCGCCTCCCACGAAGGGGGCTTCACGCCCTTCGTGGCCCATCTCAATGGCCATGTGCGGTTCAACGACTGGAATACGGTCGCCGTCCTTGTCAACAACGAGCTCACCGAGCATACCATCCCCTGTGGCGGCACGGCGACGCTGCGCGATGGCACAAAGATCTGCGCGCCCTACTTCGACTTCTTCAACTACAGCGGCCTGAACCGCACGGTGCGCCTGCTTGCCACCCCGAAAGAGCGCATCGAGGACTTTGCGGTCACGACCCAGATCGTGCCCCAGGCAGATGGTGGCTCCACGGCCCGCGTCAGCTACACGGTGCGCACGACAGGCACCCACCACGTCGAGGTGCATGTCCTCGACGAGGATGGAGGCGAGGTCGGCGCGGCTTTGGGCTCTGCCGGCACGATCGAGATCGCCTCTGCCCATCTCTGGAACCTGCGCGCTGCCTACCTCTACACCTTCCGTGCAGAGATCTGGGACGAAGATGCGCTCGTCGACGAGTGGTACGACGAGATCGGACTCAGGACCGTCGAGATCTCGCACCGTCAGATCCTCGTCAATGGCCATCCGGTCTACCTCAAGGGCTTCGGGCGCCACGAGGATTCGCCGGTCCATGGCAGAGGCACAGACCCCGTCGTGAACCACCGCGACTTCGAGCTCCTGAAGTGGATGGGCGCAAACTCCTTCCGCACGAGCCACTATCCGTATGCCGAAGAGCAGCTCTACGAGGCCGACCGCGAAGGCTTCTTCGTAATCGACGAGGTAGCCGCTGTCGGCATGCTGCGCTCGACCAAGAACTTCGCCGATGCCACGACCAAGGCGCAGGGCGCCACCTTCTTCGACGATCCTGCCGTGCAGGAAAAGACCCTGCCGGCACACCTTGCCGCCCTGGAAGAGCTCATCGAGCGCGACAAGCGCCACGCAAGCGTCTGTGCCTGGTCGCTGTTCAACGAACCCGATTTCTCCTCCGAGGCAGCCGTCCCCTACGCCGAGAAGGTCTTCGCCCGGGCCCAGGAGCTCGACCCGCAGAAGCGCCCGCGCAGCTACACGAATGTCACCCGGTGCCGCGCCGGCATCGACAAATGCACCCATCTTGCCGACTTCATGATGCTCAACCGCTATGACGGATGGTACGTGTCGGGCGGCCCGCGCATCCAGGATGCCGAGCAGATCCTCAAAGAAGAGCTCCATACATGGGAGAAGCTCGAGCCTGACAAGCCCTTCATGTTCACCGAGTACGGCACCGATACCATGGCAGGAGTGCACAAGCTGCCGAGCGTCATGTGGAGCGAGGAGTACCAGCTCGAGTTCTTCGAGCTCCAGCACAAGATCTTCGATTCCTTCGACTGGATCTGCGGAGAGCAGCCCTGGAACCTCTGCGACTTCCAGACCACCGAGGGCATCATGAGAGTCGACGGCAACAGGAAGGGCGCCTTCACCCGCGACCGCCAGCCCAAGGCCGTTGCCTTCCTTCTGAGGAAGCGCTGGCTTGCAAAGCCCGACTACTCGGATGGCTTCATCCCCGAGCGCTGAGAAAGCTGCATTGAGCCTGATGCTTCAAGGAGCCCTGACCGGACCTGCCGGCAGGGCTCCTTGCTCTGTTTTCTCGAAGAAGGCATGCGCCCTCCTGCCAGACACGCCAGGCGGCCCACCGCGCGCTCCCCTCGCTATTAAACCGTTTTGCTATCAGCCCCATACGACGTATAAGCATCCTTTCTGCATAATGTGTGGCTGATACCTATCTTTGCCGGCAAATTTCCCGGAGCATCCATTTGCTCTCTTGCAAGTTTGCAAAACTGGTTTACTATCAGAATTGCACAGTAGGAACGCTGATCGCTGATATGAGACCTCTAGGAGGATATGGATGGAAGAGAGATTCGACCCCCAGAAGAGCTTCTCCCTCGAGGGGAAGCTTGCCCTCGTGACCGGTGCCACCTACGGCATCGGCTTTGCCATCGCGACGGCGCTTGCACAGGCAGGCGCCAAGATTGCCTTCAATGACCGCCGCCAGGAGCGCATCGACGAGGCAGAGAAGAAGTATAAGGAGCTCGGCATCACAGCCCATGGCTTCGTGGCCGATGTCACGGTCGAGGAGCAGGTCAAGGGCCTCATGGACAAGATCTCCGAGACCTTCGGCACGACGCCTGACATCCTCGTGAACAATGCCGGCATCATCAAGCGCATCCCGATGCTCGACATGTCCGTCGAGGACTACCGCCAGGTCATCGATATCGACCTCGTCGGGCCTTTCATCATGGCAAAGGCATGCATCCCGGGCATGATCGAGAAGGGCCACGGCAAGATCATCAACATCTGCTCGATGATGAGCGAGCTCGGCCGCGAGACCATCGCAGGCTACACGGCAGCCAAGGGCGGCCTCAAGATGCTCACGAAGAACATCTGCTCCGAGTTCGGCGGCGCGAACATCCAGTGCAACGGCATCGGGCCGGGCTACATCGCAACGCCGCAGACAGCCCCGCTGCGCGAGATCCAGCCTGATGGCTCCCGCCACCCGTTCGACCAGTTCATCTGCGCGAAGATGCCGGCAGGACGCTGGGGCACGCCCGAGGACCTCAAGGGCCCGGCAGTCTTTCTGGCTTCCGACGCCTCAAACTTCGTGAACGGCCACATCCTCTATGTTGACGGCGGCATCCTCGCCTACATCGGCAAGCAGCCGCAGTAGCACAAAAGATCGGCGCCTCTTCTCCGGGGCGCCTGTCCTTCGAGAACACCCCCTCAGTATGAAAGGCACACCACCATGAGAATCGCGCTTATCAACGAGAACAGCCAGGCAGCAAAGAACGCAATGATCGAGAAGGCGCTGCGCAAGGTCACAGAGCCGATGGGGCATAAGGTCTTCAACTACGGCATGTATGCCGCAGACGACGCTGCCCAGCTCACCTATGTCCAGAACGGCATCCTTGCCGCAACGCTTCTGAACGGCAAGGCAGCAGACTATGTGGTCACCGGCTGCGGCACCGGCGAGGGCGCCATGCTCGCGCTCAACTCCTTCCCCGGCGTCATCTGCGGACACGTCGAGGATCCGCTCGATGCCTACACCTTTGCCCAGATCAATGACGGCAACGCCGTGGCCATGCCCTTTGCCCTCAAGAACGGCTGGGGCCAGGAGCTCAACCTCGAGTACACGTTCGAGAAGCTCTTCGGCTTCGGCTCCGGCAATGGCTATCCGGCAGAGCGCGTCGAGCCCGAGCAGCGCAACAAGAAGATCCTCGATGCGGTACGCGCCACAGCCTTCCGTCCGTTCCCGGAGCTCCTGCGCGACCTCGACCGCGACCTCGTGAAGGGTGCCTTCGCAGGTGAGCACTTCCAGGAGTACTTCTTCGCCGAGGCAACCGATGCCGAGGTCATTGCAGCCGTCAAGGAGATTCTCGCCTAGCAGCTGCTGCAGAGCATCGTCCGTGGGACACGGGGAAGCAGGCCTTTCCCGTGTCCCATGCTATTATTGGTTTACTAAACCCTCTTCATCCCGAGGAAGCATCATGCCAGCCACCAAGAAGCGTGTCACGATCACAGAGATTGCCCGCCTTGCCGGAACTTCGAAGACGACGGTCTCCTTCTACCTCAATGGGCACACCGACCGCATGTCGAAAGAGACCCATGACAGGATAGGCCAGGTCATCCGCGAGACCGGCTATGAGCCGAGCCCCTTGGCGCGCAGCATGAATGCCAAGCAGACCTATCTGATAGACGTCGTCGTCGGCGACATCGCGAACCACTTCTCGAACCAGATCGTGAAGGGCATCGACTCGGTGGCAAGCGAGGCAGGATACCGTCTTCTGATTTCGAGCTCGAACTTCGACCGCGACAACGAGCATGCCCTGATCGACCGCCTCATCTCGGTCGGGGTGGATGGCTTCATCGTGCAGCCGACCGCACGCTTCCGCGAAGTGGCAGAAGCGATCGGAAGCTCCGGCAAGAAGCTCGTCTTCTTCGACTCCAAGTACTATGACTACACGGCAAGCTGGGCAAGACCGACAACTACGAAGCCACGAAGCGGGCCCTCTCCGAGGTTCTTGCCAAGGGCTACCAGCGCGTGCTTGTCGTGGCGGCAGAGCCGCAGCTTCTGAGCTCGAGGACCGAACGCCTCCAGGGCACGACCGATACGATCGAAGCCCTGGGCCTCCCCTCCGAGCATTTCGTGATTCCCGACAAAGGCGTGCCTCAAGAGGAGCTCACGGCATGGCTGCATGAGCAGCTCGACGAATGCACGGTGCCGACCCTGGTCTTCGCTCCGAACTGCTGGGCCCTGCCCGACATCTATGTCGCTATGCGCGACTTCTATGGGCGCATGCCGAAGGAGGTAGGCCTTCTCGGCTTCGACAACACCGACTGGGCAGAAGTCGCCTCCCCATCCGTCTCTGTCATCGCACAGCCTGCCTTCAAGGAAGGCGTCGAGGCAGCGAAGATCCTCCTCGACCTCATCAGCGGCACTGGCAGGATCGATCCTCACCAGGTCCTTCCCTGCACAGTCCAGTGGGGCCAGAGCACGCTGTAGCAAGAAACCAGATCCCATGACCCTGCAGGAATTCTGGACAGCGCATCATGCTGATCTTTGATAGGGCCCTTCAATATCGACACGCTGCATGCTCAAAAGGAAAGCTCCCTAGACTCTTCAAGAACTGGCTCGAAGCCCTTTCCAGAAAGGCACTTCGTGTTATGGCATACGCCAGGTCGGCAAAAGCTGTCTGCCCGATGCGTTCTGAGTGAGCGCTTCAAACACGTCGAGAAGTTCGACCTGATCTAAAACGCCTCCGTACCAGAATCATTCGCTGCAGCGAAAAGCGCAGACGGTCTCGAACTGCAGATGTCCGTCGCCGCCACGTCTTCCCTCGTGCCGGGCAGGACCGAGCAGCTGCCGATGAGGAGCAGGAATGCCCCGATATCGTCACCTTCATAAAGCATCTTGTGCAGAAGCGCACATATCGGTTCGCCCTTACCGACTTGTGTCTCGGCTTGCGTCTTGATGCGATCGGTTCTGTGCTGCCGGCTCTGTCACGAAAATGCAGATGCATCCTCCCGATTTCGGGGATTCTGCTGGGCCAACGGCCATGATGAGGAAACTTGCCAGCAAGCAATCCAATGCTTCAGGGAACGAGCCGCTCTGCCGGAGTTCCCCTATGAGACTTCCCGATATCTTCCACCGCTCTCTCATGAGCGGTGGGATGCCAGCTGCCGTGAACACCTTCCCCGCTGTCAGCAATATCGATTCTGTCCGAGACGTACAGCAGGATCTCCATAGCCTCTGCCGTCTCGCTATAGCGAAGCGTGCACCTTTTGATCTGCGTCTGACCATCCGAGAGATCTATGGCCTGACTCCGGGCCAGGCCCTCTCCAAGACACGTCGCTTCAATCTGGGCTCGACCAAGGGCATCAAGCGCTTCGCTCAGGTCGACCCAGTTTCTCTGGCTTGTGCAGGACGGCGTTTCTGCTGCCCCTGTGCTTCTTGGATGCATCATGCCACGCGTCGCTGTCTTATCATCCGGCTGTCGCCGGATGCGCGGCCTGACCCATGCCTGAAGGAAGGGACCTGCGCCTGCGCTTTTGACCAGCCAAGGCACTCATGATAGCCGAGGAAGACGATTGACTCCGACACAGATTGTATATACAGCCTACATAGGATTTCAGAAGGAGGGGCGCGTGATCATCTCAACCATCAACCTCAAGGGCGGGGTCGGCAAGGCAACCACGGCCATAGCACTAGCCACGGCGGCAAAACGCGACGGCAAAGACGTTGAGCTTAACGACACCGACCCCCAGTCAAGCGCGAGCCCATGGGCGATGAGGGCAGAGGAGAACGGCGACCCGCTGCCGTTCTCCGTCACACCCGCCAATGTTACGACCGTTCGCACAGCGGAGCGCAGGCTCACGAGAGCAGAGAGCTCTTCATCGACTGTCCACCGAATGGTCGCGCTATGGACGAGGCCGCCGACTGCTCAGACCTCGTGATAGCGCCGACCACGACCGGACCTGCCAGCAACGTGAAGACCTTCGAGACCACCAAGACCCTCGGGGCGCTAGACATTCTCTACCCAATCCTGCTCACCCGCATCATCCCCAACACCCTCGGCCTCAAGCAATCGATTGACGAGCTTGAAGAACGCCACGCCAGCTGCTTCGACATTCAGGTGACGAGCCTCGAGGCCTTGAAGAGCTTCTTCGGCAACGCCTTCGATGACGACTTCTACGGATACGAGGCCGTTTACGAACAGCTCAAGAAGAGCATCAAGGAAGACAGGGAGATTCTACGGCGGCGATTAAGAAGCCTGCCCGCCGCATCATGCCCGCTGGAGAAGCGAGCACGACTCTCATGGGCACCCAGGACACGCGCAGCAAGGGCGATTCCACGGCCCGCAAGAAAGACAGCTGCATTATCTTCTGGGCTGCTGATGGGCAGAAACAGAAGACAAGTACCTATGCGGCGGATCACAATACTACCGTTTCAGGGCTCATCATCGAAGGGCTTGAGATGAGAATGACGGCCCCTTAACCTGCGGGCGGTTCCATCGAAAGGTCTGTTATTCCATCGCATGCGCGCGCAAAATCAATATCGTGTGTTGCAATCACGATACAGGCTCCTCTTTTTGATTGTTCAAGAAGAAGATTGCGAACCATGGATCTGTTGTTGCTGTCGAGTGATGCTGTCGGCTCGTCAGCAAAAATGACGTCTGCATTTTTATATATTGCTCGAGCGATACCAAGACGCTGTTTTTCGCCGCCAGAGAGTGTCACGGCACGTTCTTTTGTTCTGCCTCCGAGCCCAACCTTCTCTAGTGTTGATTCGATTGATTTGGCATCGTATTTTTCCGCTTTCCGGGAAAGCGAAACATTGTATCCAACTGACTCATCGTCTATAACCCCGCTGTCCTGATATACGAACGCTGCCGAGTCGCGCCAGAATCTTAGAACTTCGCCGCGTGCCGCATGCGACATGATCCGATCGTCGATTATCACGTCTCCATGAGTTGGCTTCATCAAAAGGCCGAGACAATTGAGCAGCGTTGTTTTTCCCGATCCGGATGCTCCGACAATTGCCATTGACGTTCCCAGTTCAATTCTCAGGTTAATTGCCTTGAAGATGGTCCTGCCCGATATATCAACGCCAAGGTTCTTTCCGACGATTAGCATTTGCTATGCCTCCTTTCGAGCGATGGTGCTGCGGAATACGGTCGAAGAGAAGATTCCACGAAATATGAACTGAGCCGATAGGTAAAGAATCAAAGGGACGGCAACTGAAAGCGTCACGTATCGCATCTGACAGGCAATCTCAATGGCGGCGGAAGCAAAGATGAGTGCCACACCAATGCATATCATTCGCTTCATGTTGTTCAGGACGATGCGCGGATACGATTTTCCGCTGGTTCTATTGGTAAAGATCCTTTCTCGATTCAATGAGCTCCATGACAGAGCCGATTGAATTGCCATGGATATGACTACGGCGCAAGCTGCTATGATGGCGGCCAGCAGAACATTCGCCCGGCTTGATGCTATCTGCGCATATAGCTGAGCGACTTCGAACAGGCGATCAATCGATGCGATGAACTCCCTTGAACCGGTTGCAGAAATCAATTCGTCAAGCGTGTCATAGTCGGAGAAGAATACATTGCCTGTCGAGAGCATGGCCGACGTGAATCCCTCGTAGTTGAGAGATGACATTGGCGCTTCGATAAGTATGACAAGGGGATTATCATAAGTTACGTTTCTTCCCCCTTGAGATGTGTTGGCGCCAAGAGCGAGCAGTCCACTTCCGCTATAGGACCAGAATGAGAAATTGTCGTTAGCGGAATCTCCGCCCCAGAGATCGGTCAGCTCTATGGCTGTTTCCGGAACATCGCCTATCTCAAGCTGTGTGATTGAGCCTCCGGATCCGCTCTTCCCAATTCCAATGTCAAGAAGATCAAGATATGCCCTGTTGACAATTACGTAGCTATCAAAGCCTTCGCATTCGCTTGCACTGAGGGACATGGATTGCTTTACATCGATTGATGCAAGCAAAATGTTGCTGCGTTCCGCCTCGTCAATCAGCTTCTCTATATGTTCCTTAGCGTAGCTGATCCCGCCATCATTTCTCTCAGACGGTATGGCTCTCAGGCTGACGCGTGTTGCGCTTGCCATTTGCTCGTACATTGACGACTGAGACAGCAGCATACGTTCATTTTCCAACAGCGAGCATCCGAAGAAAATGCCAGCCATGACTATCAGAAGACTGCAGACAGTCAACGATGATTTGAGAATCCTGATCGGGAGAGAAGAGGCTTTCCTCTGATGAAGGCTTTCAAAGGATGGGACCATTGCTCCGCCAAGGATTGACCCTGCGATAGCGGCGATGATGGAGAGCGGCAGAATAGTTGGCAGGATGGCCGAAGCAATAATATGGAGCTGAGCAAGGCCTCCAGCAAAGATCGCAACATATATTGCAAACATCAGATAGCCTGCCAGCAGCCCTTGCAAGAGGGATAGGATGGCGCATGCCGCCAGCGAACCGCGAACGCGACTGTATGGGACTCCGCCAATCAAGAGGATGCGGTTTGTGTTCCATCTTTTCTGTGCCATGAATAGCACCGATGCTGCAACAAAGAGCATCGATGCGGGAATCAGGAGACCGGACGCATTGGCAAACATTGAACCTACCAGGACGGGTGCCGTGAGTCCCGAAAGGGCATGCCACTCAATGACTATGGCTCGTGATGCTGCCCATTGCTGGATTGCGTCACGAAGGCCTGCAGTGTTGGAAGCGCAGTATGACCCGTTCAGGGTCCTCGATCCCATGTCTTCGTAATCGATCAATTTTCCCGAAATGTCGCCATCAGTCCACTGTATGTTGTCCCTATCCAAAGATGGACCGATCTCAGAATCAGTGGAGCCTGAGAATAAAACAATGTCCGTTTTCGTTAGGTAGTGCTTTTCGTCAGGAGAAACCTTGCAGATCAGGGCATTGTGCTCTTCGCCAATTGCGGCAAGCTCTCTTGCAAGCTGGCTTTTTGGTGCCGAAGAATCAACGATATTAAGAGAGAAGGAAACATCGGCACCAAATGGCGCTTGCCTCTGGTAGCTCTTGACCGATTGGGTTCCGCAAAAGCAAAGCACAATTGCGAAAGTACATGCAGCAAGTCGCATGGCTAGACGATACATGGCTTTTCCTTCCTGTTGCATCTGCAAATGATATGGGGATATGGGGCGAAAGTTTGACCCTTCGCCCCATATCGAAGCCAAACGCCTAGAAAAGCTCAAGCACGTCTAGCAGATGCGATACCAGTAGGAGTCCTGCTTGTTTTCCCAAGGAAAATCGGTCGGGCACGCAACCTACGAATACGAGACCTTTCCAGCAGCGGTGTCGATGCTGGAGTTGTAGACGCCATCAAGCTCGCAAGAGCTTCCATGAGCCTTGGAGCCGTGATCGTAGTCAGAGTGGATATAGAAAAGCCAGTTGCCGTACGTCCAAGTACCGCCCTCTGCAGGGTACCTGACCGTCTTTGGCGACGTGATGCGTTGCGGGCCATTGGTTGGAGCCGCCCCGGCGGCCATTGCTACCGTGGGAGATACCATCGCCACCGCAAGGAGTGCTGAGCATACCCCATAAAAGAACCGCTTGAATATTTCAGCTCCAATCTCCGATCCTGACCTTACACTTCCAGTAGACAAGGTATTCTTATCTACTTAAATCAATATTAACTGATAATCTACGTCATACTTTCATATATAGCATAAATAGGAAAGAGCGCGGTGAACGGTCGCACTTGGGCCATAGACGATCCCCGTCTTTAGCTTTTAGCACCACGATTCTTCAGGACCCGGGACATGGCCCGGAACCGCAAAAGCCAGCCCTGAGCTGGCTTTTTTCATGCCTGTATGCTTGATCCGGAAATCGCTCCCTGATAGAATATATACATGGTGCTATGGTGCTTTACGTTGACAGGGAGGCTGCGATGGCCTACTTCCTCAAGCAGACGCGCAACAAGAAGGGGCTTTATCTCCAGATCTACGAGAGCCACTGGGACCCCAAGCGCGGCCATACCGCGCACAGGTCCGTGAAGGCGCTGGGCTATGCCGACGCGCTGATGGAGAAGGGCATCGCCGATCCCGTCTCCCATTACAAGCGCGAGGTGGCCCGCATGAATGCCGAGCGCAAGGCCGGCATGGAGAGGGAGAGGGTGCGGGAGATCTCCGATGTCCCGGCGACGAGGCATCTCGGCCACTTCGCGCTCAAGGCGGTGGACACGGCCCTCGGCACGG
>ERZ772962.1016-NODE-1016-length-15422-cov-10.446411_pt1 | contig 15422 bp, 10 predicted proteins | sample MGYA00580676_ERZ772962 | MGnify/ENA primary metagenome ERZ772962 (study PRJEB29015, sample SAMEA2738049) | human oral metagenome | biome: human oral; feature: human-associated habitat; material: saliva | place: China | collected 2230 ...
TGGTCAGCGGGCCAGTAGGTCTGAAATCAGCCAGACCCGCGTTCTGTGCTGATCCCAGAAAATCACTCAGCCGCTGGCCGCTCGACCCCGGCGAATTGGCCACCGACTGCACCAAGCCCTGAAACGCGCTGTCTGCCGAACCCAGCCACGGGGGAGTTAATGCTGCATGCGCCAGCGGGGCGGTGAAAACGCTGGCCAAGGCAGTAAATAGCGAAGTGAGCGCTGCTGCGATCACCGTACGACGACGATTGTGCGTCACTGGATGGGGTCTCCTTTGGGGCGGGGCGTATGTGGTTTTTGTTGTGGGAGTGGGAAGGTAAAGATGTTGAATAGTGCTACCTTGATGAATGTTCAAAGGGGCATCAATGATGAAGATATAGCAGAAATAATACTCGGCCAAAATCTGCAAAGTGGGGGTGCCCCAGCATGGAGGGGTGGGTGTTCATAGAACTCATAGAAGTTGCTCACCAAATGGTCGGAAAATTGGTCTGGAAACGATATTTTGGTGAGCAACTTCTATGGGGGCGATGTTGGTTTGACAGTTGTAGCGAAAGTTTTGTGCGGCTGGGATTGGCGTGACGGCCTGTCCTTAGGGTAAAAGAGTGAGGTTCAGTTAGTCGTTTTCTATGTGGATGTTGCGCGCTTCCTGAATTAAAATTTGCAGGATGCTATTAAAGCTGGTGAGTATGCCAAGTTGGTCAGTGGTCGGGGGGAGGCTACTGCGACTAGGTTGATAGTCGGGTTGGGGAATAGATATTCGATTATGGCGTATTAATTTCAATATGAATACTTGGGAAATAAGAGACATTCGTGCAGGTGAGTTCAGGCATAGCGCTATGCGGATATGAGTCTATCTGTCTAGGCTACTTTGGCATACGGGTTCGATAGAATATTTTTCATGTCTGGTCAGTGACTTACTGTTGGCTTGTCTTGGTTGGTATGCAGTGAAAGATGGGGTGATGTGATTAAGGTGGTAGTGCTGAAATTCTGAAAAGAGATATCTATTATTTGAAAGGAGTTTGTGGTGTTTAAAATTTTCGCAGGTAAGAGGTTTACTTGGGGCCGTTTTTCAATGAAGGTATATTTGGGCCTTCTTGTGGCTTCAATGGTTGTGTTTTTGTATATTGCGTTTGTGGCTTTTGAGAGTAGGGGCGTTGCGTATACGGACCAAAATAGGCTATGGATTTGGCTTAGGTTGTTTGCGGCGTCCTTGCTTCTTTTGTCTTCTCTGTTTGGATTGGCGGGTGAATATCTATCGAGATCTTTTTCGGATAAGGAGAGGGGGAAGATGTTATTGGCTCCTAAAAGTGCATCATTGGGTGGGGTAGTTGGACTGGTTTTGTTGAGTTATATTGGATCTACGTTGAGGACTGTGTATCCTGAAGCAGGTTGGTCTGCAGTTTTGGGTGTTGGTACTTTGGCCTCTCTTCTTCTGTTGCCACCTTTGAATCTGTTCATTATTGTGTTTCGGCTTAGGGTCTGGGATGAGCATGAACAACGGAAGCTGAAGTCAAAAATTACCCGAATACGACACAAGCAGAAGTTATCTTAAAATAGCTTCCGCTTGTCGAATGTAGTTGTTTGGCTGTTAAAGACTCAACGAGCTTTTTAACAGCCAAATAAGGGCCCTACCCCCGCACCCAATCACCAATCACACCGGGCACGATGCGCCGTGGCGTGCCGAGAAGGTCGGCAACGTTGCCTTCGGCTTCAACCGCGCTGGTCACGGCCTTTGCTTTCTTGTTGCCGTGCGCACCGCCACCGGCCATCGGCATGCCGCCCATCATGGGTGCCCCGCCACGAGTCGCAGATGTAGCCGAGCTACCAGCCCCGCCCGCGCTACCAGCGCCAGCCATAGAACCACCAGCTCCGAATCCGCCGCGTGGCATCGCCCCACCATTGGCTCCGCCAGCACCAACGCCTACGCCGGAACCGCCAAAACCGCCCTGTCCAGACACGTCGAATCCGCCACCAGCGCCGCTGATGCCCGTGGATGTGTGGAAAGCGCGAGTTCCTGACCGTCCTCCACGCCGATTGTTGGCACCGTATGCACCACCCATTCCGGTCATTGCTCCCGCAGGATATGCGCCTTTGTCGCCCAGTGCCGAAGCAACCGACCCAACGGATCGTGGACTCATATTCCCGCCAATAACGTTCCCAACGCCGGGCGCGCCGCCAAAGCCACCACGGCCACCACCAAAACCACCTGCACCCAGCGCCATCGCGCCGAGTCCGCTTGCTCCCATGCCTGTCGACGCCCCGCCGAGTCCCGGCAGCGCGGGATTAGTGCCGCCGAGCGTTGCGGTGCCAAGCCCAGCGGTTGTGGCTGCGAGATTGCCTGGGTTGAGCATGTGGCGTCCCGCTTCCATGAGGGTATGCGCGTTGCCCAAGCCGCCTAGTGCGCCCACCCCGCCGATTCCGTTGGGTCCAGCACCACCGGCGATGGCGTTCACGCCATCCACAACATTTTTCACCGCGTTGACTGCTGTGCCTGCGTTGGAAAGGAAACCGGCGACGTTCGCGCCGTCGAGAGGCAGCCCCGCAGTGGCGGTTTGCGTCATGCCGATGTTGGCAGTGGTTTCTTGTGCGGGCGGGGGAGGGGGTGCCTGCATGAGGTTGGTGATGGGCGGAACTCCTTGTTGTATCGCCGCTGGCAGGTCCATGTTCATGAACTTGGCCATGAACTCTGCTTCCAAAGTGCTGCGGGCAAGCGTGTCGGGGACCGTGCTTACTGTTGTGTCGATTCTTTGCAGTGCGGCCACCGCCCAATCTTTGATCTCGTTGAGTTTGGATACGGACGCAGCCATGGTTCGGGCGTTGGCGGCAAAATTGTGCCCGGTTTGCGCTGTTTCGGCAATGCGTGCCGACGCCGCGTCAAACGGCACGCCCGTGTTCACGTCAACGATTTCTTTTGCAAGGCCATCAAGTTCACCAGCAATTTTGTCGATGGCATCGGCGGCATTGTTCCATTGTGCGGCCGCGTTATCGACCATTGCGGTATTTGTTGCTTCGAATGCTGCGAGTACTGGTTTTAAGGGCGCGATACCGTTAACAAGGGGCGGGGTGAACATGAAATTGTCGTAGTGTTCTTCGGGCCGCATGGGGAAAGTAGCCGGATCAACTGTGCATTGTTGGACTGGCGAGGCATTATTACGCTCCATTGCATGCGCCATGCAGTCGTCTTGGCCGGAAATGGCGCTAACGTTGGCGCGTAGAGAGCTGTGTAGCCAGTCCACTTGCTGCTGGTAGGAATCCAACACGGCCTTGGCTGAGCCAGCACCGCTGAGTAACACGCTTGCGTGATTAGCGGCGAGCTGACTCAAACCGGGAGCTGCAGTATAAGCGCCATTGAAAAGACATCGCGATACCGCAGTTGATGTGCTTCCTGTGGCGCCTGCGAGGGCTCCCATTCTGGCCCCTATTGAGGATGTTGCTCCAATGCTGTAGTCGAGATCCATGTGATTCTCCGTGCGTCGAAAACCAAGTGCGTGATGGTGAGCGGCTGCGCGTACATTCAGCCGCTCACTGTACTTTGACTGGCGTACAACGGCGGAGGTTCCCTGGGAGGAAGAATCTCTAAATTTTCCTCCCTGAACTGCTATTTCATGGTGGGTTGCGTGACGTTAGCGAGTGTTGTTTGGCTCAATAGGTCACGCATTTCTGCGTCTGAGTAGGCCGATGCAGGGCAGGCGTAATTGACCACGGTGAAAACGGGTGTGGGTTCGTGTGCGAAGACGCGCAGCCACGCAGTTGAGCGATAGGTTCCGCCGTCTTGCCCGGTGTAGTCGATGTCCACACGCATCATGTCAACGGGTTTGCCTTCGTAGGTTTTCACGTCGGTTGACGGGGTTGCTTTGCCCTCAGCGGTGCGCATCTGTCGTTTGAAGCCATTGATGCGCTGTTCCACCTGGTAGTCGGTTTCGGTCTTGTCGGAAATGTCTTCTTGGCCGGAAAAAAGGTTCTGCATAGTGCTGTACATACATCCGTTGGGCTTGACCAGCTGATTTCGGCCCTCCTGGTCGATGAAGTCAATCTGCCACCCGGATTCGTTTGTAGGAAAGCTCCAAGTCACAGCGTCGAGAGGGCCGTTGGCGGCGCTGCTTGTGCCGGACGCCGATGCTGATGCTGACGTTGAACTCGTTGAAGAAGTGGGGGATGTCTGGTCAACCGTAGTGCTCTCGCGTGAAGGGATGGAGATGCAGCCGGATAGCTGCGTTGCCCCGGCGATCAGAAGCGCTGCGGCAGCAAGGATGCTTAGTGTTTTTCGGTGGTATTGCATGAACGTTCCTCCACAATGCACTATTGGAATTTATGTGTAAAAATATACTGCGTGATGAGCCAATATGGTAATTATTTCCAATGAATGAGACGTTTTATACAAAACCTGTTTTTGGTGTAATTTATTCATGTTTCTGGGCATCGCCTGGGTGTTATGGTGAATCGCATCACAGAGTGTAACTTTCGGTGGTTTACCTGCGTCTATGATTATATTTTGAAGAAATAGGCGGAGCTCTGTGGGGAGTTTGTTGGTTATCTCGAAAGCATGAGGGGCCGTCTATCTAGCTCAGAGGTAAGTGGGAAATAGCGGTATTTCTGTTTTGGTGTGCGGCCTTGTATTGCAGTCCTGCGAATTAAAAGTATATGCTCCGGAAATAAGATGTCTCATCGTGTAATCAAAGGTGGAGTACCCCCTTTTTTACATCGACGGCCCAGACTATCCAGCCGATATCGCCTTGCGCAGCGCCTCGCCAGCGTCATCGGAATCAACGTCCACCGCTGTGGCCGCTGCCATCACAGGCCGCAGAAGTTGCTTTTTCCCCGACGCCGAAAGTCCCCGTCCGGAATACGTTGCTACGAAATGAGGGGCATCATCGTCGCTGGCAGAGCGAACTGCGCTTGCCCGCGCATAGAATTCTCGGGCGAGTAGCCCGCCGCGCTGCCCGCCAAGAGCCAGGGGTTCAACCACAGTGTTACCAACGCCAAACGCAAAACTCACGCTGTCTGAGTAGTCGTCACCCCACCGCGCAGGCAATACAACATTGTCCATATAACTAACCCCACACTCGTCGAGCAGCTGCATTGTTAACGCTCGCACTTGTGCCAGCCCACCGGCGGCGGGTTCACGCAGTTTCTTGGCCACCACGGCGTCGAAAAGTGAACGGGCGTCGGCGGTGACGGACTGTTCAGGGCCGAGGAGGGTGCCGCCTTTGAGCACGTGGAAGCTCACTTTGCGGCGAAGATGCAGGGTGACGGCCTGTTCCCAGCGGCCTTCCATGATCGCGCGCTTGTAGTAGCCCACCCACCCTGCGTATTCCTCGGCGGTGAGGCTGCCGCCAAGCGGGCGGAAGAGCGCGGGGTCTACGGCACCGGTTTTGTCAACAAAGAGCATGCGTACGGCCCAGTTGTCGGCGTCGTCGTGCACCACAACGCCGACGTTTCGGGATTCGCGCGCCGTGAGGTCGGGGGTAAATTGTATGAGGTACCAGGTTCTCATTCGTCGGCACCCACAAAGTTGAGGGTGGGTTGGTTGGCCTCGACCTCGCCATAAGGGGAGGCGGTGTTGACCAGTTCCTGAATCCTGTCGCGCCGGTTAAGAAGATATTTTTTGTAGGCGTTTCGCGTCTGCGCGTTAAGTAGTCGTAGCGAAAACGCGGTCTGCATAATGTGTTCGATAGTGTCGCTTGGGAAAAACTGGACGCGTGCGCACCATTTTTTCACGTGTGGGCAGCGTGGATCAGGCGGCGGAAGAAAACCGGAAGGCTCCTCAGCTGGTGTTTCGCCGTCAAGGTCGGCGAAGCAGCCCTCATGCCCCACCACCCAGGCGCCGACATCGGGGGAGAAGAGGATGTTGTGTTCAGTGCGGGTGGTGTTGCCTAGCCACAGGTCAAACACCTCAATCCCGGCCGTGACCTCGGGAAAAATGCTGGCTAGCTCGGCGGGATTAGTGGGTGGAAACGTCGGCTCGATGGCGTCTACCTGCAAGGATGCCCAGGCTGTTCCATTGCGGTCGGGGAGGGTGACCACCTCGCCGGATACCACCGGCAGGCCCAAAGCTCCAGCTAGTCGCGTCGCAATGAACTCGTGCGCCAGCATTAGCTGCGCACCACCGGCTCCGCGCTGCCCGGAGTTGTCAGCTGTTTTCACATGCACCGCCACCGTGCCCCAACGGGATTCCCCCAAGCCCATGGGTTGCTCGTAGGTGCTGTCAGCGTCAAGGGAGATTAGCTGCATGCCCGGTGACCTGCGTTGCGTCATTGTCGTCCCCACATCTCTTGTTTTTCATCTCCGCGCGTTCCCCATCCTGTCTATCATATAGATGTTCGATTACGCCACTGCTACCCGCAGATGCGTGGCTGTGGGGTGGGGTGAAAAACAGGGGTGCTACATGACACAAAATCTTACATTGGGCTATGTAGCAATTAAGATTCTCTCACGTAGGAGATGGTGTCAGGAAAGGTAGTACAAGGCATGAAGTGGGTTGGGTGCGCTGCTGCGTGTGCGGCTGTAATTCTGACGGGTACCCTGGCAGGCTGCGGTTCGCGTGACGCGGCACCCACGCTGACAGCAAGCCCTGTGGTTACCTCGACAAAAGTTGTCACCGCGACCCCCGCCAGCGGAAAAGCCATTGTGCAGGACGCGGAAAAATTCCGAACCGCCGACGGCTATGTGTTTTCCTACTCCACCGGCGCGCAAGGCATGTGTGTGTTCAACGACCAGCAGGTTACCTGCCAAGGAACCCCAGAATCCGGTGTTCCCAAGGTGCAAACCTCAACCTACAGCGCATCGCCGGATGCAATCACGGCGTCGACAAGCGGACTCACCTACGGCATGTTTGACCACGCACAACCGGACCGCCTGGTGCCGTTGCGCGATAACCAGAAGGTGTTCCTGGGATCGGTGACATGTGAACTGCGCTCATCGACCTTGAACTGCGGTTCTGGCAACAATTCCTTCACCATCACCGGTGTTGCGCGCACCATCACCACCAAGGGAACCGTGCAAACGCCTGTAACCACGACGACCACCCAAACCAGCACCGCAACCCCCACCACATCCGCGCGGCACCAGCCCAGCGCTGCTGATTTCGTGGCGTGCGGAGTGACCCACAACGGGCAGAATGTGATGGCAACCAAGTCCACTCCCTGCCAAGAAGCCATCGGATTGATGGAACAATACGGCACCGTCGCTGAGTCTCAAGGGCAGGGTGCTTCGCGGCACATCACCTTTGACGATGGCTGGTCCTGCGCGCAGGCTTCCAACGACGAAGTACGCTCAACCGGCGCGTCCCGCATTTGCCGCAACGGCGACAATATCGTGGCGAGTTAGGTGTGGCCTGGCCGGGCGGGGTTTGAGGACGGCGTTGGCATAAAAGTAGGTCCACTACCAGGTACGGAAACACCCCAATTTTGTACCTGGTAGTGGACCTATCTTACGCTCCTCGAGCGGCAGCTAAGCCAGTTCGGCCTCGCGGATTTCGGTGGGGCGGCCGTCTTCGTCAATGAACACCATGCGCGTGGTGATGGGGCTTAACCCTTCGGGGAATATTGTGGACATGTTGTACATTGCGCTGTCGTAATTGGTGTGTTCGTTGAATTCGGAGTTGAGCGCCTTGGCTTCGCAGAGGTTGGCTTTGTGGAGGTTGGCACCCTGGAGTTTCGCCCACTGCAAATCCACATTCTTCATGTCCGCGCCTTGGAGATTCGCATTGCGCAGGTCGCTTTGTTGTAGGTCGGAGTTTTGCAAGCGGGATTCCTGGAAATTCGCGCTGTCCATTTTCGCGGAAGCCAGGGAGGTGTTTTTCAGGTCGGCTTGCTGCAGGTCGGCCTGCTGGAGGTGTGTCTGTTGCAGGTGGGATTCCTGAAGGTTGGCCAGCCGCAGGTTGGCTTTCTGCAGGTTAGCGCCCTGCAGGTCCGCGCCAACAAGGTAAGCACCTTCGAGATCGGTGTCGCGCAGGTCGGCATTGCGGAGTACCGCCTTGTGCAGGTTGGCTTTCTGCAAGTCAGAGCCGCGCAGGTTGGAGTTTTCCAGGTGGGCGGACATGAGGTCTGCCCCGAGCAAGCTGGTTTTGCGCAGGTCAGCACCTTGCAGGTTTGTGTCGCGCAGGTCGCATCCGCGCAAGTCCGCGCCTTGTAGGTTGGCTTTGGGGAGTTCCGCGCCCCGGAAGTTTAGGCCGCTCAAGTTGCCGGAAAGGCGCAGCCCGGTCGGGAATTTCACGTTTTCAAATTGTGCCTGGGTGCTCACTACGCCGCCATTGTTTCCGCGCTGCGCGATGAGCTGAATGCCCAGGGCGAGGCGGGTTTTGTCCAGGTCGTCGAGGGTGCGGAGGTTGGAATCCTTATGCAGGCGCTGGACAAGACCATCGCATCGTGTTTTCAACACTTCGTTATTGTTAATCTCATTATTAAAGGCAAGATTAAACAATTCCTGGCGGCGTCTGCGCCCTTCTTCGGAAAGAATGTGGCGTTTCTCGGGGGCAAATTCGGCGTCAATTTCGGTGTTGATGAGCGCCGACCAATCATCAATTTGGAAAAGCAATTCGGTGATGGCTGCGGCCTGCATTGTGGAGTCTTCACTACACAAACGCGGCAATGTGGCATTCAGTCGAGTGGACAATTCAGTGCGCCGCGCAGAGGCATGCAATTTCCGATCCTGTTCGCTGGCCAACAGAATGTGCTCGCCCGCCTGGCGGGATTGTTCGTCGCGCTCAAGTTGTGCTTGCTTGGCGGCTTCCTCCCGGTTGAGGCGATCCAGCGCGGCTGTTTCCTGGCGGCGCTCCCGATCCAGCGTCACAGCCGTGTCCTGCTCGCTGAGCGCGCGTCGATACAACGCCCATGACATGACAAGGAAACCGGAGGTCAGAACAAAAGAACCCACCAAAAGCCCAGCTTGCGAGCCAATGGCATCGTTGAACCCCGACCACAGCAGAATGAACAGGGCAACCACAAACGCAATGCCGGCAAGCCCCAGAATCATCACTTCGGGCATGGTGCTGCGCTGGTAGGTGCCGGGGGCGGGGTGCGCCTGCTGGTGGCTCGCACTGTCGTCAGACGGGCTGCTGTTCGCAGTTAGCCCGTCCACCTGCTCCACGGCAGCAATGTTGCTGCCGACGAGTTCGTCGCCAGTGGGGTCTTCACGGTGCGTCATCACGCCTCCTAATTGGGTTCCTTTATTCAAGAGGATTACATCTTAGTTAGTTTACTACTAGGGTCGGGGCACTAATACCAAACTGGCACTCATTTGGGGGAGGGTCAACAATTGTCAATAGAAACTAACAATTTACGCATGTTTGCTGACAATAAATCATCCCATGCTTCCGGCAGGTCTTAGGTATGTTCGCAGATTTAATGCCACTTATGCCCTGCGAAAAAGGAGTGGTGTGTCACAAGCCCCATAAACGGCCAATGGCCTGACGCCGAGCGGCGACAGGCCATTTTGTTTGCTTGCTTCTTCTTGTCTGGGATTCTTCGTGCCCTGGTCCTGAGCTTGAGATGTTCTTCAAGCCGTTCTGGGCTCATGGCAAACAAGCTGGGATCCCAGTCCTGATTGCGCTTCCTCCTGCGTTTTCGAGCAGCCATTGCGCCTGTGCCTCCTTTCGTGCGCTTTAGGTGTGACAGAACCAGCCATCACTATAGCGCATATGCTCACCCTTCACTTCTTCTTGTGATGCGTCGTGTGGACGGGCTGCCCGAAAAGTCGTACGTGGCTTGCGCGGTTGATGTTCTTGCCTTGTTTGTACTGCATGGTGGTGTTCACGTCGTGGAGGGCGGGCAGGAAGACCGATTCGATGGAAGGAATCAGTTCTTCGGAGTCCTCCAGGTCCGCGTCCGACTCCGAGTCCGCGCCGTCTAGGCCCTCACGCTGCGCCTCGTCTCCGCTTGCTCCACCACGCCGCAGGAGCGATGCGACTTTGGGCTGGAGTATGCGTGCGGTGTTTCCGCAGACGGTGGTGACAATGTATTCGAGGGGGCCGCGTTTCCAGATGCGTTTCCAAATGGCGGCGATGCTGATGGCCACGCCGATTTGGGTGATGAACCACAGCACGGGCTTGGCGTCCACGTCCACGATGCTGAGGAAGGTGAGGTGGAGAGTGAACAGGGTGAGGGTCATGGAGCCGATGTCGGCGAGCAGTGCGAGCGGCACGACTTTTTGTTTGCCCAGCATCAGGAACACTCCAATCAATGCGATGGCGATGCCGCCGCTGATCAGGACGGAGAAGGTGGTGTTGGAGTGTGGGGTGGGGATGACCAACCACCACATGGTTGTTTCAAGCTGATCGTTGCCGCCGCCGAAGTCGATGATGGATTGGATGTTGTCGCCGCTCATGCTGGCGTTGGCCCGCTGGATGGCTTCCAGCCCGCCGAACTGGTAGAGCAGCATTTGGGAGGCGATAGAGCTTGTTAGAGCGATGGTGAGTCCGTAAAACACCAGCTTGGTCTGGGTTTTTTCGCGGGTGAGCTGTAGCCTGCCAATGCCCATGCCGATGAAGATGAAGGTCAGCCAGGTAAACGCCGGGTAGGTTCCCAAGGCAAAGAGCGCCAGGACGGTACCGATGGGGTCGCTGATGGCTTGCTCGAGGGAGGGGTTGGGACTGGGATCGATTACGGTGACAAGCCGCGTGGCTTGGATGGCTAGTGGCCCGAAGATGGCGCAGAATCCGCCCATGACGAACAGCTGCCCGGAGGTCATGGTGGTGAAGGGGATGACCAACAGGAAGTACAGTCCGTAGTACAGCAGAATGTTGTGTGCGGAGAAGTCCATGAAGTTCAGGGTCAGCCCGAACAGCAGTAGGACGAGGGCACGGGTCCCCAGCATGATCCGGGTTTGCTGCATTCTGTCGCCTGTGTGGGGGTTGTTGCCGCCGCTGAGCAGTGAGATGGTCACCCCGGCGAGCACGGCGAAGAGGGCGGAGGCGTGCCCGGAGAAGAGGTTCCAGTTCATGGTGGGGCGGCCGGTTTTTTCGTTCAGCTCCGGCAAGGTGTGGATCGCTACCATGCCGACCATGGCTAGGCCGCGCGCGGCGTCGATACCCGTGAGACGCCCGGTGGCGCGGCCGTCGTTGGTGAAGCGCTCCACGCGGTGCCGGAAGTGCCGGATCACCGGGTGGTCGGGTCCGCTCGGCATGGATGTGCTTTGCGACGTCTCCTCTACCGCGGCGTCGTCACGCGCCTCCACCGCCTGCTTGCGCTTGCCGAGCCACGCCTCGCGGCTAGGGCGACGCCCGGGGCTGGGGCGCGTGCCTGGGGGCAAATGCCCTTCAGGCACCTGTCCCTCAGTTGTAGAGCGCAGGGGGATGGGATCGAAGCTGTTGCTAGGCATATGCCCTCTCGAACGCTAGTGGTGGGTGATGGTGAGCTGGGCGTTGGTGCTGCGGATGATCTTGTCCACGTGCCGAACAGGGTTTCCTGCCCACTGGGAGTTGGGTGGCAACTGCTCGTCGCGAAGCACCAGGGAACCGGGGCCCACCGTGGAGCGCTCGCCAATGCTGGAGCCGGGCAGCATGAAGCTGTTCGGGCCGAGGGTCGCGCCGGAGCCGAGCTGCACGGGTTCCATGGCCATCACGCGGTCATGGAAGAGGTGGGTTTGCAGCACGGTGCCGCGGTTGACGGTGGAGCGGGCGTCGATGCTGATCAGGTCGAATTCCGGCAGCCACCAGGTTTCGCACCACACGGACTTTCCGATCTTGGTGCCCATCAGGCGCGCCCACACGTTGTACAGCGGGGAGCCGAGGCTCATGCGGATCATGCTGGGCACAGCGAGCATTTCAGCGAAGGTATCGGCAAGTTCGCTGCGCCACACCAGGGTGCTAAACAGCGGCACCTGCGTGTGCTTAAACGAGCCGACGAGCAGCCATTTCGCGATGATCGGGATGATTGAGGCGGCGGTGGCGGCCGCGATAACGATGGGGCCGGACCACAGCAGCGCCAATATCAGGCCGTGCCTGTGATTAGAAATGCCCCCGGCGGACATGTAGGCCAAGGTGCCTGCGTAGACGATGGCCAGGTCCAGCCACGCCGCGATGAACAGCGGGATCACACGGCAGGCTTCTACAAGCGCACGCGCGATTTTCAGGCGCTGTGGCGGATTGTAGGTTTTCTCCTGATCGGAGGCGACGGTCACGCGGGGGATGGCGGTGGCTTTGCGTCCCAGCCAACACGTCCCCGATTCCGGCTGGTACGGCGTGGACGAGAGCACGGCGATCAGGGATTCGCTCGGGATGTCGCGGTCCGGGCCGACGATGGCGGAGTTGCCCACGAAGCTGCGCTCGCCAATCACGGCGCTGCCGATGTGAATCCAGCCGCCGCGGGAGCGCGCGCAGTTGACCAGGGCGTGGTCGGCGAGGAAGCTGCCGTCCTCGATGCAGGTCAAGTGCGGAATGGTCTCCACCGTGGAGATTTCCGTGTTCTTGCCCACCGTGGCGCCCAGTGCCCGCAGGAACATGGGCGTGTAGCAGGATGCATAAAGAAAATACGCGGATTTCAGGGTGCGCTGCAGCAGCGTGTGGGTTAGCCACACCGCCCAGCCCGTGGAACTGGAACTAGGGAAGTACCCCAGGGCGATCAGCGGTGCGACGGTGCGCACGCACAGGATGACCAAGCCCAGCCAGCTGGCTACCGTCAGCAGCGTGAAAATCGGCACGTAGAGCGCCAAGATGGGGAACACTTCCTCATAGCGCTGGAGGGTGCGCACATGCTGGAACACCAGTAGGCCGCCGGGAAAGACCGCCAGGATGGGCAGGAATTCCACCAGGAACATGCCCAGTGAGTAGGCTCCCCACGACCGCAGGCTGCCCCAACGCTCCAACTCTTCGACTTCTTCGGGGGTTTCGCTGGGCCAGGTTTCGCCGGATTTGCCCCAGTAGAAAATGGGGGAGCCGCCCCAAAACTGTCCGCTGGGGATGCTACCGGTCACGTGCGAGCCGGGCAGGATTTCCGAATCCGCCCCGACCTTGCTGTTCGGGGAGACCAGCGTGCGGGTGCCGATGCGCACCCCATCCTCCAAGTCGATGGTGCCCACGTGCAGGGTGTCGCCGTCAAGCCAGTGCCCGCTCACATCGGCTTCGTGCTCGATGGAAACGTTATCGCCAATGCTCACCAGGCCCGTGACACAGGGCTGTTGATGCAGGTGACAGTGCCGTCCCACGCGGTTGCCCAGCAGGCGGTTCATCACCACGGCTGCCGGGCTGCCCAAAATAATATCTAGGTTCTCGTAGATGAGCAGCCGCTCGGCGGCCCAAATGCGCAGGTGAGTCAGCCCGCCACGCAGGTACTCGCCGGGTTTGATGCGGAAGCACAGAAGGCGCACGCCAATGGCGGTTTGCAGCATGCGACCGGGAATAGAGAACAACAATAGCCAGCCGACAATCAGTGGCAGCACCGGCGGCTGGGGAACCCAGCCCGCGTTGAAAATCGCGGCCAGCACCCACACCACAATGATTGAGCCAACTACGTAGCGCAAGCCGTTGATCAGATGCAGGAAGCACACAAACGCGGCCTGCACAAAGCCCGAATACCAGGGGATCGGGCGGGCAAGTGGGCGCTCCTCGGTGCTGACGTCCAGGCTCTCTAGGTACTGGCCCATGTCCCGCAGGCTGCGGTGGTTATACAGCTCCGCGATTTCGGCGTTGGGGTAGGCTTCCCGCAGCGCCACCACCAGCTTGGCAATGGCCACGGAACTGCCGCCCAAGTCAAAGAAGTCGCTGTGATCATCCAGCGGCACTGGGCCAAGTTGCTCGTGCCAGCGCTCCGCCAGCCAATGCAGCGAGGGATCAATGCCCGCGAAGGCATCGTCCCCGGCGCTGGGAAGCGGCCACGGCAGGGCCTTGCGGTCCACCTTGCCGGAGGTTTTCATCGGCATCTCGTCCACCACATGCAGCAGCGGCACAATGCCGCCGGGCAGGCGCTTGAGCAGAATGCTCCTGATCTCTGCCATGTCGATGGTGGCGCCCTGCTTGGCGGACAAATAGCCCACCAGCACCGGCGAACCCGCCTCGGTTTTATGCAGCGCGGCGGCGCCAACATTCACGTTGGGGAGGTTGGTCAGGTGCTCGTCGATCTCTCCCAGTTCCATGCGGCGACCAGCGAATTTAATCTGGTCGTCGGCGCGGCCCGCGAAAATCAGGCCCTCCTGCTCGGCGCGTACTAGGTCGCCGGTGCGGTAGCCGCGCTCCCAGCCCAAGGCAGGGAACTCGGTGTAGCATTCGGCGTCTTTCACTGGGTCGAGGTAGCGGCCCAGGCCCACGCCCGCGACGATGAGTTCGCCGGTTTCGCCCCACTTGACTGGCTGATTCTCGGAATCCACCACGGCGCAGGCCCACCCGGGTACGGGGCGGCCGATGCGCACCGGGACGTCGGGAATCATCAGCGCACCAGTGGAAATGACGGTGGCTTCCGTGGGGCCGTAGGTGTTCCACAGCTCGCGGCCGGGGCGGGACAGGCGCTGGATGAGCGGGGCGGGGCAGGCTTCGCCGCCGAAAATGAGCAGACGCACAGCCTCAAGAGCATCGGCGGGCCACAAGGAGGCGAGGGTGGGCACCGTGGACACGGCAGTGATGCCCTGTGAAACGATCCATTCACCTAGGTCTTCGCCGGAACGCACGACATCGCGAGGCACCGTCACCAGGGTTGCGCCGTACCGCCAGGCCAGCCACATTTCCTCACACGAGGCGTCGAACGCTACCGACAGGCCCGCCATCACGCGGTCACCGGGGCCCAGCGGATTCTCCGTTAGGTACATGCGGGCTTCCGCATCCACCAGCGCCGCCGCTGCACGATGCTGCACCGCCACACCCTTCGGCTTGCCCGTCGAACCGGAGGTGAAAATCACCCAGGCGTCATCGTCCAGGGTGGGCACGTGATGGTCTGGGTTTCCGCCACCATGCTTATCGACGATCGCGAGATCCTTGCCGTAGACAGCCGCAACGCTGGCCTCTTCCCACACGGTGTCTGCCCGGGAATCAGGGTCATCCCAGTCCACAGGGACGTAGGCCGCACCGGCCCACAGTGTGGAGAGGATAGCCACATACAAATCAGTGGTGCCTGAGGGGACACGGATACCCACGCGATCGCCGGGGCCGATTCCCTTCGCGTGCAGCCGGGCGGCCTGCTCATCCAAGAGGCCCCTTAACTGGGAATATGTGATTGTAGCGGTCGCACTTTCAATGGCGACCTCCTCGGGATGCGCATCCATGGTTGCGCTAAGAATGTCAACCAACGTTCGCGCAGGCGGTTCGGTTTCTACACCAAAAATCGCCAGCTCTGGATGATCAACGATTGCTCTCATAAAGATGAAATATAGATCATGAAAGGGGGTGGTATCCAATATTCATTTTTACCGAAACTTAAGCCTTAATATAGCTTAAAATTCTTAGGCAAAAGTTTACTGCTGTCATGTCAACTTTTAAGGTTTATGTAAGGTTTTGGGGC
>ERZ772962.1019-NODE-1019-length-15403-cov-2.955238_pt1 | contig 15403 bp, 15 predicted proteins | sample MGYA00580676_ERZ772962 | MGnify/ENA primary metagenome ERZ772962 (study PRJEB29015, sample SAMEA2738049) | human oral metagenome | biome: human oral; feature: human-associated habitat; material: saliva | place: China | collected 2230 ...
CAGGTATTTAACTTCCTGGCTTCGATGGGAGGCAAAAGTGTAGTCGGAGTGGTTATGTTCCTGGTAATAGGAATTCTAGGGCACACACTAAACTTCGGAATCAATGCTCTGGGAGCATTTGTTCACTCCTGCAGACTTCAGTATGTAGAGTTCTTCGGTAGATTCTATGAAGGTGAAGGTAAAGCATTTGAACCGTTAAGCAGAGATACGAAGTATATTAATGTAATTAAGGAGGCAAAATAATGAGTTTAGGTCTAACTTTAGCTGTACTAGGTGCAGCAATCGCTACAATCGCGGGTGTAGGTAGTGCTATTGGTGTTGGTATTGCTGGTGAGGCAGCTGACGGTGTAATGTCTGGTGACAAGGTGAGCTTCGGTTCAACACTTGTACTTCAGGCTCTCCCTGGAACACAGGGTATTTACGGAATGGTTATCGCTATCCTGATTCTTACTAAGATTGGAATTCTAGGTGGCAACCTTGTAAATGTTTCTACACCGCAGGGACTTGCATTCCTGTTTGCAGGAGTTCCAATCGGAGTTGTAGGTATCGTTTCTGGATATACACAGGGTAGAGCAGCAGCTGCTGGTATGCAGCTCATCTCCAAGAAGGACGGAGCTCTAGGTAACGCTATCATCTATGCTGTAATGGTAGAGACATACGCTATCCTAGCATTCATCATCTCGTTCCTCATGTACAACGGCGTTCAGATTGGTTAATCGCACACAAATTGTTGTAACTAGCTTATAGAAAGGGACGGTAAGAATGAGTATAGAGTCTATAACTGAGCGAATCCTAAGGGAGGCTCAGGCTTATTCCGACAGTCAGAGAAGCGAGGCAGAAGCAGTCAAAGCCGAAATACTCAAAGAGGCACAGGTAGAGGCAGATGAGCTCCTACGAGGCTACGAGGAAAAGGCTAAGAATGATGCCGAAGTCCTAGTTAGCAGAAGACAGTCGGTTGCGGACCTCGATGCGCGCAAGATGAAACTCGCTGCTAAGCAGGCTGTTATTGATGAGTGCTACAAAGAAGCAGTTGATATGATTCTTAACCTAGAAACCGGAGAGTATGTTAAGTTTATCTGTAGACAGCTCGGTGCATATCAGCAAGAAGGTGGAGAGGTTCTGCTTAATAAAACAGATAGAGACAGAATAGGTGCTGACCTTGTAAATCTATTCAAAGGTACAGCGCTTACACTAAGTGATGAAACCGTTGATATTGAAGGTGGATGTATACTTAGAAGAGGTAATATCTCATACAATGCTTCGCTAGAGAAGCTGTTATCAAATGCAAGAGAAGAGTTGACCGCAGAGGTTGCTGGAATTCTGTTCAAGTAACCGCTTTAACCAGAAAGGAGGCATATTTTGGGAACTGATTTCGTATATGCGAGCTCATATGTGAGAAGCCAAGAAGGAAAGTTGCTCTCAAGTGAGCAGTTACGCAATATGACAGAGTCTAAAAATATCGACGATATATGCAAAGTTCTGCAAGATGCTGGTTATGGTTCTGAAGGCAACGCTTTAACTGCGGCAAATTATCAAGAAGTGCTTAAGGACGCCGAAGCTTCGTTCTTCGCTGAGGTGAAAGAACTTAGCAAGGACAGTAAGGCACTCAATATATTCTGCTATCCTGCTGATTACCATAATTTAAAGGTACTACTTAAAGCAGAGTCACTAGGTGTTGATAGAGACGAGCTGCTTATGGAAAGTGGAACTATCAGTGCAAGCGAGATGGCTAAGAGCGTCAAGGAACGTTCTACTATGAACCTCACAGAGAATATGGCAAGTGCACTCACTGAAGCGGTAGATGTTCATGCTCGTACTAATGATCCGCAGATGATTGATTTTGTCTGTGACAAGTACTGCTTTGCAGATATTATCGAAGCAGCAGAAGCATCAAAGAACAGCTTTGTTAAAGGCTATGTATCGCTTTGGATTGACACTGTTAACCTCAAGACATTTGCGAGAGTTAAAAAGATGGGACAGCCATGGAATTACTTTGAAAATGTATTTATTCCGGGCGGAACTGTAGATTTACAGGTGTTCCTAGGTAGTTATGAGGATGACTTCAAGCAGGCCACAGAAAAATTCCAGGCTTACAACATCGCAAAAGCAGTGAGCGAAGGAGGAGAACAGATTGACAATAGCGGTGATTTTACACTGCTTGAGAAGATTTGTGATAACCTTCTAGTGGAATACAGCAGAGAAGCTAAAACCGTGACATTTGGTCTTGAACCATTGGTTTCGTATCTAGTGGCTAGGCAGAATGAGGTAAAAGCTATCCGCATCGTGCTTGCTGGTAAGCTTGCTAAGATGAGCCCAGAATTAATTAGAGAAAGACTGAGGGAGACTTATGAGTAAGATTGGTATTATTGGTGATGCCGATAGTGTGCTAGGCTTCAAGGTCTTTGGGCTTGATGCATTCACTTGTAGAAACAAGGAAGAAGCTGCAGATAAATTGCATAGTATCGTAAAGGATGATTATGGAATCATCTATATCACTGAAAAGTATTACAAAGAAATAGGTAATGAAATCGCAAAATATGAAACCCTTCGTATTCCAGCAATAGTTCCAATTCCTGGAAGCGATGGGGGCTATGGCGCAGGCCTTAACAACGTCAAGAGGGCTGTTGAGAAGGCTGTTGGTGCTGACATACTATTTGGCGATAAATAATGGAGGTAATCATGGAACAAGGTAAAATCGTTAAGATATCCGGACCTCTAGTAGTTGCTTCGGGCATGAGCGACGCAGATATGTATGACGTAGTTAAGGTCGGAAATCAGGGCCTTACTGGAGAAATCATCGAGATGCGCGGTGGAAATGCTTCGATTCAGGTATACGAGGAAACCGCTGGTCTACAGCCAGGCGAGCCAGTTTACTCTACTGGGGCTCCACTATCTGTAGAACTCGGACCGGGACTTATTGAGACTATTTACGATGGAATTCAGAGACCGCTGTCTGTGCTTCTCGAGAAGACAGGCACCAATATCGCTAGAGGTGTATCGGAGCCAGCGCTTGACCGTGACAAGAAATGGGATTTCGTTCCAGTTGCAAAGGTTGGAGACGAAGTTTCGGCAGGGGAAGTTCTGGGTACGGTTGAGGAGACAATCGCCGTAACACAGAGGATTATGGTTCCTTACAAGGTTAGCGGTAAGGTTAAGAGCATCGAAAGTGGTAGCTTTACAGTTGATGAGACTGTAGCAGTTATCGAGGATGCTTCTGGAAAAGATATCGAAGTTAAGATGATGCAGAGATGGCCAGTAAGAGTTGAGCGTCCTTACAAGGAAAAGCTTTCACCTGAAGAGCCATTGATCACAGGACAGAGAGTAATCGATACAATGTTCCCAATCGCTAAGGGTGGTGTAGCTGCTGTTCCAGGACCTTTCGGTTCAGGAAAGACTGTAGTACAGCACCAGCTAGCTAAGTGGGCAGATGCTGATATCGTGGTTTATATCGGATGCGGAGAGCGTGGAAACGAGATGACAGACGTACTCAATGAGTTCCCTGAGCTCGTTGACCCTAAGACGGGTGAATCTCTAATGAGAAGAACTGTCCTCATCGCTAACACTTCCGACATGCCGGTAGCTGCAAGAGAAGCATCCGTATATACAGGAATCACAATTGCTGAGTACTTCAGAGATATGGGATATTCAGTAGCTCTCATGGCTGACTCAACATCTAGATGGGCTGAGGCTCTTCGTGAGATGTCTGGTCGTCTTGAAGAAATGCCTGGTGAAGAAGGTTATCCAGCTTACCTAGCATCCAGACTTGCACAGTTCTACGAGAGAGCTGGTAAGGTTGTATGCCTTGGAAGCGAGGGAAGAGTTGGAGCGCTATCCGCAATCGGAGCTGTATCGCCTCCAGGAGGAGATATTTCCGAGCCAGTATCACAGGCTACACTTCGTATCGTAAAGGTATTCTGGGGACTAGATGCTAATCTAGCGCATGCTAGACATTTCCCTGCAATTAACTGGTTGAACAGCTATTCGCTATATGCAGATAGACTTAACGTATGGTTTGCAGAGAACGTTAACAAGGAATTTCCAAATCATAGAGCAAGAGCTCTCAAGCTACTTCAGGAAGAGGATGAGCTGAACGAAATTGTACAGCTAGTCGGAGTGGATGGCCTATCTAAGGAAGACCAGCTCAAGCTTGAGGTCTGCAAGATGATTCGTGAGGACTATCTACACCAGAATGCGTTCCACGAAGTTGATACATTTACATCTACGAACAAGCAGTTTAAGCTTCTAGATTTAATCCTTCGTTACTATGACGAAGGCCTGAGAGGTCTTCACGAGCATGCTGACTTTAAGGCAATCACTTCACTGCCTCTAAGAGAGGATATAGGAAGATTTAAGTACCTTGAAGAGGATGTGGTAGATGGAGAGTATGCTGCACTTGTTGGCAAGCTAGAGGCTTCTATAGAAGAGCTTATTAAGAAGGCAGGTGAACTGAATGATTAGAGAATATAAGACTATTTCTGAAGTAGCCGGCCCTTTGATGGTTGTTAAGGGTGTAGAAGACGTAGGCTACGATGAACTAGGTGAGATTGAGCTTGCAAATGGCGAGCTGAGACACTGTAAGGTTCTCGAGCTTAACGGCACTGACGCTGTTGTACAGCTATTTGAAAACTCCGCAGGAATGAACCTCAAAGAGAGTAAGGTAAGATTTCTTGGTCACGGAAATCAGCTAGGTGTATCACTCGATATGCTTGGAAGAGTATTTGACGGAATGGGCAGACCTATAGATGGTGGTTCTGAAATTATTCCAGAAGAATACCTCGATATTAACGGACTAGCCATGAATCCGGCTGCAAGAGAGTATCCGTCTGAGTTCATTCAGACTGGCGTATCCGCTATCGACGGACTTAACACTCTAGTAAGAGGTCAGAAGCTTCCTATCTTCTCGGGATCAGGACTTCCACACGCTAACCTTGCAGCTCAGATTGCAAGACAGGCTAAGGTCCGCGGTACAGACAGCAAGTTCGCTGTAGTGTTCGCAGCTGTAGGTATCACGTACGAAGAAGCTGAGTTCTTCATGACAGATTTCCGTAGGAGTGGTGCTATCGATCGTTCTGTAATGTTCCTAAACCTTGCTAACGACCCTGCTGTAGAGCGTATTGCGACACCTCGTATGGCGCTAACTGCTGCTGAGTACTTAGCGTTTGAGCAGAACATGCACGTTCTAGTTATCATCACTGATATTACGAACTATGCTGAATCTCTTCGTGAGGTTTCTGCTGCTCGTAAGGAGGTTCCAGGACGTCGTGGTTATCCAGGATATCTGTACACCGACCTCGCTACTATGTACGAGAGAGCTGGTAAGAAGAAGGGAATCGATGGTTCAATCACTATGATTCCAATCGTATCGATGCCTGAGGATGACATCACTCACCCAATTCCTGACCTTACAGGATATATCACAGAGGGACAGATTATCCTATCCAGAGACCTCTACAGAAAGGGTGTTACACCACCAATCGATGTACTTCCGTCGCTATCCCGTCTAAAGGACAAGGGTATCGGTGAAGGTAAGACTCGTAAGGATCATGCAGACGTACTGAATCAGCTTTTTGCTATCTACGCAAGAGGTAAGGAGTGTAAAGAGCTCATGGCTATCCTCGGAGAAGCTGCGCTCAGCGACGTTGATAAGCTATATGCGAAGTTTGCTGATGAATTTGAGAACAAGTATGTATCACAGGGATACGAGAAGGATAGATCCATTGAGGAAACACTAGATGTTGGCTGGGAGCTTCTCAGAACGATGCCTAGATCAGAGCTCAAGCGTGTAAAGAAAGAGTACCTCGATGAATTTTATGACAAGAAGTAGCTCAGTAAGAAAGGGATGATCTTATGGCAAGACTAAATGTTAACCCAACTAGAATGGTCATGTCTAAGCTTAAAGGGCAACTCAAGGTGGCTATCAAGGGTCACAAGCTCATGAAGGATAAGAGAGATGAGCTTATGCGAATCTTTCTCGATCTCGCTAGAGAAATCAAGGCACTTCGTGAAGAGGTGGAGCCAATGCTTGAAGAGGTGTATGGCAGCTTTTCAGTAGCGCGTGCCGTAATGACACCAGAGATGCTAGAGGAAGCTCTAATGTATCCTAAGCAGAGTGTGAAACTCGTTGCGGAAGAGAAAAACGTAATGAGCATTGATGTTCCGTCCTTCGATTTTGAGCAGGAGAATACGCAGACAGGAAGCGTGTACCCTTATGGATTTGCGACCACATCAGGTGAACTCGATAAGTCTATTGAGAAGCTCTCCATTTTATTCCCTAAGCTACTTGAGCTTGCTGGAATGGAGAAGGAGGCTATGCTCATAGCTGATGAAATTGAGAAGACCAGAAGACGTGTTAATGCTCTTGAGTATGTCAAGATACCAAACTACAAGGAGACCATCAAGTATATCAAGATGAAACTTGATGAGAACGAGAGAGGTAATCAGACAAGACTCATGAAGGTTAAGGACATGATGCTGAAAGAGAATATCGAACAGCAACGTGCCAAGGATGCTGAGATGCTCGCCCAGATGGCAGAGTAAGAGCTTGGGCATAACAATCTAATAAGAAACTAGCGAGATGTAGACTATCTGCATCTCGCTTTTTTAGTGGTAATTAATTATTTTAGCTATCAAGGTACGGAGAACCACGTGCTAAGAATGTACATTATTTGTACAAGAGAATACGTTGACATATGATATTAAAGTGATATCATAATCATATAAATAGCACAGCAATTATGATGAGGACAGAGTATCAGTCCACAATCGTTCTTATGGTAAGAGCGATAAATGCGGCGAAGGAGCCTGTGTGTGATTACATAAAAGTGCCAGATACCATACTCTTGAAAGGAGGATGAAATGAAGGAGGTTACAACTTATATAAAAAATCATATCCCTCTGAGGCAGGTTATTCCATTAATTTTGCTAACGATAATGTTCAGATTAGCTATAGGAGGATTATATGAACTTTTTGTTGAATCTTATATGGATACGTATGGCAATGAGAGTAAAAATGCATATGTATCGGGCTTAGACATAGTCCTCACGGGATTTGGTATATTCATGTGTTTATACGCTATAGTTGTCTATATCGTTGAGAGGCGAAGTCATCTGCCATTTTGGTATGGGAGATGCCAGAGCGCGGGATCTAATGCCAATGCAGTTTTTGAAGCAGCCATTGGAACATCTCTCTTACGTCTTTCGCCAGCTGCAACTGCAGTCATTGCGATGCTATTCATTATTATATTTACAATAGTAAGCAATATTACGGCTAAGTATAGAGAAAAATTAAGACAAAAGTATGTAGGCCATATTGGACGAACAGTAGACGATTTGAAGCTTAAAGGTAAAGTGGATTTTGGCGGCGAGGTGCTACATGCTCTCGGTAGAGAGGTTATTCCTAAAGATACAGAAGTTAAAGCTGTAGACATTGATGGATATAATATCGTAGTAGAGAGACTTATAAAAGAATAACAATAAAAGAGCTACGAAGTTAACTTCGTAGCTCTTGCTTTTGCATGTTGTGAAGATAGCTTGAACTTAGTTTTTATAAAATTGTAAATTTAGCTGAGTACGGAAATATCTATTCCTTCTCTACCTTCGAGAAATTTCTTGATGAGTGAAAGTGCTATGTTCACTCCGCCCTCGCTGCCGGACTCAACATTAAGAGGCATCACAGGGTCGTGAAGTGACTTCCTAAGCAGGAACCAACCATCATGACCATCAAGGCTATAGTTGATGCGGACTCCTTCATAGTTAGGTAGTTCGAGCGATAAGCCTGCGGTATGTTCTGCCCAAGCCGTCATATCCTCTAGGATTTTATCTCCAATCTCACTGAAGTTGTCAGTAGTCAAATTAAATCTAATTTCCACTGATTCAGCAGGCTCGGCAAGTTCGGCAATAATGTGCTCAATGCCTTTACCTTCCTTCTTGAGGTTAGCCGCATTGATAATAGTTTGAACAGCAAGGAAAGCACCGTCATCTAGATAGTAGTTATCAGAGTAAGCTGCGTGGCCCGAAGTCTCGATAGCGAGGAATGCATTTTCGCCTTTCTTTGATAGCTCAATTGCCTTGTTGATTACGTTCTTGTAGCCTCTCTTGTATCTGAGGTGCTTTAAACCGAGCTTATCTTCGAGAAATGTGTGCAGTTCATTTGAAGTGATGCTGTCCGTAACGACTGTACCACCTGGATAATCATCTGCACCGATTGCTGCTGCGAGAGCAACGATGGCATTTCTGCTGATAGGCTTACCCTCGGATGTTACAGCAGCACTTCTGTCAACGTCAGTATCAAATATGATTCCGAGGTCAGCGCCTGTCTCGCGCACCTGTTTGCAAATCGACTCCATAGCATCCTTGTTCTCAGGGTTTGGCTGGTGGTTAGGGAAAGTACCATCAGGATCAAGGAACTGACTGCCACTGATATCCGCACCAAGAGGGGCGAGGACGTTATTAGCAAAGAAACCGCCAGCACCATTTCCAGCATCTACAACAATTTTCATGTTGCTTAAATCACCACCAACTCCCGTGCTGATCATCGAACGGAGGTGAGCAGCATACATCTGCATTAGGTTCACGCTCTCAGCGTTGTATTCGAAGGGAAGTATATGTGCGCTTGCCGCGTATTCGAGCACCTCCTTGATATCTGCTTTGTTGAGTCCGCCTTCAGCGGTAAAGAATTTGAAACCATTTCTGTTAAATGGCAGATGACTCGCCGTAACCATTATTGCTCCATCAAATTCGTAGAACGGCATAACTGTCGACATGTACATAGCCGGGGTGGAAGCTAGACCTGCATCGCTTACTTGAACACCTAGATATGCCATGCCAGACATGAGTGCATCAGCTAGGTCTGGACCAGTGATGCGAGGATCTCTTCCTACGCATATCTTGAGGTCGAATGAGTTCTTCCCTACCTTGAAGCCTAACCAGTGTGCAAATGCCGCACCAATTGCAAGTGCATTGTACCTTGTCAGGTTTACATCCTCACCTTCAACTCCGTTCATAGCGATTCCTCGAATGTCGCTACCGTTTTGAAGCTTTAAAATTTCTTTGCCCATTTTCTACTCTCCATATATAAATGTATTAAGTACGCTATGACGTAAATCACAGAACCGTCAAAATCATCGCTTGCAAATTGCTATAATAAACTTGCGCTGATATCATTATACAGAATAATGTGATGAAAATGTTATGATACTTGTTAATAATACAGTTCGTTTCATGATATTGAGTTCAATATTTTGCAATGATATAATCTAGTTTCATGAGGTGTGTTCATAAGATTTAATACAGAAGGGGATATGACTATGATAAGTGATAAATATAAAGGCATTTAAATAAAGGAATTGAAGCAAGCGACCACGTGCCTTAAACTCGTGAGTTAGAAGCAAAAGAAACTTATAAGATAACGGTGGCTAAGAAAAGTAAAATGGATAAGAAGGAAAATATGAGCAAAAAGACCAACAAGAGTAGCAAGAGAAATAGTGCGATGGACTGGGCATTTAGGGTAATCATATTCTGCTTGGTCTGTGTGATTGTGGTAAGTGGATACAAAGTCGGAACTGCACTTTATAAATACTACCATTCGAGAAGTGGATTTAAGCAGGTTGCAAAGGAAGCAAAAGTGGATCCTAATCAATTCACGGGTGTTGTAGATTTTGATGCACTTAAGAAATTGAATCCTGATGTAGTTGGATGGATTTACCAGAAAGATACCATAATCAACTATCCAATCATGCATGGAAGTGATAATGACATATATTTACACTCAGATATCAACAAGAAGTACAGTGTATCTGGTTCGATTTTTATGGATTATAGGAACAGTGCTGATTTCTCTGATTTCAATACGATTATTTACGGGCATCATATGCATGATGGCAGCATGTTCAAATCGCTAAGAGGTTACACAAAAGAGACGGACTACTACAAGGATCATAAGACTTTTGAACTTATTACACCTGATAAAAAGTATCATCTGCAAATAATTTCGTCATATATTACTCCGGCTACGAGTGATGCGTACAAGTATTCGTTTAATAATCAAGCAGATAAACAAGCATTTATTAACTATGCAATAAAGAATTCTAAAATTAGTACAGGCATTACTGCGACAACGAATGACAAGATTATTACACTCAGCACTTGTGCATATGACTTTGATGAAGCCAGGTATGTTGTAGTGTGCAAGGCGATACCTTGGACTAAGGAAGAAATCAAGGCGGGTAAGAAACTGCAGGCGAAGCTTGATAAGCAGAAATAATATTTAACTCCATCGTGGAATAAGAGAATAAATATCTATTTACAATGATCATAAATTAAAAGACGCTTAACATAACTGAAATCAATGGCCTTTGAGTTTGCCAATGACATGATTCACGGTTAGGCGTCTCTTTTATTTATATACTAGTGACTATGTTGAAATTTCAATTAAGACTAGTCTGCATCTATATATGCAGTAATTATTTTGAATTTACATCTTATTCAATATAATATAAGTATAAATGATCTTTGTGTCTACTATCACTTTATAATAACTAACAGCAAAAATACGAGAGGCGTTAATATGAGTATCGATAAAACAAAGATTCGCGATGAACTGCTGCCCGATATACGGAGTTACGCAGATAACACACCACTTGCAGATGAGAATACCTTAGATTGTAGTCTAGGCATAAATCCCTACGGATTTCCTGATGTAGTTGTGGATATTGTCCATAATTTTGACGTAAACAGACTTTATCAATACCCGCATAGCAAAGAAGCGCAGGAAGCTGTCGTCAAGTACTGGCAAGACTATGCTTTCATTGAGCCGGAAAATGTTGTTATGACCGACGGAAGTGTTTCGGCATTAAATCTTCTAGTAAATGTTTTTGCAAAACCCGATGCTGAAGCAGTCATGTTTATGCCGACATTTACCGACATGGTCGAGTACTCGCGGATAATGGGCGTGAAAGTGCACGGGATAGCTATGAGCGATGAGAATAATTTTAAAGAAGATGTGGATAGATTGGTTGCTGCGATAGATAGTAATACTTCGTTCGTATACATTGATAATCCCAACAATCCGACAGGGCAGTTTCTGTCCAATGCTGAGCTTGAGCGCATAGTTAGCAAGTGCGAGGAGCTGAAAGTGTATGCAATAATAGACGAAGCTTATGCAGACTTTATCCCGCGAGAAGAATCGGCGGTAATGCTCGGACCAAAATATAATCACATGATTAGTGTTCGCACTTTCTCCAAAGGGTTTGGACTCGCAGGGGCGAGAGCGGGCTATATTATCACCAATAAAGAACTTGTCAAATACATCAAGAAGGTCAGCAATCCCTATATGATGAATGAGATGAGTCGTGCGATAACAGCTGCAATTCTCAATTACGACGTCCAACCTGTAGAGCATGGAACGGACTTTACCATTATCAAGGGTGCACTTCGTGATGCGTGCGGAAGTAAAATAATCATGGCTGAAACAGATGATAGAGTGCCTATTTGTCTATTAAGACATATAGATGAAGGGGTGGATCTACAGAAGCTTCTAATGAAAGAGAATATCTTGACGTGTAGTGGCAGCGAATTTGAGCCGCTCGGTAAGAACTGTGTCAGATTGCGTGTTCCAACGTTAAAGGATGCAGGTAAACTAATCAAAGCAATTAGGAATGTAGTTAGCGCGTTAAATACGTGATATGAGCGATGATTAAGAAATAAATATAATTATATTCATGAAGAGGGACGAAAATAATGATTAAGGACTTAATTAAGAAAAACAGAAGTGTAAGAGGTTACGATGCTTCAAGAGAAGTAACTAATGAAGAGCTCCGTGGGATGGTTGACTGTGCCAGACTTTCTGCATCAAGTGTTAATATGCAGCCACTTAAATATGTGACTGTAAACAATCTGGAAGGAAGAGACAAAATCATCGTGCAGATATCATTCGCTGCAAAATTGTCGGAACTTCATCTCCCCTTCTCGGGTACCGAACCGATGGCATACATAGTTATATGTCAGGATAAAAATATCAGTAAAAGTGAAACAGGGTATCTCACGGATGCGGGAATCGCCGCTCAATCCATAACTTTAGCGGCTGTGGAGATGGGTCTCGGAGCCTGCATATTAGGATGTTTTTCGTCAAAAGAAATGGCTAAAGCTCTAAGACTGACTGAAAATCTTAGACCTCTACTTGTGATAGCATTAGGCAAATCAATCGAAGATATAAGGATAGTCGAGATTGAAGAAGGTGAATCAACTGATTATTATCGTGATGAAAATGGGACGCACTATGTACCTAAACGAAAGCTGGGTGACGTGATAGTTGAGTGGGAGTAGCAATCGGGCTTGAGACCGATTGCTACGTCTACCCAGTTGAGTCGAGTGCTTGCGCGATGGCTTAACTGTTGGTAGCCCCTCGGCAATGGTCAGTAGACAAGAACAAGTGCAGTAGCACGAAGTTCGAGTCACTGAGCTACTGCAAGTGGGAATAGCCCGAGCGGTTTTACACTCGATATGCAAGACACTGAACTATTGCTGAAGCCCGTCCCTTTACAGCTTTCCTACATGGGATTTTGCAGTATAGGAATCTATATTTATTTCAATCACCGTAACCGCATCTGCCATTTTTTCATTGATTTCATGTTCCTCACCGGATTGTAATTTCATAAGAATGCGAAGCGCCTCACATTTATCTTCAGTATTCTGAAGAATCTTCGCTCTGCCACGGCACATAACACTCGCATATTCCGCACTATATTTACAAGGAGTGTCTGCTGTGATGAGCTTTTCCCCACAATCAATTTCAACAAAAACGCTGTTGTTTTTCTGAAGACAATCCAGCTTATGCCCTTCTTTTGCACAATGAACATAAAAAGTCAATTTCTTTCCGTCCAGCTTGTATCCGTAATGAAGCGAAACAATATAAGGATATTCATCATCAAACATTCCTAGATGCAAATATCTTGCTCTTGCCAGTATTTGTTCAATTTTATGAAGATCTACGATTTCTCTATCTTTTCTTCTCATATTTTTTATATTCCTTTCGAACGGCGTTAAGTGTATATACGGATTATAGGCATTTCTTTTCAAGGTAAATTGTAAAATCAACTTGAACACCTGAATAAAAAAGTAATCCATGGTAGATTATTTGGTAGAATTAAGTTAGCAAAAAAATTCACGAAAGGAATCAACATCATGGATTAACTCAATTCTACTACACTTACACCTGATAGGGAAAGAAGTCAGAACTTTAAATTTCAATTTTAGCACTATCTTTTCTTGACATTATACATACTAATTGATAATATAACGGTGTTATATAACAGTGTTACATGATGACGTAGTTTAACTACAGGAGCAATATGAATACTAAGCCTTTCACGACAGATGAAGTGCAAACCAAACACAAGATTATAGAAGCTGCGCTTTATGAATTCGAGCATAACGGGTATCAGGGAGCATCTTTGCGTCAGATTGTTAGAAATGCAGGGGTGACCACAGGAGCATTTTATGGATATTATTCCAGTAAGGCGGAACTATTTGAGGATATCGTTGGCGAGCATTATAACGCCATGATGCAGCACTATATAGACGTTCAAGAATCGTTTGCCGGCAAAGAATTTGACGAACAGAAAGCGGACATGACCGATGTGTCCCGTGATTGCATGCATTGGATGCTAAATTATGCATATGATCATCTAAGAGAAGTAAGACTTATGCTCCTGAAATCAGAAGGGACAAGGTTTTCGGATTTTGTAGACCGATTAGTCGATATTGAAATTGAATCTACTGAGAGATTCAAAGTGGATCTCCGAAGTGATGTTAAGGAACAGACTCAAGAACTTCTGGATATCGATTACAGATTCGAGCATATTATGGCAACAAGTATGTTTAATGCATTTCGCGAGCTTATAGTTCATGATATGACTTATTCAGCGGCTAAGGCGCAGCTTGAGCTCATCCGCAGATTTTATACTGCGGGATGGCAGGAGTTATTTGGTGGTATTTTCTAAGCGGATATTTCTATGCGAAGATACCGCTTTTTTTGAAAACTCAAGTTAGACTAGGCTAACTAACGAGCGATTATTGATTACGAACACCCATTTATCAATATATACTATCAATTTTTAAACAATTATAACTATCTAAAAGATACTATACGAGGAGGAAAACACATGAATGATTCTTCAGGACGTCAGGGCAGCAATGCACTTGCTATAATCAAACGATTTGCGAGTACACGAAAAAGTAAATACATTTTATCCGTGATATTCGCTTTGCTGGGAGTAATTTGTTCCCTCATTCCATATTACCTGATGAGCTGCATTGTTATTAAACTGCTAGATGGGGTTAGAGATTGGAATGCCTATGTAAACTATTTTATATTGATGATTATTATGTGGACCCTAAGGGCGTTGCTGCATTCTGTGTCTACAGGATTTTCACATGCCGCAACCTTTGCTGTGCTCGGAGATATAAGAAAAGCACTCTGTTTCAAGCTTACCCGAATGCCGCTGGGAGATGTTAAACGAATTCCGTCGGGTTCTCTAAAGAGTATTATAGTTGAGAGAGTAGATAGCCTTGAAACTACACTTGCGCACATTGTACCGGAATTCACTGCCAATCTCATTGCTCCGATAGCGGTTCTTGTTTATATCTTTACAATTAATTGGAAGCTGGGTATTGCAAGCATTATGACACTGCCTGTGGCGGCTTTTTGCATGGTAATGATGACCAGAAATGCCGGAAGTCGCTGGGCAGATTGTGTAGAAAAGACAAAAAATCTAAACGATACGGCAGTTGAATATATCAACGGAATTGAGGTAATCAAGGCGTTTGGGAAGACGGATAGCTCCTATGAAAAATTTGAGAAGGCTGCACATGACGGTGCATACTGCTTTATCGATTGGATGAAGGCTACTATTCTGTTTTTTACAATTGGTATGGCTATAACACCTACAACTATTCTAACCATAATACCAGTTGGAGGGATTCTCTTCATGCACGGCTCAATCACGGCAGGAGAACTTATCACGGTACTCATCCTCTCTGTGGGCATGCTGGCACCACTAATAACTGTTATGTCATATACAGATGATATGGCAAAGATAGAAATTGTTTTCGGCGAAGTTCAGGGAATCCTTGATCGCAAGGAGATGGAGCGACCTGAAGAGACAAGACAACAACCCGAGGGAAATGATATTGTCATTAAAAACGTCAGATTCTCATATGAAGAAGGTGTGGAAATACTACATGGGGTTAATCTATCTATCAAAGAGGGTAGTGTAAATGCACTTGTAGGTCCATCAGGATCCGGTAAATCTACGATTGCCAGGCTTATTTCAGCATTATGGGACGTAGATAGCGGTGAGATTACCTTTGGCGGAGTTAATATCAAGGATATGAGCTGGGATGATTA
>ERZ772962.1020-NODE-1020-length-15388-cov-14.932955_pt1 | contig 15388 bp, 12 predicted proteins | sample MGYA00580676_ERZ772962 | MGnify/ENA primary metagenome ERZ772962 (study PRJEB29015, sample SAMEA2738049) | human oral metagenome | biome: human oral; feature: human-associated habitat; material: saliva | place: China | collected 2230 ...
CCGAGCAGCCTTGGGCGACGAATTATCAAATGTATGATTATATTTTGAATGAGTTGCCCCGTTTGATTGAGGAAAATTTTCCTACTAACGGCAAACGTTCCATTATGGGACATTCTATGGGCGGACACGGTGCATTGGTATTGGCATTGCGAAACCAAGAACGTTATCAAAGTGTTTCTGCCTTTTCGCCTATTTTGTCGCCAAGCCGGGAGAAAGCCTTTTCTGCCTATTTAGGAAAGGATCGCGAAAAATGGCAGCAATATGATGCCAACTCGCTCATCCAGCAAGGCTATAAAGTACAAGGTATGCGTATTGATCAGGGCTTAGAAGATGAGTTTTTACCAACACAATTACGCACCGAAGATTTTATCGAAACCTGTCGTGCGGCAAATCAACCGGCCGATGTGCGCTTCCATAAAGGCTACGATCATAGCTATTACTTCATTGCCAGTTTTATTGGTGAGCATATTGCCTATCATGCGGCATTTTTGAAGTAAGCTAAAGAAGTGATTCATGAATCGACCAAACGTTGGTATGAACGTTAATTTTCATGTTAACGAAAATAAAAGGCATCAGATTGATGCCTTTTATTTTTATAAATAATAATAAAAAGTGCTATTAAAATTAGCTACTTCCTAGAATCAGCATGAGGAGGCCTTTGCAAAACCTCCTTGCTTACTCTACTTAAATATCTCCCCATTCTAATCCGAATCGCTGTAAATATTTCCTCAATCGGTCGCTGTCATTGACTTTTGCCCTTTCTGTTCGGGAGACGTTGAACAATGCACGGCCGGCGGCGGCCATGTTGGGGTGTTTGCGGCATTCGTCGATGACGTGTTGCAGTTGTAGCTTGTCGAATAAATCCAATGTGTCCCAATCGATTTTATCGGGATAGTCTTGTGCTTTTTCAGACGGCCTTTTATGTAGGAGGCCGTCTGAAAAGGGTTCTTCCGACCATAGCCATTTGAGGCGTTCGATTTCAGCTTGGACTTGTTCTACCTGTATCCTGCCTTGTGGCGCGAGTGTGGCCAGGCGCATGATGCTGGCGGCGAGGTCGCGGAAGTTGCCGCGCCATGGTGCTTGGTTGGAGTGGGCAAAGTCAAGGTAGGCGGCCAGGGCTTCTTTGTTGAAGCGGGTGGTTCGGCCGAGTTCTTGCGAGGCTAGGGCGAGCTGGTGTTCGACGTTGGGCTCGATGTCTTCGCGACGGTTGGCGAGTGCGGGTAGTGGGTAATTCCAGATGTTGATGCGGGCGAACAGGTCTTCACGGAAGCGTCCGGCACGGATTTCGTGGCGCAGGTCGCGGTTGGTGCCGGCGATGAGCTGGAAGTCGCTTTTAACTTCGCTGTCGCTGCCGACAGGATAAAAGTGTTTTTCTTCAATGGCTTTGAGCAACATGGCTTGCTCGTCTAAGCCTAATTCTCCGATTTCGTCTAAAAACAATACGCCGCCGTCGGCAGTTTTCAGATAGCCTTCACGTTTTTCTGCGGCGCCTGTAAAGGCGCCTTTTTTGTGGCCGAACAGGGCAGATGCTGCGCCGTCACCGCGAAGGGTGGCGCAGTTTACATCGACAAATGTGCCCTTGATCAGATGGCGCGCTTTTTTCAATTCAAAAATCCTGCGTGCCAGCATGGATTTGCCTGCGCCTGTGGGGCCGGAAAGTAGAATGGGGGAAGGGGAATTGAGTGCGACCTGTTCGATTTCGGCAATCATGCGGTTGAAGGCGGCGTTTTGGGTGGAAATGCCGCTTTTCAGGTAGCGCACTGCGTCATCGCGTACAGCGGCAAGGCGTTCTGCTAGTACGTCGTAACGAGCCAAGTCTAAATCGATGATTTCATAATTGCCAACATCGCCTGAAATCATGCTGCGTCTTTGATTTTTCGGTGGCGCAGTCTGGAGCAACACCCCCGGAATTTGACGCGATTCCACCAATAAGAACAGGCAGATTTGGGCAACGTGTGTACCTGTGGTGATGTGGGTGAGATAGGTTTCTTCTTCTGTATCAAATGGATAGCTCGCCGCCCAGTCGTGCAGTTTGGTATAAACCTCGGAGAAGTCCCATGGGTTTGCCAGCTCCATAGGTACGAGATTGACGACTGTGTGCGGCGATACTTGCTGAATATCGGCTTTTACATGATCTGCCAGTTCGCGGTATTTCTCCGCATAAAACAGCTCCATGCGGTCAAGATGAAAATCTTGACGCTGATTCATGGCGACATTCGGCCGCCATTTCAACCAACGCTCTTGATTGAAACCTTTATCCAGCACTGTACCGAGAAAGCTGATGGCGACTTGTTTTTTAGGGTGGGTATTCATGTTTCAGACGGCCTTCAAATTATTTTTTCCAATACAAATTTGCCGTTTACTTAACTGCAAGTGTTTGTCCAAATCATCGAATCTCATCATATATCCTTTTATATTTTATTTTCTATATAACTATCTATAAATATATTTTTTAGTATTCTACGCTTCTTGCTGATAAAAGCTACTTCAAAATATATTTTCTTTATATTCAATTAATTAAAAATTATTTTTATAAAAATTTTATTCTTGGCACGCTGTTGGCTATGTTGTGAATGTAACGATACAGCAGATGCTTCGGGAAATACAGTTACCGGAGAAAAATTTTCCGTAAATTTAGTTGCTGTGTAGTTACAGGGCGAATGCCAACAAGACTACATTTGGATTAACAGGTTCGAATCCTGTCTCGTCTGATAGACGTTGAACGTCTTGTTTATTTAGTCGCCCACCCTTTTCCAATATGGCAGGCAAATGCCTAGGGAAACTACAACATGGATATCCTTATGTCGCAGGTTCAAGTCCTGTCTCTGTTGTTCCAAATAGCAGAGTAGCTCAGTTGGTAGAGCCAAGGCATGTTTCCCTGAAAAACTTGTTGCGTGCCATATTACTTTATACGGCAGTAGGCTGATGCTTGAAGAGAGCACATTAACCTTTCACGTTAAAACCGTTTCTCTTCATGTTTATCTGCTACGCTGCCCACATTTGAGGCCGTCTGAAATATTCGGACGAGCTGATATAAAAACTGTTTTCGGTACAGACGGCAAATGCCGGAGGAATTACAGCCTGCGAAGCTCGAGGTCGCGGGTTCGAATCCCGCCTCTGCCGCCAACGATGGCAGAGTAGCTCAGAGGATAGAGCGCGTAACAATTTCTCCACCTCTAGTTGCCGAAGTGCCCCCTACGGGCGGATGCCGGCAGGATTACATTGTCTGGAAACAGCGGGTTCGATTCCCGCCGCCGGAAACGGCGAAATCCTGCCAATCTAGCCGCCCACCTTTTTTCGCGGCATGGAAAAACAAATGCCTTGGAAACTACATTGGTCGCAGGTTCAAGTCCTGCCCCGCTTTCGGCGGGTAGCTCAGTCGGTTAGAGCGATGAGGCGTTTCCAAAAAACTCGTTGTTTGCCGTGCCGCCCCTTATCAATACTTTCAGACGGCCTGAAGGAGACATAGCCATGACCGAATCATTCCATATCGCCTATCAACTGCACGATGCAGGCTGGGCAAGCGTTACCGTGAAATATGGCGAAGAAAGCCATCAGCAAGCCGTTTCCTATCTGCATGATTCGCTGAAAGATTTATGCAATTTAGCACTCGCCCTGCAAAGCGGTGCCAGCATCACTGAGGCGAAAGTCCTGTTTTTAGACGAACCCGGCGAACTGGCCTTATTGGTATCTGCAGCCGAACAAAGCAACGAAGCCGAAGTGAGGCTGATTTATTCGGACGACTGGTTTTTCAGTTTCAACTTCAATCGCAGTCCACAACAAACCTTATGGCACGGCAAAGTGGACCGGTATGAATTGGCGGAAAACATCCGTCTGATTTTAGAAGATATTTATCTGAATATCGGCGAAAAAGAATATTTGGAAAGATGGGTAGAACATCCTTTTCCGAAAAAAAGCTATCTGAAACTGAGCCGCCTTTAAGGGAATAGATATGAACACTTGGCTAATCATCAGCGTCATCGTTTTTTCGACCATGATTTATCTGTCCTTCCAAAACAGCCGCAGCCGCAAACGCGAACAGGCTTGGCGGGAACAGACTTTTCCCGAAGCGGAATGCAGTTTGATAAAGGAAGGCTGCCGTTACGACATCGCACTTTCAGACGGCCGCGCCTTCAGCCAAGCCGAAATACTCGGCACGGCGCAGGGCAAAGAAGCGGAGTTTCTGTTCGGCTATGGGAACATGCTTGTTTTGAGGCTTTCAGACGGCCGCAAGGCCTATGTGCGCCAAGCCTGTGTCCGCTGTGCATGATTGAAAGCGAAAGGCCATCTGAAAGCGCGGCTTCAATGAAGTTAAAACCAATATTTACAAGTTTTACGGGCGGATGCCGGCAGGATTACATTGGATAAACAATCGTCGTACTAATAATACGAAGCAGGAATCCTGCCACAGACTAGCCGCCCACCCCTTTTCCGGTACGGCAGACAGATGCCTTGGGAAACTACAGTTAATCCGCGTGTCGCAGGTTCGAATCCTGCCCCGCTTTCGGCGGGTAGCTCAGTCGGTAGAGCATCGGCTGTTTCCCAAAAACCTAGCTGCCCGCCGTACCCCCCTTTTTACGGCGGCAGGCGGATGCCTGAAGGGATTACATTAACCTTCCACGTTAAAAAACCGTATCCCTTCAAATATTAGCCGCTGCGCTGCCAACCATTCGAGGTCGTCTGAACAGTTCAGACCACCCAAAACCAACAACACGAAAGGAAATGAAAAATGGCTAACACCACCTTGTTCCAATCCATTAAAACCCGTTTGACCGCTGCTGACACCTGCAACGAAGCAGGCGGCATCGCCTACACGCTGACACCCAAACAACAGCTCGCCCAACTTGCCGCCACCGGCTGCCTGAACAGCACTTACTACGCCGATGCGCAAGACCAGCTTGAGCAAGTATTGGAATTAGCGAAACAACTGGATGCCGAGTTTATCGCCAAAACCGCCGTGTACGCCCGTCAAAAAGGCTTCATGAAAGACATGCCCGCGCTGTTGCTTGCCGTATTGGCGCAAAAAGACGTGAACATGCTTGCCCGCGTATTCGACCAAGTGGCGGACAACGGTAAAATGTTGCGCAACTTCGCGCAAATCATCCGCAGCGGCGCAGTCGGCAGAAAATCCTTCGGCAACCGTCCGAAAAAACTGATGCAGACCTGGCTTTTGACCGCCACTGAAAAACAACTGTTGAACGCAGCCGTCGGCAATTCACCGTCGCTGGCGGACGTGGTCAAAATGGTGCATCCCAAACCGCGTGAAGCATGGCGCGCCGCATGGTTTGCATGGCTTATCGGTAAACCTTACGACCGCGAAGCATTGCCGCCCATCACCCGCGCCTTTGAAGACTACAAACAAAGCCGCCAAGGCGCATTGCCCGACGTTCCGTTCCAAATGCTCACTGCGTTGGAATTGAACAGCGGCGACTGGGCGCAAATCGCCCGCAACGGCTCATGGCAGCAGGTTCGCCAAAACCTGAACACCTTCCTGCGCCACGATGTGTTTGCGAAAAGCAAAAACATCAAAATGGTGACAGAAAAACTGCGCGACAAAACCGCCATCCACCGCGCCCGCGTCCTGCCTTACCAATTGCTGACCGCGTATCAGGCGACATCCGAACAGATGCCGTCTGAAATCCGCGAAGCACTGCAAGATGCGATGGAAACCGCCGTACAAAACGTACCGGCAATCCGAGGTAAAGTCGTGGTTTGCCCGGACGTCTCCGGCTCCATGCACAGCCCGGCTACCGGCTATCGCGGCAGCGCGACCAGCAGAACCCGCTGCATCGACATCGCCGCGCTCGTATCCGCCGCCATGTTGCGCACCAACCCGAAAGCCCGCGTGATACCGTTTGAACAAATCACGGTAAACGTGCAGCTCAACCCGCGCGACAGCATCATGACCAACGCCGAAAAACTCGCCAATATCGGCGGCGGCGGAACGGCATGCAGCGCACCGCTCATCATGCTGAACCGCGAAAAAGCCGATGTGGATTTGGTCATCATCGTGTCTGACAACGAAAGCTGGGCAGACCTCGGACAATGGGGCGGCAAAACCAGCCTGATGAAAGAATGGGACATCTTGAAACAACGCTGCCCCGAAGCCAAACTCGTCTGCTTGGACATCCAACCCTACACCACCGCGCAGGCGCAAAACCGCCGCGACATCTTGAACATCGGGGGCTTCTCCGACCAAGTGTTCACGCTGATCGGCTCGTTCGCCGAGCAAGATATGGGCGCGGATTTCTGGGTGGAAGAGATTGAGAAAACCGAGCTGGCGGCGGTGAACTGAAGCTAAAGGCCGTCTGAAAATAGGGTAGGAATATTTTTCAGACGGCCTATTTATTCAGGGCAAGCTGAGAAAAAGAATTAAGGAAACAAAATGCAAAAATTCATCTTAATCCGCGGTCATCAAGGTTCGGGAAAATCGACTTTCGCCGAACAAAAAGCCGCCGAATTTAAAGTGCAGTATCCGGATGCGGAAATCGTCCGTATTGAAAACGACTTGTTCATGACCGATGAAAACGGTGTGTACCGCTGGTCAGGCGAGGCGTTGGATAAGGCGCAGAAACGCGGTAATGCCTTGATGACCGAAACCTTAAAAATCGGACGACAAAATCCGAACCGCAACATTTTAATCATCCATTCCAACACCAACCAAAAGGCTTCGCGTTGCCGCCATTTGTTGGATTTGGCGAAAAAAAGCGGTTTTGAAACAGAAATCTACCGTATGCACAATTTCTATCCCAACCTGCACGGCGTGAAAGAGCATGACGTATTGGCGGCGTATATCAAGCTGAACCAAAACCGTGTGGCAAACGAAATCCACGTCGAAGCCATGCAGCCCGCCAACGCGGAACAGTTGGAAAAAATCAAGCAAATGCAGGCTTTCGAGCGGCAACCCTTGTCGTTTGACGAAGCGCAGCAAACCTTCGTCACCGAAAATTATCTGCAACACGGCAGCCGCAACTTTACCGCCAAAGCATCCAAGCGTTACCCCGAATTGCGCGTGTTGAAATACGCCCGCAGCGTGTTCTACGACAACCGCTTCGACGATGCACTGCTGGAAATGCGCGGTTTGATTATCGACGCGCACAACCGCATCATCGTGCGCCCGTTTAAAAAAGTGTTCAATTATTCGGAGCGTATTGCCAAAGGCAGCCGTTACCCGATCCGCGTCAGCGACGAGCGATTAGTGGATGCGGTGGTAAAAGTGAACGGCTTCCTCGGCTGCTGCACTTTCGTCTCGCTTTCAGACGACCACCCGTCCCACGGCGCGGCGTTTGACGGCAAAGTGCTGTATTCGACCACCGGTTCGCTTGATAGCGCGTTCGCGGACATGACCGCCGCACACTGCGCGCAATACGAAACTCTGTTCCGCGCTTATCCGAACCACACTTTTTTGTTTGAAGTCACAGACGCGAAAGACGTGCACATCATCCGCGAAGAATTGGGCGAAACCTTAATCGGCTGCATCGACGTGGCGACAGGCCGTCAGTTTAGCGAAGCCGAACTGGACGAAATCGGCAAACAATACGGCGTCCGCCGCCCTGAAACGCTGAAAAACATCACGTTCGGCGAGCTGAAAACCCTTCTGAAAAACGTGAAACACGAAGGCTTTATGGTATTTGATGCGCAAAACGGCGAAATGCTGTTCAAACTCAAATCGCCGTATTACCTGATTTCCAAGTTTCTGGGACGAAGCAATGAAGGCAACATCGGCCGCAAGCTCGACAAACGCCACGTCGATGAAGAGTTTTACCCCTTAATCGACCACATCCGCGACCATCGCGAAGCGTTCAACGCCATGCCTGAACTGGATAAGATTGCGTTTATCCAAGCATTCTTGCGGCAACTGTAAGGCCGTCTGAAAAACGCCGGGCGCTTGTGATAAGATGACGGCGGTGGATACTTCGTTTCATCCGCCCCCTCATTATTGCAAAAGGAAAAATGATGAAAAAAACCAATCTTGTCAAAAAATTGATGCTTGCCGCCGTAATGTTCCCGTTGGCGGCACAGGTGGCGCAAGCTGCGGAGATGGCATCCTTCGGCGAACCGCCCAAAGACTTCAAAATCGGCTATCAAACCGAGCAAAACGGCATGGTAATGGTCGAGCTCGTACCGCGAAAGCAGACCGTCGACAACTGGACAAAAATGATTACCCTGCAATCCATGGCAGGCGCAAAACCGGGCGTGGCCGCATTCGACAACAATCTGTCTACCTTATGGAAAAATACCTGCCCGGAAGGCAACTTTGTCACTGTACAGGAAGGGAAAGAAAACGGTTATCCCTTCGCATTATGGCTGATGCGTTGCGAAAACAACCCGAGCAGCAACAAACCCGAATTTACTTTGGTGAAGGCAGTACAAGGCAACGACGGCCTGTATGTGAAACAATACGCCTTCCGCTATGAGCCAAACGGTGACGAAATTGTCAATGCCATGGGGCATCTGGACAATTTAATCGTCTGCGACAATAGTGCGAAGCATCCTTGCGGCAAAAACGGTAAATAAGTGTTTAAATATTTTCAGACGGCCTTGGCAGTAAATGCAACAAGGCCGTCGGTTTAAAATAACAAAAAACAAACACTCACGCGCCGCACTCGAATGCCTCGATTTCCCCGACCTTAAGCGCATAACCACTGCTTGTGTCGTGGCGCAAATCCAACCAAATATCCACCAACGCCCAAGCGGCAGGCGCGGCAATCACATTCTGCCCCATGCACAACACCTGCGCATCATAGTTTTCCACCGAACCGCGAAGGGTGAGCAAATCGTGCGCCGTCGCCGCCCGTATGCCGCGCACCTTATTGGCGGCAATCGCCGTACCCACGCCCGTACCGCAAATCAGCAGCGCACGATCGGCACGCCCTGCCGCCACTTCCTGCGCCGCCGCAAACGAAAGCTGCGGATAAGTGCCTTCGGGCGAAGACAAATCAACCAAACTGCCGACACGCGGGTCGTTTTGCAAATGCGCTTTGAGCGCGTCTTTTAATAGTGCTCCGTTGGCCGGCGCGGCAATAACCAAACGCATACATACTCCTTAACCACATAATAAACAAACCCAGCATACGCCCGCTTGCAATACGCTTCAAGCCCAATGGCAACACTACCGCACCATAAACCGCATCGAAAAATCACAGGAAACGCAACATGAGCAAAATCTTTTTCACATCCGACCTACATTTTTCGCACAAAAACATCGCCAAATTCTGCCCGCAGTTCCGCCCGTTCGACAACATCGCCGACATGGACGAATACCTGATCGAAACATGGAACAACACAGTTTCCCACGACGACGACGTATACAACTTGGGAGACTTGTCTTTCGCCCACGACATCAAAAAAATCGCAGCCGTCCTATCGCGCCTAAACGGCAAACACCACCTGATTTACGGCAACCACGACGACATCATCCGCCGCCACAACAAATATCTGTTTGAAACCATCAAACACGACGGCCACCCGCTGCTGTCATCCGCACGAACCTACCGCAAACTCAAATTGGACGAGATAGACAATACACTGATTCTGTTCCACTACCCGATTAACGAATGGGACGGCTGCCACAGAGGCTGGTATCACCTGTACGGCCATTTGCACGACCGGCTGGCAGAAATCCCCGGTCGCGCTTTGAACGTCGGCTTCGACCTGCACGGCCGCTTCCTTACCCCGCAAGACATCGACAGCTTCCTCAGCCCGCTACCGAAAATCTCACATTTCGGGGAAAACCCAACCATCCCCTCCCAAGTAGAGGTTGCTAAAGATTTTGTGGTGCACCGCTTGCAAGTGCTCAACAATTTGTAAAGCACGAAACCGCAGCGGAATAACCGGAATTTGCGGATTTATATATTTTCGAACACGAATACCCAGCCTCCGCCCAATAACAAAAAGGCCGTCTGAAATATATTTTTCAGACGGCCTTTCATCAAAAACACCCTCAAACGCCGAACAACCGCCGCCAAACCGCCCCGCCCGTTTTATTCCGCTATATAATCGGCCCTTTTTCCCGCCGTCTGAAACCGCCCCATGTCCGCCAAAATCCAAGTCCGTTCCGTCAATCCCCAAACCTGCCAAACCCTGATTGCCGCCGGTGCCGACCCGCTGATCGCCCGCCTGTGCGCCGCCCGCGAAGTGGCCGGGCCGGACGAGTTGCTGGACAAACTTTCCGCCCTGCTGCCTTATACGCTGCTGAAAAACTGCGAAACCGCAGCCGTCCGATTGGCCGACGCAATCGAAAAACAGGAAAACATCCTGATTGTCGCCGACTACGACGCCGACGGCGCAACTGCCTGCGCGGTAGGCATCAAAGGCTTGCAGGCCATGGGTGCGCGGGCGGATTTTATGGTGCCGAACCGCTTTGAAAACGGCTACGGGCTGACACCCGAAATCGCCGAAGCGGCGGCGGCGGCCGGCGCGCACCTGCTGCTGACGGTGGACAACGGCATCGCCAGCATGGCGGGCGTGGCGCGGGCTGCGGCCTTGGGCTTGGAAGTCATCGTTACCGACCACCATCTGCCCGCCGAAGAAACGCCCGACTGCATCATCGTCAATCCCAACCAGCAAGGCTGCGGTTTTCCGAGCAAAAACCTGGCGGGCGTGGGCGTGATTTTTTACGTCCTTACCGCCTTGCGCGCCGAAATGCGCCGACGCGGCCGTTTTTCAGACGGCCTCACCGAGCCGAACCTTGCCGACCTGCTGGATTTGGTGGCTTTAGGCACGGTGGCCGACGTGGTGCCGCTCGACCACAACAACCGAATCTTGGTATCGCAGGGACTGAAACGGATGAGGGCGGGCAAGATGCGTCCGGGCATCCGCGCCCTGTTTGACGCGGCACGGCGCGACTGGCGCAAGGCGCAGCCTTTCGACATGGGTTTTGCACTGGGCCCGCGCATCAATGCCGCCGGACGGCTGGACGACATGTCCGTCGGCATCGCCTGCCTTTTAGCCGACAACGACGCGGCGGCACAAACGCTGGCGGCACAGTTGAACGACCTCAACATCGAACGGCGCGAAATCGAACAATCCATGCTCAACGACGCGCTGGCGGTCTTCCCCGAAACACTGCCGTTCGGGCAGACCACGCTGACGGTTTACCGCGACGACTTCCATCAAGGCGTAGTCGGCATCGTGGCAGGCCGTCTGAAAGACCGTTTCCACCGCCCAACCATCGTCTTCGCCCCGGCGGACAACGGCGAAGTGCGCGGTTCGGGACGCTCCATCCCCAAGCTGCACCTGCGCGATGCGCTGGATTTGGTGGCCAAACGCCATCCCGACCTGATTTTGAAATTCGGCGGACACGCGATGGCGGCCGGCCTGACCATACACAGAAACGACGTCGCCCGCTTTCAGACGGCCTTCGAAGAAACCGTGCGCGGCCTGCTGGATGAAGATGACCTGACCCAAACCTACCTTACCGACGGCAGCCTTCCCGCCGGCGACATCACGTTGGAACGCGCGCAACACCTGTCCGCACACGTCTGGGGACAGGGATTCGCCCCGCCGAGCTTTACCGATGAATTCAGCGTCGTCCGCCAACAAAGCATGGGCGCGGAAGGCAAACACAAAAAAGCCCTGCTGAAAAAAGACGGCTACGAATTTGAAGCCATGTTCTGGCGGTGCGGCGAAAACATCCCCGAACGCATCCGCACCGTCTACCGCCCCGTAGCCAACGAATGGCGCGATAATATCGAACTGCAACTTTATATCGATTATTGGGAAGCGGCCTGATTCCGGCATAAAGGCCGTCTGAAAATCTCAAACCGCGCCACGGCAAAACAAAAATACAAACACACAAACTACGAAGGAACCCTCGGATGAAACCCCTGCTTTTCTGCCTGCTCACGGCAGCCATCGGCAACTGCCTCTACCACCTCGGCCTGAAATCCGCCGACATTCAGGGCAACCCGATGCGGGCCTTGAGCCTGTATTACGCCTTCGCCTTCATCCTTTCCCTGGCAGCCGCGCCGTTTTTCGGCCCGCTGAAACTTTCAGACGGCCTCGTTTCCGCCGCTACCGATTGGCGCATTTGGTTGGTGGCCGCAGGCATGATATTAATCGAACTCGGCTTTTTCTTGGCCTACCGCAGCGGCGGCTCGCCGCAATGGTCGGGCGTGGCAGTAAACGGTACCGCCGCCTTGTTGTTGGTACCGCTGGGCATCCTGCTGTTTCACGAACAATTTTCCGTGCAAAAAGTGCTGGGCATCGTACTCACACTATCGGGCATCTATTTTTTAGCCTCCAAATAAAACGGCTTAATATCAATATACTACCGTAATCCACTAAATTTTATTGCACAAATTATATGCAGGCTATATGATGACCGACCACCTGCACCCACCATCAAAGACACACCGCTCTTCGGAGAAACCATCATGAAACTGCCCGTATTGTTCATCGGCCACGGCAGCCCGCTCAATGCCATACGCGACTCCGCCTACACCGAAGAATGGCAAAACTACGGCGACGAACTGCTCGACGAATACGACAGCGAAATCGAAAGCATCCTCTGCATCTCCTCCCAATGGCAGACCGAAGGCACGCGCGTCACATCTGCCGAACAACCGCCCACCCTGAACGATTTCGACGACTTCTCCGACGAACTCTACCGAATCAATTATCCCGCCGAAGGCAACCCCGAACTGGCCGCCCGCATCGTCGCCCTGTTGGGGGAAGAGCAAGCCGCCGTCGACCCGCAACGCGGCCTGGATTACAGTGCGTGGGCAGTATTGAAACGCCTCGTCCCCGCCGCCGACATCCCCGTCGTGCAAATGAGCCTCGACCGCCGCCTGAATGCCCAAGGCCACTTCGACCTGGCGGCCAAACTCGCCCCGCTGCGCAAAGAAGGCGTGCTGATTGTCGCCGCCGGCAACATCGTCTCCAACCTGCCGCTGCAAGACTGGCAACATCCCGACCGCGCGGGCAATGCCTACCCGTGGGCGGATTTGGCGCACGAACTGGTCAACAAATGGATAACCGGCCGCCGCTACGACCGCCTGCTGGACGAAGCCCAATATCCCGTCGCCATCCGTCAGGCATTCCATAACCGGCAGAATTTCTACCCGCTGCTCTACGCCCTGGCATTACGCGGCGAAAAAGAACCGCTCGAATTTTTCAACGACGAAATCATCGGCAAATCCGTCAGCATGACTTCGCTGGTTATCGGCTTCGTGTGATTCCCGGAAGCGCAGCCCTCCTTTACAGTTATCGGCCGAATCATTATCATCCGGCCGATAAAAACAACAGGAAACGTCTGCCATGCCTGCCCGAAAACTCCTCTCCGGCTTCCTTGCCGCCGTCCTTTTCACGGCGCTTCCGGCTGCTGCCAAAGACATCGTTTGGAAACAGCAGACCATCACCATCACAAAAAATCCAAGCCGCATCGCCGTTTACGATCCTGCCGCGCTCGACATTCTCGAAAGCCTGGGCGTACAAACCGCCGCATACAACGACGGCGGGCAACTCGATCCCGCCAAACTCGCCGCCGAACCGCCCGAATTGATTATCCTCGGCGGCGCAACGGCAGGCCGTCTGAAAGATACCGCCGCCATCGCCCCCACCCTCGACCTCACACCCGATACCGACAGCTACCTCACCGACCTTGCCGCCCGCACCATGCTGCTGGCCGACATATTCGGCAAAAACAAAGCCGCCGAACAAAAATTGAAAGCCGTATCCAACAAACGGGCCATCTTAAAACAGCGCACCGAAGGCAAAACCGCCGTCTTCCTGTTGATGGAAAACGGCGGCTTCATCCCCCAATCCGAAGACGACCGCTTCGGCTTCTTCTATACCCTCTCCGGCCTGTACACGCCCGACAATGCCGATTTGGCGCATCATCCCGAAGACCGGCCACCCGCGCCGCTGCCGGAAAAAGCTTCCTCGCGCCAGAAAAAGGCCGCACGGGAAGCCGAAGAAAAACGGCTGGCCGAACAAAATGCGCGGTTGGAAAAACTGCTGGCCGCCCGTCCCGACTACATCGCCGTCCTCAACCCGCACGCCGATGCATCCGCCACCCGCACCGAACTGCAAAAACATCCCGTACTCGGCCGGTATTCCGCCCAAACCATCCTCCTCGATGCCGGCTCTTGGTACCGCATCGGCGCAGGGCTGGACAACACCGCCCGCATGTTGGACGAACTGATGCGGGCAACCGACTGAAACACCGAGGCCGTCTGAAAAACCGTCAGGTTTCGCGGGAAAGCCGATTTTCCGCACCGGCGACCCGATAGGCAGCCTCTCAGATGGAAGACGGTTTCTCACGAATCCCTTTCGACCCTGTTGACCCACACAACACACCCTACCGCACCCGAACCGAATATGCCCAGCCGAACCGGTGCGGAAACGGCAAACGTGCGTACGCTCTATCCTTCCGACCCGTTTTTTACAGTATAAAGCCTACGGCAAGGCAAACGCGGCAAGGCAGGCAACACCTCAACCGGATATGCAAAAAGGCCGTCTGAAAACATCAGCTTCTGTGAAGTAAATGTTTTCAGACGGCCTTTATTCAAAAATATCCGTTATCCGACCATTGCGGCGAACACCGCTTCCGCCGCCGCCACGGTTTCGTCTATCAGCTCGGGCGTGTGCGCGGCGGAGACGAAGCCCGCTTCGTAGGCCGACGGGCCGAAGGCGACGCCGCGTTCCAACATGCCGTGGAAGAAATGTTTGAAACCGTCGGTATTCGAACGCGCCATGTCGGCGTAGTTTTGCGGCGCATGGTCGGCGAAATACAGGCCGAACATGCCGCCCACGCTGTCGGCGGTAAACGCCACGCCTGCTTTGTTCGCGGCCGTCTGAAAGCCTTTAACCAACTGTTCGGTGCGCGCGGTCAGGTTTTCGTAGAAGCCTTCACGCCGGATGATTTCCAGTGTTTTCAGTCCGGCCGCCACGGCCACGGGGTTGCCCGACAAAGTACCCGCCTGATACACGCCGCCCAGCGGGGAGATGCAGGCCATGATGTCTTTGCGCCCGCCGAACGCCGCCAGCGGCATACCGCCGCCGATGACTTTGCCCATTGTCGTGAGGTCGGGCGTGATGCCGTGCAGCGATTGTGCGCCGCCAAGTGCGACGCGGAAACCGGTCATCACTTCGTCGTAAATCAACACCGCGCCGTGTTTGTCGGTGAGGGAGCGCAGGGCGCGGACGAAGTTTTCAGACGGCCTAACCAGATTCATATTGCCTGCGAAGGGTTCGAGAATGACGCAGGCGATTTCGCCGCCGATTTTTTCAAACGTTTCTTCCAGTTGGGCGATGTTGTTGTATTCGAGGACTAAGGTGTGTTTGGTGAAATCGGCGGGAACGCCTGCGGAAGACGGGTTGCCGAAGGTAAGCAGGCCGCTGCCGGCTTTGACGAGCAGGCTGTCGGAATGGCCGTGGTAGCAGC
>ERZ772962.1021-NODE-1021-length-15372-cov-6.169811_pt1 | contig 15372 bp, 10 predicted proteins | sample MGYA00580676_ERZ772962 | MGnify/ENA primary metagenome ERZ772962 (study PRJEB29015, sample SAMEA2738049) | human oral metagenome | biome: human oral; feature: human-associated habitat; material: saliva | place: China | collected 2230 ...
CCCAAGGCCCTGCCTGCCCCCGTAAACCACACCCGGCCCGGCAAGGCGGCAGGCTAACGCCCCTTCCCCGCCTCCGGAAGACAAGCCGGCACAGGTTCATGCCTGTGCCGGCTTTTTTCATGCTTCGAATAGGTATACGCTCATTCCGGGGGCAGCGGCGGCCCATCACGGCAAGCGCTGGACTCACGGAATGACCCATTTCTGGGGACCCGAATCTGTCCGAACGCCCGTATCGCTGCCCAGGTTGCACCCCCTCCTGAACCATGAACGCCCCTGACTCCGGACCTCGCCCCCTTCACGGCATCCTGCGCCGCATCGACCTGAATCTGCTCGTCACGCTCGACACCCTGCTGCGAGAACGGCACGTCACCCGTACCGCCCAGGTCCTGAACCTGGCGCAGCCCACCGTCAGCATGCAGCTGGCCCGTCTGCGCGAGCTGCTGGATGATCCGCTCCTGCTGCCCGGCCCGCAGGGCATGCAGCCCACGGCGCGTGCCGAACAACTGCGCATCCCGCTGCACGATGCGCTGCATGCCCTGGGCCAGGCTGTCGCGCCTCCCGAGCCCTTCGATCCCGCCACGGCACACCACACGTGGCGATTGCTCGCCACCGACTACACGTTGACGACGGTCCTCCAACCCATCCTGCCCCCGCTCCGAGAGCAGGCACCCGGCGTGCGGCTGGCCATCCACCAGCTCTCGCCCCCGCTCCTGTCGCAGCGCGCTCGGCAGGATGACTTCGATCTGGCTTTCCACATCACAGCCGAAGCGCCGCCTCACCTGAGACGCCGCAGCCTTTTCCATGAACGCTACGTGCTGGCCGCCCGTGCGGGGCACCCGGTCCTGAAGCGGCGGCCCACGCTGGCCAAGTTCTGTCGTCTGGAACATGCCATCGTCTCACCCGATGGGGGAGGCTTTCAGGGCGCCACCGACCGGGCACTGGCTGCGGTCGGCCTTCAGCGCAACGTCGTGCTGTCGGTACCCCACTTCCTGTCGCTGCTGCATGTGCTGGCCAGCACTGACCTGGTGGCCATGGTGCCGGAACGCCTGGCGGGCAATCACCCCGGAGTCGGGATGGTGTCTGCCCCTCTCGAGATTCCCGGCTTCGAGATGTTGATGCTCTGGCCGGAACGTCTGCACCGCGACCCGGCCCACCAGTGGCTGCGCTCGCTGGTCAGCGGACGATTCCGGAACGAGCCGTCCGAGTGAATCCTGTGCGTGGCGCGTTCAACGGCGTTGGCCGATGGGCACGCGATGACGAAGTTCAGGCCGTTGCCGCCCTGTTTCAGCCCACCTTGCGCTGATTGACCACCCAGTGCGAATCCGTGATGTCGTAGATCTTCTGGATGTCGTCCATCAGGTGCGCGAAATCGATGTCCAGGTCGATGAGCCGGCCATTGCGCAGGTTGAACACCCAGCCATGCACGATCGGATAGCCGTCAGCCACGTAACGCGCCTGCACGCAATCCATCTTGATGACATTGATGCACTGCTCCTGCACGTTCAGCTCCACCAGACGGTCGTAGCGCTGGTGCTCGTCCTCGATGGCATCGAGCTCGTCCTTGTGCAGCCGGTAGACATCGCGGATGTTGCGCAGCCATGGATTCATCAGCCCATGGTCCTGGGGCAGCATGGCGGCCCGGATGCCTCCGCAGTTGTAATGGCCACAGATGATGATGTGCTTCACCTTCAGATGGCTGACCGCATACTCGATGGTTGACGAGACATTGAGATCCATGCCGATGACCAGATTGGCCACGTTGCGATGGACGAACACCTCGCCCGGCTCCAGCCCCATCAGCTCCTCGACGGCCACACGGCTATCCGAACAGCCGATGTACAGGTAGGAAGGATTCTGAGAACGCGACAGGCGTCGGAAATAGTCGGGGTCAAGTTTCTTCTTGTGCTCGGCCCATTCCCGATTGTTCTCGAATATCACCTGGTAGGAATGGCTCATGCGGGCTTCCTCGGTTGCACGAGATGGCTTCCATGAAACATCTTCATGGACATGAATTCTGCACGACATCCGTACCGATGTTGGTTGCATGGCCGTCACACAAGTTCCGCATCCTGGATGCATTCAATCCCCCGCACTGTCGTCAGGATCCCGCCGGTATCGTCGACAGGCCGCACGCCCAGCCCGACGTCCGCAGCTACCCTGTTCTGCACCACACTGTCAACATGGTTACAACTCCCTACTGACAGTATCGTTAATCATCCTCATTCTTAGAAACCATATACAATCCACCACGTTCCGTAAGACAGTGTCTGGTTTTCTTTCCATGGTCAGCACCTTGCTGCCCTTCCTGTAACACCAGGCGGAGCCTCCCCGGCTTCTGTGTCTGCGGAACGCGCCACCAGACGGCGTGCGGCCCAGGGCACCATCCCATCGTGCACGCCACCGTAGGGCGGCTCTCTGTGTGATTCCCTCGATGATGTCTTGTTCCCTTCGTATATCGGAGAACTTTAATGAGAAAGTCTTCTATTGATATTCGCACCAGCGCCCGCCTGAAAGGTACGGCACTTGCTGTTGCCCTGGCCGCACTGTCGTTCAGCGTCGGCGTGCAGGCCCGCGGCCTCACCCACCCGGTCGATCCGGACTATACCGGCCGCGTTTCGGTGACGGGCGTTGCCTATCCGGGCGAGACTGTGGAAGTGACCGGCAGTGGCTTCAAGCCGGGCCAGCAGGTTCAGCTGCTGAGCGATGGCGCCACCATCACCACCCAGGCCATCCTGAGTGTCGATGCCGAAGGCCGCATTGCCGGTCAAGTGGAGATTCCGCCCGAGTCGCCGGTGGGCATTCACCCGGTGGTGGTGCAGACGGTGAACCCCGGCTATGCCGAGATTCTGGATTTCAAGATCTCGCCCAAGCTGCCGTTCACGGGCGTCAACGCCTACCATATCGCCCGTGCGCCGCTGAACCCCGGTCTGTACCAGGGTGCCTACAGTGCCCGCAGTCATGCCGTGTACGTGACCTCGGCCGTGGGTCGTGCGCCCGTCAAGCAGTCCAGCCTGATGAAGGTCAACCCCAGCTCGCTGGCCATCGAACACCAGGTCACGCCACCGGCCGATTCGACCGGCAAGCAGCTGGAAGCGGTCTACGGCATTGCCGTGGATGACACCGCCGGCACCGTCTGGACGGGCAACACGCGCACGGGCGCTGTGGCCGTGTACAAGCAGGATGACCTGTCGCTGGTCAAGCAGTTCCCGGACAACCTGGCACCGCACAACCACGGGGTGCTGGTCGATGGTCCGCGTCATCGGGCCTATGTGGCCGCCCACCGCAAGAACTACGTGAGCGTGTTCAATACCCAGACGCTGGAGCACAAGGTCAACCTCGTGCTGGAATCACCGACCCGCACCAAGACCCCGCCGGCTCCGCTGGGCTTTGCGCTGGACCAGGATGGCGGCAAGCTGTTCGTGGTGTCCACCACCGACCAGGTCTACGTGATCGACGAGCCCACCGAGCAGATCGAGAAGGTCTACAACCTGAAAGGGGCCAAGGGCGCCATCAGCATCGCCTATGCACCGGAAGAGAAACTGCTGTTCGTTGTCTCGCAGAGCACCGACAACCTGCAGATTCTGGACGCCACCGATGGCAAGCTGAAGGCTGACGTGAAGGTCGGTGCCGGCCCGCTGGCCGTGGTCTGGGAGCCGGTGCGCAAGCTGGCCTACGTTGCCAACCGCGGCAGTGACTCGGTGGCCGTGGTGGATGTGAACGGCAACCTGGTGGCCAACCTGCCCGGTGGTTCGTATGCCAACCACGTCTTCACCGACGGCAAGGGCACGGTGTGGAGCGTGAACAAGGCACGCGGCCTGAACGATCCGCAAGGCGATCACATCAGCCGCTACGCCGCCAAGTGATCTGACCCGTTTCCGGCCATCCCGTGGGTGGCCGGATATCAGGTTCACGACGAAGCGCTGTCGCAGGATGACTCATCCGGCGGCAGCGCTTCTTTTTGCAAGTTGCGGCGTCAGTTCCGGATGGACAGTTGCGTCTGCGCCGGCATGGCCGTCACGCCGCCAGCTGCCTGCGAGATGCTCAGCTGCCGCACCGGCAGGTCGGCCACGCTGCGGACATGGAACTTGCGGTCAGCCCCCACCGTCACCTCGATGGTGCCAGCGGTGGCGATGTAGCTGGTTTCCTGCCGGGTGGTGGTGTCACGCACGGCCACCCGCAGCACGGCCAGACGCGCCTGGCGACCGGCATTCTGGAAGCGGTTTGCGTCGGTGGTGATCTGATAGGTACCTGCGGTTCGGCCGGTGAATTCCACCCGCAGGAGGCTGTCCAGTGTCTCGGTGGCCACCGGCGTGCCACTTGTCGTGACTGAGGATGCCGAACCCGCAGCACCATTCACGGGCGTGGCCGGCGGAATCCGCCCATGGATCTCGAGCGTCGATTCGACGTGGTCATTCACGTCCACCGTCGATTGTTCGGACTGGCCGCTGCGCTGGAAGATGCGTCCTGCCAGTTGCCAGTAACCGGAAGCATTCGGTGCAACGTTGTTGTTGCCCGCGTTGCCGCTGCTGGCCGAAGGCGCCTGCGCCGTCTGATCGCCCGGATGGATGTCGCTGCCGCAGGCCGACAGCAGCACGGCCAGCGAAGCCGATGCAAGAATCATTGAAACCGGACGCATGCGCACCATGATCGCTCCTTCAGGAAAGGGGTCGATCATAAGTGCGCACTGCGTGCGCCGGCGTAACATTGTGCCGCACCGGGCACGCCATTCCGCCCGGCGGTATCAGTACGCCGGACGGACGGGCCATCAGGCCAGCATCAGAAGCTGATGCGTGCGACGCTTTCCTTGTCGGTCATCGTCTTTTCCTTGGGCAGCTTCACCGTCACGTAGACCGTACCGGTCTTCGGGTTCAGCGCAAAGCTGTTCGGGTGCGTGGGCAGGTCGATGGTCTTGATCTCCTGGCCGGTGCGCGGATCCACCACCGAGATGTTGCCCGAGACGCGATTGCTCACGTACAGGCGATTGCGCGGTGCATCCAGCAGCAGGTCCACCGGCTGCGTACCCACCTTGATGTTCTGCAGCACCTTGCCGCTGGACGGATCCAGTGCCAGCACCTGGTTGCCCTGGGTGCGCGGCTGGTAGTCGAGGCCGCCCCTTTCCTTGCGCACCACATTCAGGCGGTCAAAGCCCTCATCCACGGCCAGCAGGCGCTTGTTGTCGTGGTCCATCACCAGGGTCAGCAGCTGGTCGCCCTGCACCTCGAAGCGGTCGGTGATGGCCAGCGTGCCAATATCCACGACAAAGAGCTGCCCCATCAGGTTGGAGACATACAGCTTGCCGGCAGCCGAATCCAGCGAAGCGCCAGTAGCACCAAAGTTGAAGCCCGGGATGGTGCGCTCGACCGTCAGGGTGTCAAGGTTGACCACCTGCAGCTTGCTGTCGTGATAGGACATGGCGGGCAGGTACAGCCGGTTGTTGGCCTTGTCCACGATGATCTCGCGGTACTCGATCTTCTCGGGCTTGCCCTGGGCATCCAGCACCGGCGGCATGGTCAGCGAAGCCGTCACCTGGCTGGAGGTGGTGTCGAAGACCATCAGCGTGCCGCCGCGGGTGTCCACGATGTAGAGGCGATGCGCCTCGTCATCCAGCGTCAGGCCATAGCCGGGCTTGGGCAGCTCGATTTCCGCCTTCACGGCCAGCGTCTCGGGGTCCAGCTTGAAGAGCTTCGACTTCACGCCGGAAGCCGGATCCTTGGGGTTGCCCGCCGAAACGGCATAGACCACGTCCTCGCTGGGCGAATAGGCCACTTGATAGAGCGCCGGCGCCACGTCCTGGCGAACGACCTGGGCCTGACCCGTGGCCGACTTGACCATGTTCATGGCCGAATGGCCGGCATCCTGCGTGGCGGCGCAGCCTGCCAGCGCAGCCGCCACGGCCAGCGCCAGGAAGGAAGGGGTACGGAAAGACTTGGGGAAAGATTTCATGGACAGGTCTCCTGTTTATGTCACAAAGGGGTTGGGTACCTGGCACCGGGAAAATGCCAGCTGCATACTGGCCGGGCTGCAACCTCCCGGGCCTGGAGAAACCGGAAAGATCCCTCTCCGGCTTCTGGTCCGGACTGCCCTTGATCCTGCAGGCAGCCCGACCTCATGTTGTCCCGGCCTCACGCCGGGCAGATGGAATCAATACTGGATCCGGGCCACGCTCTCGTTGCTGCCACGCGCGGCGTCACGGGCGTTCTTGATCGTCACGTACACCTCCCCCGTCTTCGGGTTCAGCGTCAGGCTGTTGGGGTGCCGCTGCAGGTCCACGGACTTGAGCAGATGGCCGGTGCGGGCATCGATGATCGAGACATTGCCCGAATCACGGTTGGACACGTAGAGGCGGTTGCGCTCGGCATCCAGCAGCAGGGCCACCGGCTGCGTGCCGACAGCGATATTGCGGGTGACCTGCCCGTTGGCCGGATCGATGGCCACCACCTGGTTGCCCTTGCCACGCGGCGTGTAGGCAATGCCGTCCTGCTGGCGCTTCTCGTCCAGACGGGCCATGCCCTGATCCACGGCCAGCACCTGGCCTGCCGCACGGTCCACCGCCAGGTTCAGCAGCTGGTCGGCGGCCACCTCGAACTTCTGCGTGACGGCCAGCGTGCCGGTATCCACCACGAAGAGCTGACCGACCAGGTTGGAGACGTACAGTTTGCCGGCCGCCTCATCCAGCGCGATGCCGGTGGTTCCGAAGCCCAGGCCCGGCACCACCTTCTGCACCTTCAGCGTATGGGCATCGACCACCTTCAGCACCCCGTCGCTGCCCGCCTCCAGGCTCATGCCCGGCAGATACAGACGGTTGTGCGTGCGGTCCAGCACCACCTCGCGGTACTTGTACATGCCGTCCTTGTCCTCACCAGCGGGCTTGGCGCTCTTGCCTGCCCGGGAGGCCTTCGCAGCCCTGGCTGCCTGGGAAGCCTTGGCAGGTTGCTGGCCGGAAACGGCATCCGGCGCGTCATTCAGCGCCACCGTGCCCACCACGGTGTCGCTGGCCACATCCAGCACCGTCAGCGAGCCGGCACGGGTATCGGTGATGTACAGGCGGTGCGCGGCATCATCCAGCACCAGCCCGAAGCCATTGACGGACAGGGGAATCTCGCCCTTCACGTCCAGCGTCTTCGGATCGAGGCGCAGTACCTTGGAAGCAGGCGCATCCGGCCCGAAACCACCGGCCGACACCACGTAGACGACGTCCTGGCTGGGCGAGTAGGCCACTTCATACAGCGCCGGCGCCACCGCCTGGCGGGTGACCTGTGCCTGGCCTGCCAGCGACTTGACACTGCTGACGGCGGACTGGGCGGCATCCTGCGTGGCGGCGCAGCCCGAGAGCGCGGCGGCAACGGCCAGCGCAACCATGGAAGAAACCCGGAATGCCTTCATGAAAGAACCCTCTGGTGAAAGACAGGGAAAGGGACGGCGACGAATTCTCGAATGATAGAACGTTAGCGAATGGGAATCCAATGCAATACCATGCCCGAGGGCAGGTCTGTGCGTCCTCAGACCCTCACGTCACGCATGCAGGCCGCCATCCGCGCCACCGCCTCATCCGTCAGGTGCGTGACGTTGATCCGCGTCCAGGCCCGGAAATCCTGTAACACGGCAAAGGCCGAACCCGGCAGCAGCAGGATCCCTTGACGGGCCAGCGCTGCGATGAAGGCCGACAGGTCCTCCAGCTGCGGATGCCGGATCCACAGGAACATGCCCCCGTCAGGCTGCGTGGCGCACTGCCAGCCCAGCGCGGCCAGCCGTCGCTGGGCCTGTTTCTGGTGCTTCAGCATGCGGCGCTGCAGCTCCCGCATGTGCCGTGCATAGGATCCGTCCACCAGGATGGTGTTGACGAAGCGTTCGCAGAAACCTGGTACCGCCACCGTGGTCATCAGCTTCAGCTCGGTCAACCGACCGATGATATCCGAGCTGGCCACAACATGGCCGATGCGCAGCGACGCCGACAGTGATTTGGAGAAGCTGCCGATGTAGATGCCGTGCTCCAGCCCCGACAGCTCCACCAGCGTCTGGCGACGCTCGGGATGGAAGTCCCCATAGACATCGTCCTCTACCACCAGAAAGCCGTGCTCGGCCGCCCGCTTCATCACCCCGAAAGCCGTGCGTGCCGACAGCGTGCCTCCGGTGGGATTGTGAAAGGTGCTGTTGCAGATGAAGAGCCGGCAGGGCTGCCCATCCTTCAGCGCCTCATCCAGCGCCTGCAGGTCCGGCCCGTCGGCGTTGCGCCGCACCCCCACAGGCGTGCCCCCGGCCAGCCTCACCAAGTGCACCAGGGAACCGTTGCAGGGCTCGTCCAGCAGCACCCGGTCACCGGGCCGCACCAGCAACCGGATGATCAGGTCCAGCGCCTGGGTAGCCCCCACCGTCGTCAGCAGCTGCCCGGGCGGCACGTCGATGCGCGTGGTGCGACGCAGATGTACCGCCAGCTGATGGCGCAGCGACACATGGCCCTGGATGTCCCCATAATCCGTCAGCGTCCGCTGCCCCATCCGCGCCGTCTTGCGCACGCCCGCCGCCAGGGCCTCGGTGTCCCGCCATTCGGACGGCAGCCAGCCACAGCCCAGCTTCAGATATTCCGGCCCCGCCTGCAGCAACCGGAACAGGGCCGTCTGCCCGGCTGGCGCGGTGTCCGGCGATACGGAGGACATGTTTGGTAGTGTGGCAGGCAGGCCTTTCGCCGGGGGCGACACGAAGTACCCGCGCCCATGCTGCACCTCCAGCAGCCCCTCGCTGACCAACTGCGCATAGGCGCTGGCCACGGCGTGCAGGCTGAGCTGCTCGCGCCGCGCCATCTGCCGCAGCGACGGCAGCCGCTCGCCGCTGGACCACTGGCCATCGGCTAGACGCTGGCGGATCTGATCGACGAATGCCATGGCCTGCTCCTACGCGCAAGAAAGCGCTGATTCTGCCACCGGGCTCAGACACTTGCTGCATTCCGAACCCGGCAGAAGATGCTGCTCATGGCCAGGCCTGTTCGGGTGGGAAAGCCTTGCATCCGGACCTGTACCGGCGTCGGCACCCGCAGACGCGGCACGACTGTCCACGACTGTCCGGGCACTTTCCTGCAACTGTTTGGCAAACAGATGACGACTGTCTGACGAAATCCTGGAGAGCAGCCAGTAGCATCCCCATCCATCAGAGACGCCGGAACCTGATCGGCAAGGTTTCGCGGTCAGCCCGACTTACGGGGTCCGCCCGCTTCCACTGTCAGCCCGTCATCGACCGCACGTCCCATCGAGAAGCTTTCATCCTGCACTCCCCATGTCCGCTCGCCTGCCCGCCCGCACGTGGCTGTACTTCATCGCCCAGTCCGTCAACCTGACCACGGCCGTGATGGCCGTCACCATCGCCGCCCTGGTGGGCGCCGTGGTGGCCCCGCAGCCGTGGATGGCCACCCTGCCCTATGGGGGCCAGTTCCTGGTGGTGATGCTGGCCACATTGCCGGTGGCGCGACTGATGCGCCGCCACGGCCGCAAGCGCATATTCCTGGCGGCCACGCTGCCACTGGCTCTGGCCGGCATCACCGGCTACCTGGCCGTGCAGGACCACTCGTTCGGGCTGTTGATTGTCTCCCATGCCATGCTGGGGCTATACATCGCCGTGGCCAACTTCTCGCGCTTTGCGGCCACGGACGGCCTGTCCACCTCGCTGAAACCCCGCGCCATGTCCCTGGTCATCGCCGGCGGCGTGGTGGCCGCCTTCACCGGCCCCAGCCTGGTCAACAGCCTGAGAGAATGGACGGGCATCCAGGACTTTGCCCTCTGCTACGCCGCCTTTGCCGGGCTGGCCGTGCTGCACGCGCTCACCATTCTGCCCATACGCAACCGGGACGACGCCCCCCGCCAGCCGGGCCCTGCCGGTGTCCGGACACATGCCGCCACGCCTCACCCGGCCGCCGCCAACGCCTGGCAACTGGTGCTGCACGACCGGCCACTGGTGGCCGCCATGCTCTCGGCCGCGGTCGGCTACGGACTGATGAACCTGCTGATGATCCAGTCCTCCATGAACATGACCCAGCTGTGCATGGCCTTTTCGGACGTGAACCGCGCCATCCAGTGGCACGTGCTGGCCATGTTCCTGCCCTCGTTCGTCACGGGCTCCATCATCCAGCGCGTGGGCACCCACGCCGTCATCGTGGCCGGCTTCATCCTCATCGGCATCAGCGCGGCCTTCAACATGGGCAACGACGGCTACGCCCTGCTCAGCACCTCGCTGATCCTGCTGGGCCTGGGCTGGAACTTCACCTACATCGGCGGCAGCGCCATGCTGAACGAACGGCTGGACCAGCTGCGGGCACAGCCGTCGGCCGCTGCCTCGGGGCCTGATTCACCATCAGCCACCCAGGACGCAGCCCCGGCAGCCCACCGCCCTGACCCGACCGTCGAGGTCCAGGGGATCAACGACCTGGGCATTGCCGTGATGGCCACCCTGGGCGCCTTCCTGCCCGCCCCGCTGATGAGCTGGCCCGGCTGGGCTGGCAGCAACCTGCTAGGCGGAGGTGCCAGCGTGCTGCTGATCGGGTTGGTGGTGGCGGTGTGGCGGCGGCGGGTGGGGTGAGGCTGGTGAATTCTGGAGACCTATTTGTGGAGGCTACCGGCAGAATAGCGAGTCGGGATACGATAAGATCTATCAGGACAGCTAGGCATCGCATTACCATGTTGCAGATCTAGATTCAGTCACGCAACACACAGAGCACTACAAGCGCCCCCTTGATAATCTCCCAGAAGCAGCCAGCCCACAACATCCACCATCCAGAGAAGCTCGAATTTGGATAAATCGCTGCTCAGCACCATTCCTCTATCCTGCGATAGTGACGCACAGGTAATAATGGCTATATCCAAGTCCGGATAGATGTTGAAGCAGCATTTCGCTCTCGACCTAAACACCCAGACCAAATATCCGGGCATTCCTCGCTGCAGCATAATTCAGACTATCGCCCACTGCTTAGGAAGAATACGATATATGTGAGCCAAGCGGAGTCATGAGGCCAAGTGCCGAGTTTTACCTCGACAGTCATCTTGCAAAGTGGAACGTTTCATCCAGAAAGTAGATAACAGCTCTAATACCACTTTCTGGATCACTTCTTCACTATAGGCGTAGACACCACTTGTACTAGCTCACATATTCTTATTGAACAAGCAGTTGGGGCAGCGCACCAGCAAGTAGCTATGCCCGTCGGTAGCCCAGGATAGGATAATATCTCCCAGCTAATTCTCCAAGGACTGTCCGAGTTGAGTCCAAGGAAGCACCTCGGAACTTTACCGCTGATATCGTAGGCGCACTCACCAGACCAGACCGTCGCGGATCTACTCCTCGTAGATATCCTGAAAATAGCACACAAGGCCTACTTCCTAACCAGAAATAGCGTTCAAAAAATAGGCAGATAGACTATGAACTCGACACACGGCATGCCTCTGCCAGGCTTATCTCTTCGCCTTTCCAGAAGCCCGCCGAAAAAGTTCTTCAAGCAAATCCAGCTTCTGGCGCACATCCGCTTCCGCAGCAGGCGACAAGGTAGCTTGGGCAATCAGACAATGAAACTGCCCCTTTTTCAGAAGCATAGCGCCATGCTGCCTGTTGGCCAGATTACGGAAGAAAGCTTCAGCAAACTGACTCATCTTACGATGCTCGGTACGCGACTCCCAGATCAGCCTCGCAGGCTCTGGTGGCGATTCCCTCCAAACTTGGTAATCCACTTTATTACCATCGAAGATATCGTCGCAAACGACTTCTGCCAGCACTTCATCGATCAGAACATGATTCTCAGCTGAAAAAAGATCATCAACCGGGTAATGGCTAAGAGCATAGGTACGCAGCAACTCCGGGGTAATGAAGTAGTTCTCAGCTTCGTAGCGTTTCCAGTAGCAGATGCAGAGTCCACCCTCGTCACTGTCCTGCCTATTCTTCCCATCGTTATCCAGAATGGCTAATCCGTTCAGATCCGGAAGCATACCGCGCAGGCCACTAAAGTGCTTACGCGGTGTTATGCCAAAGCCCCCCTCCACCCGTTCCAATTCTGCCTCTGCATTCTGGTCCGGAAAGTTGTTCTGCACGTAGAAGGCGTTGATTTTCTCGTCCCAAGTCCGAGTAACGGGATGGTTCAGCCGCTCGGCAAAGGCGCGCAACATGTCCACATCCGTACCCCCTTCCACGTAGAGCACGTATCGTCGATCCCTCGCCTTAAGGTAGTGAGCAGCTCCGAAGTGCTTGAGACTGTTCCGTATATCCTGCTTTTTGGCTAGGTCATCAGTCTGCCCTTCCAGCAGCAGGGTAAGGTTGTTATCCAACGCTTCATCCAGAATCACTTCGGAATGTGTGACGAGAACGACTTGGCTGCCGTTCTCATGGGCGATATCGCGCAATAGCACATAGACTTGCTTCTGACGGAGGATCTCCAGATGCGCGTCCGGCTCGTCCACAAGCAGAACACTGCCCTTATGGGAGTACAGGTAAGCAAATACCAGCAACATCTGCTGCATGCCCCGGCCGGCCGACGAGATATCTAGGTCATCCTTCATCCCGTCCTGCCGGTAACTGAGCGTGATGCTTCCCCGCGTAGTCTGCTGTGGGTCGCCCAGTTCCACCCGGAACAGACGCTGCATCAATTGCTTGACCTTTTCCCAGTCGCTAGGTACATCGGTGAGCACAGCCAAACACAGGTTACGCAGAACATCTGCCGTTCGGCCTTGTCCCAATAACACGTCGACTCGCCCTGATTGAAGGATGGGCTCCTCCGTATCTAGGCCAGACATGGGGTACAGAAGCTCAACCCTAAGTGATGCCGCATACCGAATCAATGACATGTTGGCCATCGATGCTTCATCGGGCGTGCAATAGACCAACTCGTCACCCTGGCTGCGAAAACGCATCGTGAGTGGCTGGACCTTGCCTTCGAACAGGACACCGACAGTAATCAGTAGGGGAATATCGCGATTTCCCCTCCGCACCTGCAGGTTATGCCAGAAAAAACGGGTCCGTGTAACGGGCACTGCGACAATTTTGAGTCGATTCAGCGAGGTGGCCGTTCTCTCTTTGGCTGAAGATTCCTTGCGAACTTCGTACCAAATACGCACCGCCTGCGACCATAGGGCCAGCGCCTGAATGGCGCTGGTCTTGCCACAGTTGTTGGGCCCTATGAGCACTGCGGGATGATCCAGCTCAATGGACTGCTCTTCTCCGAAACGCTTGAAATTCTCAATTTTCAGGTAATGGAGAAGACGCATGGATATTCACCTGTGCAAGCTGGTTGGGATCTGCAACGCATCTCATGCGGAGGATGCGCGACACAGCAGGATCATACAGCCTGCCGTGCTTTCTTTCTCCCCCACAGGGGACTCACTCCCACTCAATCGTCGCCGGCGGCTTGCTGCTCACGTCGTAGGTGACGCGGTTGATGCCGCGCACTTCGTTGATGATGCGGCTGCTGGTCTTCTTCAGGAGGCTGTAGGGCAGTTCGGCCCAGTCGGCGGTCATGAAGTCGCTGGTCTGGACGGCGCGCAGGGCCACGACGTAGTCGTAGGTGCGGCCGTCGCCCATGACGCCGACGCTCTTGACGGGCAGGAAGACGGTGAAGGCCTGGCTGGTGAGGTCGTACCAGGTCTTGCCGCTGTGGGGTTCGATGGTGGAGCGCAGTTCCTCGATGAAGATGGCGTCGGCCTGGCGCAGCAGGTCGGCGTATTCCTTCTTCACTTCGCCCAGGATGCGAACGCCCAGGCCCGGCCCCGGGAAGGGGTGACGGTAGACCATGTCGGGGGGCAGGCCCAGGGCAACGCCCAGTTCGCGCACTTCGTCCTTGAAGAGGTCGCGCAGGGGCTCCAGCAGTTTCAGGCCCAGCTGTTCGGGCAGGCCGCCGACGTTGTGGTGGCTCTTGATGACGACGGCCTTCTTGCTCTTGGCGCCGCCCGACTCGATGACGTCGGGGTAGATGGTGCCCTGGGCCAGGAAGGTGGCGCCCTTGTGACCGGCGCCGCTGGTCTTGAGCTTCTCGGCTTCGGCCTTGAAGACGTCGACGAACAGGCGGCCGATGATCTTGCGTTTCTGCTCGGGGTCGGAGACGCCGGCCAGGGCGTCCAGGAAGAGCTGGCTGGCATCGACGCGCACGACCTTGGCGTGCAGCTTGCCGGCGAACATGTCCATGACCATGTCGCCTTCGTTCAGCCGCAGGAGACCGTGGTCGACGAAGACGCAGGTGAGCTGGTCACCGATGGCGCGATGGATGAGGGCGGCAGCCACGCTGGAATCGACGCCACCCGACAGGCCCAGGATGACCTCCTCGTCGCCCACCTGTTCACGGATGGCGGCCACGGCTTCCTCGATGTGGTCGCGCATGACCCAATCGGGGCGGGTGCCGCAGATGTCGAGCACGAAGCGCTCGAGCATGGCCCTGCCCTGCACGGTGTGGGTGACTTCGGGGTGGAACTGCACGCCGTAGAAGTGGCGATCCTCGTCGGCCATGCCGGCGATGGGGCAGCTGGGGGTGCTGGCCATGAGCTTGAAGCCTTCGGGCAGGGCAGTAACCTTGTCGCCGTGGCTCATCCACACCTTCAGCATGCCGTGGCCTTCGGGGGTGTGGAAGTCCTGGATGCCGTCCAGCAGCCGGGTATGGCCGCGGGCGCGGACTTCGGCGTAGCCGAATTCCCGGGTGTTACTGCCTTCCACCTGTCCGCCCAGCTGCATGGCCATGGTCTGCATGCCATAACAGATGCCCAGCACGGGCACGCCCAGCTGGAAGACGGCGTCAGGGGCGCGGTCATCCACTTCATAGACGCTGGCATGGCTGCCGGAGAGGATGATGCCCTTGAGCTGGCCGTCGGCGGCGTATTGCCGGACCCAGTCGCTGCTGACGTCGCAGGGATGGACTTCGCAGTAGACGTGGGCTTCGCGGATGCGCCGCGCGATGAGCTGGGTGACTTGCGAGCCGAAATCCAGGATCAGGATCTTCTGATGGTTCATGGCGCGTGACAGAGGGGTTGTGACCCGCCCGGGCCGGGCGGGTCCGGAAACGAAACAGGCTGCCGACCAGGCGGCAGCCTGTGTGGGGCGTCAACGATCACTCGACGTGATAGTTGGGCGCTTCCTTGACGATCTGCACGTCGTGGACGTGCGATTCACGGATGCCGGCGTTGCTGATCTCGACGAACTGGGCACGCTGCTGCATGGCGTCGATGGTGGGGCAACCGCAATAGCCCATGCTGGCACGCAGGCCGCCGCACAGCTGATAGATGATGGCGCTGACCGCCCCCTTGTAGGGGACGCGGCCTTCGATGCCTTCGGGCACCATCTTCTCGGCGGCGACGTTGGAGTCCTGGAAATAGCGGTCGGCCGCGCCCTGCTGCATGGCGCCCAGCGAGCCCATGCCGCGGTAGA
>ERZ772962.1039-NODE-1039-length-15227-cov-4.514105_pt1 | contig 15227 bp, 18 predicted proteins | sample MGYA00580676_ERZ772962 | MGnify/ENA primary metagenome ERZ772962 (study PRJEB29015, sample SAMEA2738049) | human oral metagenome | biome: human oral; feature: human-associated habitat; material: saliva | place: China | collected 2230 ...
AGCTATAAAGCGCCGTTTCGCGCCGCAAAAATAATGTTTTAGTTTGAGTCAAAAATTAAATTAACGAACTTACTAAAAATGATATTTGACTGCTAACTTTACACCAATAAAAATTACAAGTAAACTAAAAACATGAGCAAACTAAAATCTGAAAAGGTTGTTATATCTTCGCCACTATCGTTTATTGGTTCGGTGAAGCGCATTTGGAAAATCACAGACGTGGATAATCCAGCGGTAAAGATGCTGCTTAGTTTGGTCGCTGCCGCGCTCATTTTGTTTGCTTGGGTTTTTATGGCGTTTTGGTCGGATGCTACGGCGAAGTAGTCGTAAGCAAAAGCAGGCAAAATTGCGACACCGCGAAGTATTGGAAGCGATAGAGAAAAACCGTAAATTATAATCATTGCAGCATAGTAGCTGTGTATTTCTTGTCGTAGGCCTTCTGGGATTTGTGCAGAGTTTCAGAATGAGAATCAAACCAAATAGTTATATCATCCGTTAGCTTTGACAACTCGAGACCGGTTTTCGTTAATTTATATTCAACTCGCGGCGGAATCGTCGGATAGAAAAAACGCCGGATGATGCCGACGCGCGCTCTAGCTGCTTGAGGTGCTCGGTGAGCACTTTTTGAGTCACCCCCGGAAGAGAGCGGTGTAGCGCAGAATAGCGCTTAGTCTCAGTGCCAAGCGAAAGAATGATCGCGATAGTCCATTTGCGAAACAGCAGGCTTGTCATGAAATCGCGCGAATCGGCGTACTGATTTTTAGATACAGTTTTTGTCATGATTACCTCCCGTTGATGTAAATGTATATTTGGCGTAAAAATAGCTGATGAAAAAATATCTCTGGAGGGCCCTCCAGAGATATTATGTGGCCCATCCTTAGTTATGTATTGTAACATCGCGCAACCAAGATGTCAAATAACAACTATTATTACACCTCATTGTCTATTGTTGGTGTTGTCGCGCGCTGGCTTTATATCTAACCTTATTTATAGTACGATACTTATATATGAATAATCGCATGCATACAATCAATACAAACGAAAGTCTTATTGATGAGGCATTATCCCGTTCAGTAGCTGAAATTCTACCAAGCAAGAGAGAACTTAAAAAAGAACTACAAAGCGGCAAGCGATTGACGTTCTATTTAGGTATTGATCCTACCGCCAGCTACGTTCACCTCGGACATTCGACAAATTATTTGATGCTTGAGCGCTTTCACGCCCTAGGTCATCGAATTATTGTATTGATTGGTGATTTTACGGCAATGATCGGTGATCCAAGTGATAAAACTTCAATGCGCGTGCAGCTAACGCGCGAACAGGTACTTGATAATCTAAAAACGTTTAAACAACAGATTGGAAAAATCCTAAACTTTGATGATGCCGATAACCCTATAGAATTTAAATTTAACTCAGAATGGCTTTCAAAGCTAACGTTTGAGGACTCTGTCGAGCTGGCCTCAAATTTTACGGTTCAGCAGATGCTTGAACGGGATGCATTCAAAAAAAGGGTTGCTGAGGAGAAGCCCCTTTTTGTGCATGAATTCTTCTATCCATTAATGCAAGGGTATGATTCCGTGGCCCTAGATGTTGACGTGGAAGTGGGCGGCACTGACCAGACTTTCAATATGCTAGCTGGTCGCACACTACTTAAGCGCTACAGACAGAAGGAAAAATTCGTAATTACAACAACTCTATTAGTTAATCCAGATACGGGCGAGAAGTTAATGAGTAAGAGTCTTGGTACCGGTGTAGGATTGGATCTTGGCGCCAAAGAGATGTTCTTTAAGATCATGCAAATATCAGATGCTGGTATTTACCAGTGTTTTGTGGACTGTACACGCCTACCAATGAGTGAGATTGCCAAAATAAAAAAGCGGCTTGATAGCAATGAAAATCCCCGTGACATTAAAAAAGAGCTTGCTCGAGAAGTGGTGTCTATGTACCACGGCAGTGAGGCTGCTTTTGATGCCGAAAAGCGATGGGTATCTGAAGTTAGCCATAAGAATTTAGCTCAAGATATTCATACTGTTCAAATTGGTTCTGACGAGTCAATTGTTGATTTGATAGCTCGTCTAGATATAGTTAAAAGTCGCGGCGAAGCCAGGCGTTTAATCAAGCAAAATGCTGTTAAAATTAACAACAATAGAGTAAACAATGAGAACGCAACCCTTATTAATGGCGACATCTTGCATGTTGGGAAAAAGCATACCTTTAAAGTGTCCGTGTAGAGCTCCTTATGGATGAGGCTGACATCATAAATTTGCTTCGCAGAGACAATGAGTTTATGGAGGTGGCTAGAGGTATAGATTCACAAGTACCACCCAACTGCAGCTAGTGTGTATTCTCTGGCTTCGTTCGCAATAAGATATGGAGCTACATTCATGGCGATACGCGTTTCTTCTGACAAGCGAGGTCTTGACGGCGACTCGCCCGAAGCCCAGCGCGAGCAAGGCGAAGCTTACGCCAAGGCGCACAATATTATAATCACCGAGACGATTATTTTGCTTGAATCGGCGTCGCACGAAACGCAGCCGATGCAAAAAGTAATCGACGTTTGCAAGGACAAAAGCAAAGGCTTTCAAGTCGTTGCTTGCCCGAAGTATGGCAAAATTCTTTCTGACAGCGCTTCGCGTGGCAAGATGGGTGCGTATTATCCGGCGTATCATTGTAGTCGCAATGGTCATTATTTTCGCGTACCCAAGCCCGAATTCGACAAGACGCTCGAGGATTTTGTACGGACTATTACCGTAGAACCAGAGTGTGTCGATGATATTATCGCTGTAGTCGCTGAGTTGTGGCGCGAACGTCAAGCAAAGCAACTAGAAGCCAACCAACAGCGTCTAGCACACCGCGAAAGTCTACAAAACCAGATTCAGGTAACCGTGGATAGAATGCGTATTGTCACGAGTGAAACGGCGCTTAAATACCTAGAGGAAGACATTGTTAACGCCGAAAACGAGCTAGCAAACCTAGACAAAGAAATCGCCAATCAGCCCAACCTACAAGCCGAATTCGACCAAGTCTTGCAATACGCCAAATATATTTTGGAACACCTCCCTGAGCTACTACTTGCCCTCTGTAATCCACTGCGAAAAGCCGCTTTTTTCGGTGCTGTATTCAACAAGCTTCCAACCTACGAACAAATAAACTTTGGAACCCACAAAAATAGCCCGCCACCAGAGGTAAACGAGCTGTTTCAAATCCGAACGGAATATAAATCCCTTTATGGTGACCTCACGGGGAATCGAACCCCGATTGCCAGGATGAAAACCTGGTGTCCTGACCGTTAGACGATGAGGCCATGTATAAACAACTACTCTATCGTACCAAAAACCAACGTATCTGTAAAGCTCCGCTTCGTCCTAATCAGTTTTTGCCTCTGCGCGGATCTGCCGTGCCAATGCCGCTGCCGCTACAACTGTCTCATCGAGCGTGCGGTAGATTGGCAGCTCCGGCTGCTCCAGGTGTGCCTGCATCTCAATATCAAATGGTCGGTCAAAGCTCTCGTCAATACCAAGTACAATCGATGAACCGCGCCCAAGCTCCTTGCCAAGTTCAAGTGGTGTAATGATACCCGGCCCTTTAACAAAGTAGAACATAACAACACAGGCAAGCTTTAAATTCCGATGCTCCCAGGTGATTTGCTCCTTGGCAATATCACCAACACGCGGAATCCCCTCTGCGCGCCGCGGATTGGCGATAACCAGCCCCTCTTTAGAGTCTTCTGTTTGTTCAATGCTTTCGAGTAGCTGCTCGGCTTTCTCTTGCCAGTTTTCTGCGCCCGAAATAGGGCCAGCCAAGAAGATATCTGGCGTTAATTCTTGAGTAGCTAGTTCTGATGTCGGGCGTTTAATGATCATGAGCTAATCATACCATAAATATACCTAGCTTAGCGCACCGCCGTCTACCGGTATAGCCTACCCTGTGACCTGGTGCTGAGCCTGGGGTGTACGCAAAATCTGCTCACTGTTTTTAGATGGAGGTATAGCCGCGTTTGGATACCACGAAAACGGCTGGTCGCTGTCGGTAGCGTGGTGTGGCAACTCGGCCTTTATAATTGCCAGCCACTTGTGTAGCACTTGGTGCTTGGGGAGCATTGCACCCGGGTCATTCTGCCATACAATACGCGAAAACCACGCCCCTGTCGCCTGCTCTGTTTGAATCTCCACATAGGCAATCCCTGGCAAACCCGCCTGGGCAAAATCATGACTCGCCTGGGCAAAAAGGGTCTGAGCCTTTGGCAAAATACGGCTCTCTACCTCGCCGGCAATTGTTTCGGTAATATCATCGAGTGTGTGCAGATGATTTTTAATTACCAACCGCATTTCGGCAAGTGGCTCATCCTCAACCACACTCACGAACAAAAACAGACGCTCGGCACTATTGAGCGTGGTATTAACCATATCAACCACGACATCCTCGGCTGTTAAATGCCAGCTCTGCTTGGCTTGCTGAGGGGTCAGTGTGCGGCCAGCAATAACCGGGCGGCGGGGCCATAGGCGCTTTTTATACTGAGTAAAAAGTTTTTTCATCATACGGTGTTCTAGAATTCTGTGCCTATTATACCATACTATGGCGAGCGCCTAGCAACTATATGTAGCACCCATCACTTATCACTAAAAAGTGTATGATGTACAAAAAGTATTGACTTTTTAATTACTTTATGGTACATTGACAGTGCGGAACAAATGACTGCCATTGACCACTCCGCTAGTAACGCCAATGACACGCACCTCACCATACCCCACCAATTCGCAAACTCTAACGTGGCTGGCATTGGCTGGTCCCCCTATTACATACACAGAATCAACCTACGATATGTGAATGGCGCCAACTATCCAACCGTTCCTGCACATTCCCGCGCGCCACGCCACCACTGCCCGCCACTTTGGAGTCTGCCGGGGATTTGGTTATATGATATACTAATACCAATGGCAAAACAGAAGAAAAAACGCAATAAACCATATACCGGCAGCGGTGCTCGCCAGGCACGGCCGCGCGCTATCAAAGTGAATGCCGTCGTGCGTTCCCGCCCCGCCCAGTGGTGGCACGATAATAAGCGCCGCACAAAGCTAACGATTGGCGGAGCCCTGGTTGCTGCCGTTATTGTGTGGCTAGTTATTGAATTTATTCACTTACTGCACCCGTAGGTACCTACACGGGCGACCACGCAAGATTACCGGGACTATCCCTGGTAGTTTTATTTACTACAGCGTTACAACACGGCGGCGCGCCTCTGTAGACTGGCGTGCAGCAGTTATGACATTATCGAACAGTGCAGCAACTGTGAGTGGCCCAACGCCACCACGCACCGGTGTTATGGTTAGGTCGCTGCGCTCACGCACATCTGCTGCGCCGTCACCCTTTATAACGCCGTCCTCGCTAGCAGTACCTGCATCTACAAACACCGCACCTGGCGCCAACATCTGGCTGGTAATCAGCCCCGGCACCCCTGTTGCACTGACAACTATCGGGAACTGTGGCAATCGCGTCGCAAGCTCATGCGCATTCGATTCATCAAACACTGTAACATCAAGCCCTTGCTGGCGCCACAATATTGCTAATGGGCCGCCCACCAAGCGGCCAGCCCCAACCAGGGCAATTGGCTGCTTTATATCAACACCGTAGCCTACCAGCAACCATTCAATTGCCATTGGTGTTGCCGGTGTAAAACGCGGCGTCGCACCAAGCCCATCGACATCCTTTGCGGGGTCAATCAGCTGCAGTAGGTAATCAGTTTGCTGCGGGTCACTAATCGGTAGTTGCACGATGATACCATGCACATTCGTATCTGCGTTCAGTGCCGCGATACGCTCTGGGGCACCGGTAATCGTTTCGTCATAAACGTCCACCTCTACCAAAATATCCTTGCCATAGCGCTGCTTTACCCGTGTATATGTGTCGATCACCGGGGTCCGGCCACAGGTAATAATCGCGAGGCGCGGATTGGTGCGGTCCGCCTGGCGTAAACCACGCACCTGCTTTGCCTGGCGCTGCTTTACAAAAAGGGCTAATTCATCGCCGCGTAATACCTTCATTGGTATTTATTATACCATAATTCGGCGCCTACATGGTGGTTTCGGCGCATATTTACGAAGATGTTTATGGTATAATGAGCGCTATGGACACCTCGAACGTTACCAAAGCGCCCGTAACTCAACCGACTGCGAGCAGCAAAAGCTACCTACCCGCTCTCCTACTTGCAATTGGCGTACCTATGACTGGCCTCAGTCGCATCTACACCGGCCACCGCGATGGGAAATTTCGCTTTGCCGTGCTGGTAAGTGATATTATCATCATGGTAGCATTCGTTGGCCTTGTATGTGTACTAGCTGCAGCTGGCCAAACTACCGAGCAGCTCCCACAGGTACTACAAGTAGCAACGCTCATTGGCTTAATTTACGTTGCCATTACCGTGCCTATTCTCATCCTGTGGGGAATTATAGATTTCTTTTTAGCCCTGCACCGCACAACAGATGCTACCGGCCTACCCCTTGCTAGCACCGAACGCGATACCCGCTGGGCCCGCCGGCTCTATTGGCTCGCCGTTAGTATAACACTAGCGCAAGTTGCCATTGCTATCGCTGGGTCTATCTTCTTTTCCCAGGTAAAGATCGATACAAATACACTGACGCCGCCATATAGCCCACAGGGGTCGCAACACCTACCAGGTGGGGGCGAGGTCCGCTCATTATAATTCTATAAAACTACCTTGCACTCCCCGCTTAAGTACGCTATACTATAGCAAGTTAGGTATGGGTCAGTAGCTCAGCTGGTTAGAGCACCTGCCTCTTAAGCAGGGTGTCCTGGGTTCGAGCCCCAGCTGACCCACCACAAGTAATTATATAAAATCACTCGCGGCTCACGCGAGCGTTTTTTATTCTACCGGTATTATATGGCACCCCGGGTAGGAATCGAACCTACGGCCAAAAGCTTAGAAGTCTCTTGCTCTATCCACTGAGCTACCGGGGCGTGATTAACAAAATAATGCACAGCGTATACCTGATACTGATAGGTCAATCGCCACGCAAAAAGCCCTTGGTGCTGCCTGCACTGCAAGGGCTGCTTACGCATGGGGCGAATGACGGGAATCGAACCCACGACCTCCAGTGCCACAAACTGGCGCTCTAACCAACTGAGCTACATCCGCCGTACCACGTTAGTATACCACACACCCCTGGTAAATGCTAGGGCTACTTACCATATGGACGGCGTACTTGCGGCCGCGCACTAAACTCCTGGCGTGACATACCGCGCTGGGGCGGTGTAGCCGCCGCATTATCCTGCGTTGGGTGGGCGGATGCAAAACGCTCACGAATATTCTGTAGCCGCTCTTGCTCACGCTGGCGAATAGCTTGGCGTGTATTATGGCCATTACCGCCAACTAAGGCTTGATGGCGGTAGTCACCGCGGCCGATCTTTGATTCATTATAGCCACGCACCCGGGTTGGGCCGTTTTGCTGCTCCGCGCCTTTGCTTGCCCGCGCCTGAGCCTGGCGCTTAAGCCGCTGGTCAGTTTCGAACCGGCACAGCGCTGCGCTGCCACCAGATACCGACGCATCAAGCCCCAGCGCCTGGCTAATCATAGACTGCGGCGAAAGTGAATCACCGCCGTTCATATCGGCTGGCTGCTGGCACGGCGACGTATGGTTTGGTACATTACCCATAATTGTGTGCTACGCGTGATGTTCAGCTTCGGCGGCGTCAGCCTCTGCCTTGGTGGCATGCACGGTACCATGTGGGTGCTCGGCTGGTGCATAGATAGAATAAAGCTTGAGCGGCGCATCACCAGTATTCGTTACATTATGCCATGTGCCAGCTGGTACAAAAATCGCATCATCGCCTTCTACATTAGCTTCAAAATCAAGAGTATCCTCGCTCGCCCCCATCTGCACCAAGCCAAGCCCTTGCTCAACACGCAAAAATTGGTCATGGTCGGTGTGTACTTCAAGGCCGATATCTTCGCCTGGCTGAATTGCCATCAATGTCATTTGCATATTGGCGCCAGTCCAGGCAGCCGTACGAAAAGTATCGTTACTAATCGTTAGCTCTTCAATGTTTACAACGTATGGCTGTGGGCCATGATCCATGATGTATCTCCCTTCTTTGTGGCAGCTACTACCAGGTAGGCGCTGCTCTCATCTTGGTGCGGATGGCGGGAATCGAACCCGCATCACTTGCTTGGAAGGCAGGTATATTAGCCATTATACGACATCCGCATTAACACTCTTAGTATAGCATATAGTTACAACAGACGTACCTGGCGCCGGTATAAATAGGTAGCCGTAGCCAGGTATATCAGGCAGCATAGGCTGTAGAGCCACATGGCTGCCGTTAACCAATCAGCCCGCACTGGTACCACTTGCGCGCCGGGGCTACGAGTAGTATCCACTACAACACTCCAGCACCAGCAGTAATACACTGCAGCCAGCGTTGCCCCGCCAATACATAGCGCCAAAATACCCTGCTGCAGCCGACTGCGTGGCTCTGACGCTACCCACAAAGCTGCCGCTGCATATGGTACCATCGGCCACATCACCAGCAACACGGGGAAGATTAGGCCGATTCCTCCACAAAAGAGCACAATGCTCCAACCAACCATTGCCCGTCCCATACCACGGCCACCAAGCAAGCCCGCCCCAAAGGCGTGCAAACAATACCGCCAACCAACAAGCTGTGTTGGGCGGTGCAGTGACTGTACGGCGGGAACACTAATATACGGCATCTGGTCCTATCACAATTCTACAAACACAATTAACTACCTATACCGTATACTATTTTGCTGATTATTGGCTTATGTGGTGCAGTATTTTATACTTGCATGCAACTATACACTGGGTGTATAGTAGGATATATGAATGCAAACTACACCCTACTGGGCTTTTTGGCTAACGGATCCAACTACGGCTATGAGCTCAAAAAACTATACGACGGGTACTTTGGCCGGGATAAGCCTATTCTGGCTGGCCAAATTTACTCTACCCTATCGCGCCTAAAGCGTGATGACTACGTGACTGAAGTGCCGGGCGAAGACGAGCAAGCTGGCGGCCCAGGCCGGGTACGCTACGCCATTACACCACGTGGGCGCGAGCTGCTGCAAACCTGGCTTGAGCAGCCAGAAGCGCCGTCGCCCACGCTGCAGGCAACACTCTATATCAAAACAGTGCTGGCACTTTTAAAGGATGGTGACGCTGCTCGCTATCTCGATAACCAGCGGCAAGCCCATATCCAGCGCATGCGTGAACTCACTAATCAGCGGCGCGAAAGTGGTTTGCCTGGCATGCTGCTAATTGACCACGCGCTTTTTCACCTAGAAGCCGACCTGCGCTGGATTGATCTGACGAGTTCACGTTTACATAAACTAAAGGAGGAGTTATTATAATGGACCCCAAACAACCAATTATTAGTGCCCATAACGTGGTAAAATCATTCGGGCAAACAAAAGCCCTACGCGACGTTTCGCTTGATGTAGCCCGCGGCGAAGTGCTGGCCATCATGGGGCCAAGTGGCTCAGGCAAATCAACCCTGCTGCATAGCTTGGCTGCTATTACAAGCATTGATAGTGGCGAAATTACACTGAATAACCAACGAATCGATACATTAAGCGATAAGCAGCGTAGTATTCTACGGCGCACTGCCTTTGGCTTTGTGTTTCAATTTGGGCAATTAGTACCTGAGCTCACCGTGCATGATAACGTTGCCCTCCCCCTCCTGCTGGGCGGGACGAAGCGTAAAGAAGCTTACGACAAAGCAGCAAGCTGGATCGAAAAGGTAGGCCTAAGTGGTAAAGAAACGAACCTACCTGGCGCAATATCTGGTGGCCAAGCCCAGCGTGTAGCTATCGCCCGCGCTATGGTTATTGAGCCGCACGTACTCTTTGCCGACGAACCGACTGGGTCGCTTGACTCCCTGAATTCCGAAAAGGTCATGGAGCTGTTTATTGCCACAGCCAAGCAACACGGCACCACGGTGATTATGGTAACCCACGAGCCAACCATTGCAGCCTACGCCGACCGCGAGATTATCGTTCGTGATGGCCAAATTGCCGGCAGCACCCAAACGCTGCCCAAAGGAGTTTAGCTATGGGTATTAGTTGGCTTCTCTTTAAAAAATCCGGCAAGCAGTCCCTAGGGCGACTTAGCCTAACCGCGGCTGCTATTGGCCTAGGCATAGTGATGATACTTAGTTTTATTGCTGGTATCAACGCAATCATTAGCCGCCAGAGCCACGACACGTGGCGCTACTTGGGCTACAGTGGTGGTCAGCAACTACCCCAGGCTAAAGAGGCACAAAAACCAATTGCTGGCGTTGCACCGCTTAAAATTAGCTCGATGGGTACGATTAATAACCTGTCGCAGTGGCAAACAAAATCAATTGACACAGTATCGCTACACGCCAGTGGCAGTAATTCGCCAGAGTTCCCTGGCATGAAGACACCAGCGGCTGGCGAGTACTACCTTTCGCCAGGCCTCGCAAAGCTTAACCGCGAGCACCCAGAGGCACATATTGGCGACCGCTACGGCAGCAAGTATCTTGGCGAAATACCATCACAGTACGTTAGCTCACCAGATAACCTGCTAGTGGTGCGTGGTGCAACCGCGCAGGAACTGGCCCGTGGGGAAGCAATCGATGCACGCAGCAGCCGCTCTGGCGCCAAGCTATGGGGGTCCATCTACCGCATACCGCAGAGTCGTAGCCATGCCTCGGTACAATTTGACCCAATTAGTCTTTTGATCATGAGCTTTGGCGCAGCCATGCTACTCTTCCCGATCGTTATGTTTATTGGAGTATCGACCCAACTTGGCAGCACCCAGCGCGAGCAGCGCTACGCAGCACTGCGCTTGATTGGTGCTACCCGTGCCCAGATTAACCGTGTACTCCTCTTCGAAACCTTTATGGCAACACTAGCTGGTATTGTGGTTGGCTCGCTCGTCTTTATGCTGGTGCAGCCACACCTTGGTGCCATGCAGTATAACGGTGAACATTTCTGGGCTAACGATCTCGTAGTCGGCGCGGGGCAATATCTACTGGTAGTAGCGATCACTATTGGTATGAGCCTATTTGCCAACTACCGTGGTATGCGTAAAGTACAAACTAGCCCGCTAGGTGTTGCCCGCCGCCAGAATGTACGCAAAAAGCCCCGAGCTTGGCGAACTCTCCCCTTACTAGCCGGCCTTGGTATTTTTACCTACCTTGCCCTGCCAGCCGGCAAAGAATGGCTCCAGAAAAACGCGAGCGATAGCGCATTGCCGACGCTGGTACTCCTGGCAGGCATCGTGCTGGTTATGTTCGGCCTGGTACTAAGTGGCGCCTGGCTCACAGGGTGGATTGCTAACCTATTTGCTGCGCGCACCACACGGGGCTCGACCCTCATTGCAACTAAGCGTATCGCTGGTAACTCACGGCAAATCTTCCGTAGCGTCAGTGGCGTTGTACTGGCACTGTTTGCTGGCAGCTTCTACCTAGCTGCCGTGAGTGGTGTGAGCCGGCTAGAGCTACAATCGGTGCGTGACAATGGCTTTTCGCAGCTTAAGCCAACGACCGCCTTTGTGTGGGGATCTTCGCTCCCTGGTGATTTTGGCGATACACTCAAACGCCAAGGTTACATCCATAGTGTCGCCACAACGCACGAGACACCACAGGCAAGTTACATAGCCTGCCGTGATCTGGATACCTACACCGAACACAGCTGCCCTGCCGGCACCACAAGTAGCCACTATGCACGCATCAGTTTTGCAAGCCAACCAGTGCAAACTGTTGCTACGACCGAGCAATTACCAGCCCAAACCGAAACTGGCTACCTCGTCAGTCTGACGGGCGAAGAGCACTTTGATAGCCTACGAACACTAACTGCCAAAGCTTCAAACCAGCAGCAAACCACACCAGAGCGCACACCAGATGCCTGGGCCGTTTATGGTGGCTACGCCAAGCGCCCGCACATTAACCCAATTATCGCCGACCTTGCAAGTATTACCTATGTCGGGATTGGCATTACGCTCTTTATCGCTATCGCAAGCCTTATTGTCAGCACAATTGGTGGACTGCTAGAACGACGCCGCTCGCTCTTCACGCTGCGGCTTGGTGGCATGACACTTGACCAAATGAAGCGCGTTGTTTTGATTGAGTCACTCATTCCCCTGCTAAGTGTATCAGTCATTGCAGCCGGTATCGGCATTTGGGTGGCGCATATCTTCTTGCAGTCATTCTCTCGGTCGGTGCGTGTATCGCTGAGCCCGCTTTACTTTGCCATGCTTATAGTCAGCCTGGCCGGTGCAGTACTTGGTATTTACCTCATCCTGCCAATGCTACGGCGCCTCACAAGTATGCAGCAAAACCAAACCGAATAGCTCTTGAAGCTGCCATATAATAAAACCGCTCATTACGAGCGGTTTTATTAGTGTGTGCGGGGTTTATCTGTCAGTAGCTTGCGCCCCGCTTACCATACAGGGGCTACGCAGTGGGCTCAGCTTATACCTCGTAGACTGTCTCGATCTTGGCCCCAAGACTGCCCAGGCGGCTGGCGAGCTCTTCGTAGCCACGATTGATAGAGTAAACATCGCGCAGGATTGACGCACCAGGTGCGGCCAGCATCGCCAGCAGAATCACAACGCTTGGGCGCAAAGCCGGCGGCGCAACAACATCGGCTGGCTTCCAGCGGGTCGGGCCGTTGATGTAAACCCGGTGTGGGTCCACCAGTTCCACCTGTGCGCCCAGCTTGCTTAGTTCAGTAAAGTAAATGGCCCGGTTCTCGTAGCTCCAGTCGTGCACCAGCGTACGGCCTTCTGCCACTGTAGCAATCAAACCCAGGAACGGCAGGTTGTCCATATTAATACCTGGGAACGGCATACTGTGGAGCTTATCCTTTGGTGCATGGAGCTGGGATTTTTTGAGCTGAATATCCACTAGGCGCGTATGGCCGTTGGCCGCCATGTACTCTGGTGTTAGCTCATATTCAAGACCCATGCCAGCCAGCACTGCCAGCTCAATCTCGAGAAACTCAATCGGTGCACGGCGAATAGTAATCGCGGAATGCGTTACAACGCCGGCCGCAATAAAGCTCATGGCCTCGATTGGATCTTCGGACGGGTAATATTCAACGTTGGTATCGATTTGCTCTACACCGGTAACGCGCAGTGTTGTGGTGCCAATGCCTTCAATCTTAACACCAAGCTTTTCGAGGAAGAAACACAAATCCTGCACCATATAGTTCGGGCTTGCATTGCGGATAGTAACTGTGCCCGGGTGTAGCGCCGCGGCCATCAGCACATTTTCGGTTACGGTGTCGCCACGCTCAGTTAGCAAGATAGTGTGCTCGGGTGATGTTGGCGTAGCTGTGACCTGGTAGCTATCGGTTAATGCTTCCACTGCAAGGCCAAACGGTGCCAAGCCCACTAAGTGTGGTTCAACCGTACGTGTCCCAAGGTTACAACCACCAGCAAATGGCAAGCTAAAGTAGCCGTACTGATGCAAGAGCGGCCCCATGAACATAATGATAGAGCGCGTGCGTTTCGCTGCAGCGACATCAATACTGGCAAGATCCAAGGTGCGTGGTGGCGTAATCACCAGATCCGCCCCGTTCTCCCAGCGAGTCTTGACGCCAATACTATTGAGCACCTCAATAATACGATTGACTTCCTCAATACGGGCAACCCGGCGTAGTGTCGTCGTGCCCTTATTCAGCAAGCTAGCGCATAGCAAGGCAACAGCAGCATTTTTACTGGTTTTGACAGTAATTTCACCCGAAAGCTGCGTACCACCATGCACAGCAAAGTTAATTTTACCGGCCTGGTTTAGCTTCACAATTGGCCGCGCCAATACATCCCCTATGCGCGCGATCATTTCGAGGCTAATATTCTGCCCACCCTTTTCGATACGGTTAATGGCTGACTGGCTTGTGCCCAGTGCCTCGGCAAGTTGCGTTTGCGTGAGTCCACGCATCGTGCGGCTCTCTTGAATAAGACGCCCGATTTTCTCTAGGTAGCTTTCCATATTCATGTTCCTGACTATATCATAGATGATATATTAATGAAACGGCCCTAACGTAATAGGCCTTTCTGCGGCTTTTGTTCAATCACCGATTGTAGCAATGCTGGTGAAAAGCTCATTGGTGCTTTGCCGGTCGTTGCGTACTGATACAGCGCTACGTTCACGATAGCACCGAGGGTAGAAAACAGGATTGCGACTGCAACGAATGCTAGCATCATCAGCACAAAGCCAATCCCAAGGCCAGCCATCTCGAAGGCCGACGCCAGTGCCACCATCAGAACAGTGCCAACCGCAAGAATAGCCAGGAAGATCAAGCTTGATGCTAACCCAACGCCAACGGTAATGATAATCGATACGCCCCACGACTTCTTCAACACCCCAACAGATTTCTTGACTGCATCGATACCACTGAGGCGTGGTTCACCCTCACGGGCAGAGTTCGCAATAGCTGCCGGTACAAACATAGTCGCGATCGACCAAGCAGCACCAACTAGGCGCAGCGCCAACTTACCAAAGAACGGCACGCGCTCTTCGAGAGCATTCAGGGCAACGCCAATCGTCCCGCTAATAGCAGAAAAACTCACAATAGTGCCAAAACGGCGGTTCGCAGCAGCAAAGCATTCCTTAACCGTCACATCCTTACCACTAAAGACAACCAGCGCCCCATAGCTGACTGCCACCGATACATAGGTCGATACAATGATAAACCCAATCACAACCAGCCAAAAGATAATGATATAGCCGATATTCTGCGGCGTAAATACCTGGCGACGGTTCAGCGTATCCGCATCACCGCCAATCGCTGCCAAGGCAGCAATCATAGCTGTAATCAAGGCGATACTCACGATAACAGATATAATCACCCCCACAATTTGTGCACCAACCAGGCTTTTATCTTGCTTGATAGCCGCCAGCGCTTGCTTGGTTAGTAATATACTACGGCGGAATTTCCCCTGTGGTAGCTCCCCAGACGGCGCCTGTGGTGGCTGCACGGGATTGCTATTTGACTGATTTATTGAATGATTATCCATACTTCCACTGTATCACATATAGCGCCCGGGCCAAACCGTGATCACGGTGCGCAGCCCCTACCCCAGGCTGTTTTTGTCATACCTATACCCTAACATACGTGCTACACTAAAACAAAGGAGAAACAACCGGTGAAAGATACAGATATCGCGCACCTCATTGCCGCCGAAGAAGCACGCCAGCAGCATACAATAGAACTCATCCCAAGC
>ERZ772962.1041-NODE-1041-length-15206-cov-19.217807_pt1 | contig 15206 bp, 12 predicted proteins | sample MGYA00580676_ERZ772962 | MGnify/ENA primary metagenome ERZ772962 (study PRJEB29015, sample SAMEA2738049) | human oral metagenome | biome: human oral; feature: human-associated habitat; material: saliva | place: China | collected 2230 ...
CGAGCTTGAACAGAGTGAAAGCCAGCGCCTTTAGACGCTGGCCGGTAACCCTTGGACTTTTAGTCCTTGTGCAAACCTCCCGTTGGACGGGTGGTCATGATTTCACCTCATTTGGCAATAGTATCAGGCAGAACTATTAAACTGTGAATAAAAACTTAAAGTTGTGATAGGTATTTCGCCTCCAGATATTCAAGTCTTGCAGAATACTGTACAAGAAAAGTTGCCGGTACTAATTCAACATGCCAAGAATATGCCAGCAAAAAGATATACAAGAAAAAGCAAGCTGAAAACCCTTTGTATCAAGTATTTACAACTTACTATAATAGAATTTATGGAAGAATAAGACGTGGAAGATTAGATAAAGATACGATTCTACTTGACGACATTAAATTACTTCACCAAGAGTTTTCTTCTAAATATGATACCTCAAATGATAGTGAGTCCAAAGAAAAAATTATTGAGTCATTTATCATAGAGGCAGATAAACTGCTCCGTTAGGAGGATTAGATGGATGCACAATGAAATTATTATATATAAAAATGGTGAATTAGAACTTCCTGTGGAAGTAACGCCGGATAAAGAAACCGTATGGCTAAATAGAAACCAACTGGCAGCTTTATTCGAACGGGATATAAAAACTATAGGTAAACATATCAATAATGCACTTAAAGAAGAATTGGATAGTTCAACTGTCGCAAAATTTGCGACAGTTCAAAAAGAAGGTGCCAGAGAAGTAAAAAGGTCTGTCGAATACTACAATCTCGACATGATTATCTCAGTCGGATATAGAGTAAAATCAGCGCGAGGAGTTGAATTTAGACGCTGGGCGAATAAAATTTTAAAAGACTATATTGTACAAGGGTACGCAATCAACGAAAGAAGATTAGCCGCTCTGAACAGAGTCGTAGAAATACAGTCAAATATCATAGCAGGTGTACTTGATCTTGATGCCGAAAAGGTTCTTGAAGTCGTGAAGAGATATTCACTCGCATTAGAGATGCTTGATGACTATGATCACCAAACTATCACCAAACCGAAGATAAGTTCCGATGGGGTGTATAAACTCACTTATGAAGAGTGCAGAAATCTAATCTCCAAAATGTCCTATTCGTAAACATCTGATATCTTTGGAAAAGAAAAAGGAAAAGGTCTATTAAAGGGAATCATCGACTCCATCTATCAAAGTGCTTTTGGAGAAGAGGCTTATCCGTCAATAGAAGAAAAAGCAGCAAACCTTCTTTACTTTATTATCAAAGATCATCCTTTTGTAGATGGATGCAAAAGAATTGCAGCTACAACATTTTTATATTTCTTGGATATGAACCGAATTCTCTATAAAAACAATAAGAAAATACTATCAGACAGCACCTTAGTTGCCCTAACGCTTCTTATAGCGGAATCAAAGCCCCAGGAAAAAGAAACCATGATCAACATCGTAATGAATTTCTTAACATGGTAAATTGTACTTTCTTAAACCATTTACGCAGATAGAAAAAAGCCAGCAGAATTTACACTCTGTTGGCTTAATTATTTTCTCTTAAAAGTGGCTTACCACTTTTTTTCTTATAAAAAATTACTTCAAAAATACTTCAGCTAACCACCTGAAACCTTAGAATAGTAAGTATTACCAATGGTTTCAATTAGTGCTTAGGTTATTCCCACTCAAATGTAACAAAAACTAATGTTAGGTATTGGTATAATCGTAGTTGTTTTCTCATTTTTTGCTAATGGCAGGGGTAACGGCAGGGAATAGATAGTATATTTTTTTGAAAAATACAAATATAGTGGTATCTATACTTAGTTGATTCATTACAGTTAATGTAAAGCCGTATGATAAAAAGAACTATAAAAAGGAAGTAATTAAAATAGCGATAACTTTTTCTGTAATTCTTGTTATAAGTATGCTGTATTTTCTTTCTTAAAAAGCTAATTATGGTTAAGTGAAATACACCAAATATCTTCAAAAAAAGATTCTGCGGAATCAGTTCTAATATTCAGAGTTAACTCTTTAAAATAAGGCTTAATATTATTTTTTGAAAATTTTGGAATACTACTTTTTTTTGTAAGAACCTTAATAGTCCCGCTTGACTTCAAACTTAGAAGATCAAAGTATGAATCTAGAAAATTTTTTCTAAAATTAACATTATTAATTCTTAAATATAAAAATAGATTATTTGTATTTTTTATTGCATATGTCAATAAGCATACTAACCAAATTTGACTAGGTAAAGTTTTTTTTAGGTTAAAATAAGGGCGAAGAGAGTGAGAAATCTTATACCCTTTTTGCCACTCTTTTACATTTTCAGATGCGTATGGAAAAACTTCTAAAAGAGCAAAAGGAGTAACGCTATCTGGGTAAGCGGACAATTCGATATGTTTCTCACGAATATTTTCAGGAACATCCTTGGTATAGAAAAATCCGCTTTTTTTAAAGTAGTAGTCCTTGTTGAAATCATCTTCTGAATGATTCAAGACAGGGCGTTTTTCATTAAATGGATCCTTATAAACGGTATTTTTTAGTCCATAGGATTCATGGGTTGCCACCATTTTAGGATTGATTCCTAGGAGTATAACTTTAGGGTTAATAAAGTTTCCGTCAAAAGCATGTTCAAAATCATCAAATCTTGATTCTATAATACTTTCTGCTTCTGTTTTACCGTTTTTGTTAAGCTCATCAATATTGCGTATAAGTAATTTTTCTAAAATTTCACGATCTGAAACGGCTAAGCTTTTAAATTTATATTCATTATTAGAAGAGTTTGAAGTTTTCCAAGGATTGCTTTTCTCAATATCTTCCTTCAATTCATTTTTATTTTTATTATTATCTACCAAGTTATCAAAAATTTCTAAGTAGATATCATAGTAATTTTCTTCTTTCTGAGACTTTTTTGCTTTCTGATAGTCTTCTTCAGATATTTTAAAAATCTTTTTGTATTTTTCTCTGAGATTTTTATTATTATTCATACTATTATCCTTTTTTCTTAATTATTATATTTTTATTTTCTATTTTTTACTTAAAAGTTTATTTTTATTAATTTTTTTGAAATAAAAAGCCTTAAAAATCAAGGCTTTTATTTATATATTTTACTACTCTTTTATTCTCACTCTTCTTTTTCTACTGTTCACTATATCCAAAACCATTCAAAATCAAGGCTTTTCGTTTGTTGCATGCTGAGAAATTCGTTCAGTTTTAGCTTGTTTTTAGATTTTTTTACCCGTCCCAGTCCCAGTTCCAGCCTCAGATATATCCTCAAACATATCCATAGTTAAGCTAAAAATTATTCTTTTGGCAATAATCTCTAACTACATCAATCCAATTTTCATACCAATACCACTGTTTAGAAACTTTTACTCCATAATTATATTTTTTATTTTTAGCATCTTTTGCCTTCCATAATTGAGTATGGTAATGCATGCTAAATGTAGAATATCCTTCCTCATTCATCATTTTCACGATATCACTAGGCAGAAATTTCGCTTTTTCAACAGCTTTAACTAACACACGTTCTACATCTTTTGCTTTGTCACTGTCTGGAGAAATAAATTCTATTGCCCTATCTGCTTGATTTGCTCGATTTACTTGTATTGGAATGTATACAATCCTGTAAGAATAGTATAATGATTTTAATTCTTCATCATCCAACTCAGATTCAAATGTTGCAATAAAATTCCTTACATTAGTCGGTATTTCATTTGTTGATTCTTTTCTTAATAACTGCTCCTGTTCAGGTGATATTGGAGAAAATTGAATCGCTAAGCTCAAATTATCTTTTATACTATGCTTATCCCCAAACATTTTGATTATCTCTCTATTATAGTTTAATGCACATGCTTGTAATTTAGCTCCAATATATTCATCAATACTATCAGTTTTTTGATGTTCGATTTCATGTCTTATACCAATTAAAAACCTCAAATTATTTGCTGTACCTTTATCTAATGGAGAGGCTTGTTCATTAATGCACCTTTCTAACTCCCAGTGTTTATATGCACCATTTTTAGTCCTGTCATATCTTTTCCGTTTGCCTTTCATATGATAATATCTATAGTCTATACTTTTCTTGCTATAATAAGCATGCATAAGATATGTCCAAGAAATAATGGCAGTGATAATAAACATCTCAGACTTAAATTTAATCAAAGGGTTGTTATAAATTTGTACAGCAGATACCATTGCCTCTTTTGATTTATCAAGCAATTCATTAGTTATTGATTTACCCATTTTAAACCCTCCAACTTCATTACAAGCCTAAAACTTCTCTGTTTATTATTTCAATTGCTTTTTGTTCTTGCTTATAGGCTTGATATCTTAACTCATTTGCCTCTAAAACTAAACAATCTATCTTTTTAACTATTTCTCTATCTTTTATTATTGGTATTTGAACATCTCCCAAAGAGCTATCATCTATCATATTAACAACAGAACCATAGCTTTGCCTTTTTATTAGTATTTGCCCATAATCAGAATTTAAAAAACAGTAAATATATCCTGGATAAATTTTAGGGACTATTTTTAAAACATTTTGGCTCACGGCCATATTTTCCATGTGCTTAGGCACTATGACAACTTTTCCTATTGTTCCTCTATCTGTTACCAATATCCAATTTTCTTTTACTCTCAATTCTTTTTCATATCTTTTTTTATGAGTTATTTTCGAAAGATATTTATCTGTTTCCGGCGACAATTGTGTAATCTCTTTCCCACCAAGAAATGGATAACCATGTCCCTTTTGAACATAGTTTCTCTTAAAAACACCTGCTAGTACTATGTTTTCTGTAATCTCTTTATTCTCTAATTTTACTAAAGCAGCCTTCTCCCTAAGGTGATTTTCTAATACTTTTATTATAGGCAAATGATAGTTGCTTTCAAGCCTACCGTTTAATTCACTTAATTTAACAGGAAAAGAAGAAATTTCTTCACTATAAGAAAATGCCTCTTTTTCCATATCATCCATAGGTGGAAGTTCTAACGCATCTATTAATAGCCTTGTAGCTTCATCAATTAAATCATTTGATTCATCTCTTTTACAGTATGAATCTATAATTAAATCATGTATTTTTTGTTTAATTAATACAGGTGGGTTTGGAATCAGCATGTTCTTTAAAGCTTCAGGTTCTATTTCTAAAATTACTGAACCAAATTTTTCAGCATGAAGCAAATTTTGTGCAACATCAGTTTTTAAATAAGTATACACGAACCCTGGGAATTCGTTCATAACCAATCTAATTGCATGCTCGCTCACTAAAAATTTTGATAATGATTTATTAACAAAAGTTATATTACCTATAGTGCCTGAGCGAGATATTAATATTGTTCCTTCCGTTAAAGAAAGGGAATCTATCATAGGATTATCAGGAGAAACAAATTTTACAGGATTTGGATATATATCTAACATTTCTGAACTACCAAGAAATCCTATTGATGTACTGTCAATATTCGTTAGATAATTCCTTTTTGCTCTTGGTCCATAAAAACAGTCTTTAAATCCAAATTCATTTGTTCCCAATAATGCTAATTCATACTTACTATTTTTTAAAAGTTGTATTGCATGATCTCTATTTATGTTAAAAGTTGAAGCTTCAAGCCTATTATCTCTTTCTAATACCTCACTTAAAGATACACTAGACCAACTTATATCCTCTTTAGGGAAATCAACTTTATCTATTCTCTCTTTTTCTAATTTTCTAGCTGCGGAGTTTACCATGATATACCCTCATTTATTTTCCATTCTTTAAAAATGTTTGGAACTAATATAGTTTGATCATCAACAACTTTTTCTCTACTTTCCATTTGGGCAGTTTTATCTCCTGATGATGTTTCATCAAGTTTATATATGTTTTGTTTTTCCGGAACCATAATTTCATTTCCGTCGTTATCTCTTTTAAAAAGTGTGTTCCCTCTTTTGTCGTGTCCAATTTTATCAACTATAGCCATATAGATATTATAATCTGCCATTTGCCCAGTTGATTCCTCTTTTGAAATTTCTTCTTCAGTTTTCTTTTGTAAAATCAACACGGAAGTTTGAGTACCATTCCTTGGTTGGAACGTATCTTCATGCAAGTCAATACTTGCAATGATTTTAGTATATTTGATTAACCATTCTCTTATATAACCTGTTCCCGGTGAACCAAGTAAGGCATCAGGAAGTACAATTCCCATTCTTCCACCTGGTTTTAAAAATTGATAGCAACGTTCTATAAATAAAATTTCTGGCGATACTGAAGATTGATATCTATCAGTAATAGTCCATTTACCAGTTTTCTTATCTTGCTTCCAAATTTTCGCCAAATCAAATTGGCTTAATATGGCATGGTCTTTAATTGGAATCTTGCTTCCAAACGGTGGATTTGTAACAATAACATCAAAATATCCTATGCTATCTTTATTGATAAGTGTTTTCTTATCTATCTGCAAAGCTGCTGACAATCTTGTTTTAAAATCATCTGTCCATTCATGTGGTTGAAGTAAAGAATTGTTTTGCAAAATATTACCACTACCATCATTATTCATTACCATATTCATTTTTGTGGCTTTAACCAAATCAGGATTTATATCAAATCCAAAATAATTATTCATAGCCATATCTGAAATTTTATCTTGAAAGGCTTTCTTTTCAAAATCATCCCATTCAGATTTTAACTTGCCAGTTTCTTTTTCAAATTCTATCCTCAGTTGCTTCATCGCATAGGTCATTGCAGTTACCAAAAATCCACCTGTACCCTCTCGTGTCAAGCGACTGACACAAAATATATTGTCTATTTTTAGATAGCAAAAAGAGAGTGATTTCTCACTCCCTCTTGCGTCTATTTCCATATGATTTTTTGAACTATACTGCCTTCACAGATAACCGACTCAACATACTTTTCCATAAGTTCTCGTGTAAGTTCATTATCTGTTACTACTTCTGTTTCGTTAGAAGATAGTTTTATCTTTTCTTCTAGCTTACTAATTTCATTATCTATCTGATTTTTACTTTCTACAAACTTAACTTTCGTCATTTTCCCAAGTTTATATTTTTCAAAATCAGACATCTTTTTTGCCTGAAGCTTTTCTATCTTTTTCTCTATATCTTTAATGCTTATTTTTTCTTTGAGCTTTACTTCTACTTCACCATATTTCTCTTTAATAAGCGAAAGCACCTGTTCCTCTAATTTATCAACTCTTGAGTTTTTATGTTCAACATTATTACACTTGCAGATCCTACAATGAAAATACTTGTGTATTCTCATGCTTCCATCCGGTCGTTTAAACTTTGATTGAGTAAGTCCCAGAATATGGTTACAAGTAGGACATCTTGCGAAGCCTTGTAATGGGGAATGCTTTCTCCATGTATAGTCAGTATTTTTCCCTTTTAAGAAACTATTATTTTCTTTGATAGCTTGAACCCTTTCAAACTCTTCTCTTGAAACGATAGCTTCATGGTGGTCATAAACTCTACCCCATTCTTCTTTAGGATTAAATTTAAAACTACCAGGAGTCAATACCGACTTTTCTTGCATATTGAAGACATAAGTGCCTGTGTAATTTTCATTGGATAAAATATCTACCACTGTACCATTTGTCCATGTTGGTGCATCTCTTGTATCTGATGATACTATGTTATATTCATAATCCATATTTGTAAGTTCTTTTTTACGTTCGTTTGGTGTTGGTATATTCTCTTCATTCATAACTGCTGCAATCTTTCTTGATGCAAGTCCTGTAAGTGCTAAGTCATATACCTTCCTCACAATCCAAGCTGTCTTATCATCAATAATGATGTTGTGCTTATCATCTGGATCTTTCATATAACCAAATGCTGGACTCCATGCAAGAAACTTTCCTTGCTTCTTAAGTTCTGTAGTAACTGTCTTTACTTTCTGCGAAATATCTTTTGTATAAAAGTCATATAGCAAACCTTTAAACTGAATATCAAGGTCTGTTCCATTCCCTTTTTCCTTATCACTATCATAGCCATCATTAATCGCAATAAATCTAATACCAAGAAAAGGAAATATATTCTCCAGATAATCACCGAGCGAAATATAATCCCTCATAAATCTCGATAAGTCTTTTACAATTATGGCATTGATTTTACCATTCTTAACTCCTTCTAGCATTCTTTGAAAAGATGGTCTTTTCTCATTTGTACCTGTATATCCGTCATCAATGTATTCTTCTCTTTGAAAACTTTTAAATTCATCATTTCTATCAAGAAAATCATTCAGGAAATACCTTTGATTGATGATACTTTCGCTCTCATCTTTCTTCATCTGATCTTCTACAGATAATCTAATGTAAAGTGCAATTTTACTCAATATTAACACCTCCCATCAAACTATCCATATTAAATTTAAAGATTATTTCAAAGTTATGATTGCCATAGACAATTATCTTTTCCACTAAGCTATGAATTAAATCAGATGGTAATTTTTCAACCTTTTTTGCCGAAAATACGTCCTTAATCCACTTAATAGATATTTTCTTATCCCTTTCAAGGTCTTTTACAACCTTTTCAATAGCAATAACTTCATTATTGATTGTTGCAATATGGCTAAGAGTAATCTCTCTTTTAAGGCTATATACTTCCCTATCAATCTTGCCTAAGCTATATTCTTCATAAGCTTTTTGAATTAGGAATTCTTCCTTCTCTGTCTTAATTTTAAGCTTTGAAATATCTTCGTTTAGCTTATCTATACTTTCAAAAAACCTAGCAGACACTCTTTCTATTAGCTTTGCCTTGCTTGTAGCCTTAGTAATAAACTCTGCTACCTTTTCAGACATTGCCTTATCAAGCTCTCTTTCCATAATAAATACTCCTACTTCGTTATCTATCTTGCCTGTGCAAGTATCGTTTTGAAAAGAGTAATAAAGCCTATCATGGTTTGTCCCGTAAATTCTGGTTCTTCGATAAAGTTCCTTACCTGTTGCATTATTAAAAATCAAGCCCTTATATCTATTCTCATAATCTCTTTCAAAGTTATGCATCTCTGCACCAAAAGCATTGTTCTTTAATCTATTTGCTCGCCCTTGCAGCACTTTTTCAAAGTCTTCTTTTGAGATAATAGGTTCATGAGCATTTTCATATATAATATGCTGGCTTTCATCTACAAATTGTTGCTTCATTCCTTTTGCAAGATTTTGTTGCTTAACGCCTTGCACCAAAGTTCCTGTATAAGTTCTATTAGTAAGCATTTTGGAAATAGTACCTTTATTCCACTGCGGATCACCATCCCGTCTATAAATTCTACCTGTTTTGTAATAGACCATTCCTGTAGCATAACCCATAGTATTAAAGTGTTTTGCAACCTCATATTGGCTTTTCCCTCCAAGTGTTAGTCGGAACATTTCTTCAACAATGAATCGAACATTCTCATCAACTTCTAACTTCTGTCCCTCTTTTAATTTCACTACCTTATATCCATAGGGCGGAACAGAACCAATAAAATATCCATTTCTTGCCCTATTATGTTTGCTTGTCTTTATCTTTACAGAAATGTCTTTAGCATACATATCATTGACGATATTCTTAAGAGTTACTTCAAATGACTTCTTTGAGTCTAAATCCTTAACGGTATCAACCTTATCATTAACAGAAATAAACCTTACTCCCAAGAACGGAAATACCTTGTCTATGAGTCTTCCCATCTCAAGATATTCTCTTCCAAGTCTTGATAAGTCCCTTATGATAATACAATTAATTCTTCTTTCACGAATATCTTGCATCATTTCCTGGAACTGTGGTCTTTCAAAATTTGTCCCACTATATTCATAGTCTGTGTAAATATTTACGACTTTGATATTTTCCTTTAAAGCATACTCTTTACAACAAAGCACCTGTGTTTCGATAGACGATGATTTCTCACGCCATTCTTCTTTTCTTTCACTGGATAATCTTGTATATACTCCTGCTTTATAGAATACTTTTTGTGCTTGTTCTTCGTTTTTTCTTATATATCTTTTGGAAGTCCTTGCCATTAACAAACACCTCCAACTGCAAGCTTAGGTTCAACTCTTTCTAAATGCTCACCAAATAACTTGCCCATTGATATTAGTCTTGCATTATGTGTATCCTTAGCTTCGACCTTATCACTATCTACAATCGCTTGAAGCAGATTCACTGTTTCAATATTGTTGAAGACAAAGTTAATTGCATTATCCTCTCCAATCTCAATACGATCTATAAAAGACACTAAAGACAATCGATTCAGTTCACCATTTTCAGGATTAGGAACTATCTCAGAAACGAAACTACCTTTATCGTTTATCTTCATTTTCAGTTCATCTACGATATTTTGCTTTGTAATAATTTGTTTCTCAATTTCTCTAATCTTGATAAGATAATTTTTTCTAAATCGTTCAAATTCCTCAGTCGTAATAAGTTCTTCTTCTAAATCCATGTAAAGAGATTGTCTAAGTCTTTCATGCTTTCTTTTTTCTGCATATAATGACTCAAAATCAACTTTTAATTTAAACTTTGACACATCTATTTCGCTAACTTTTTTAAGCAGTTCATTGTACTTAGATAGATATTCATTTAATGCATGAATAGTTGCATGAGTAACATAGTCTTCTTTTACACTATGTCTTGAACACTCTCCAGCATTGTTATATTCAGAGCAAATGTAGAAAATCTTATCTCTTACTTTTCGCCTAATCATAGGACTTTCACAATCTTTGCAATAAAGCATACCTGATAATATATATGGCTTATCTTTAGACTGTTTCACATCACGAAGTAGCATTTTGTTTGCAAGTGCAAAGATGGATTTTGATACTATGCTTTCATGAGCATTTTCTATTGTTATCCAGTCTTCTTTGGAAACATCGACTTCGTGCTTTGATTTATAATTTAACTTTGTGGTTTTTCCTTGTTCCAGGACACCAATATAAACCTTATTTGAAATAATACGGTTTACCATCTTAGCATCCCACTTTGCTTTTTTCACAACAAAACCAGTATTGAAGTTATCACCATTATTTTCTTTGTGCTTTGATGGTGTAACTGTTCCAATACTGTTTAGAAAGTCGGCAATAGCCTTTGAGGAATAACCCTCTATTTTCATATTAAATATTCGCTCAATGATATGAGCTACTTCTGTATCAACTACAAGCTGATGTTTGTTCTTATCATCTTTCTTATATCCAAAAGGAGCAAATGATCCAATAAACTCGCCATTCTTCCTTTTCACCTCTTTTGATGATTTCACTTTCATAGAAATATCTCGACAATAACTGTCATTGATAAAATTTCTAATTGGAAGTATTAAATGTGTATCACTAACATCTGCATTATCACTATCATAGTTATCATTTACAGATATGAAGCGAATACCTTTTTCAGGAAATATCTTTTGCAGATACTTCCCAGACTCAATATAATCTCTACCAAAACGAGATAAGTCTTTTACCATAATGATAGAAAACTTTCCTTTATTCAGGTCATCAATCATATTCTTGAAATTTGGACGCTCAAAATTAGAACCACTATATCCATCATCTACATATTCATAAGATAGATCTATGTTCTTTTCTTTAGCGTAAGATTTGATTATTTGTCTTTGATTTGAAATAGAGTTACTTTCATTACTGTCCCCATCTTCTCTTGAAAGACGAAGATACATACACGCAGTATTTCTCATAACAATCCTCCTAAAATGATATTTTGGCAAATAGTCATTTCGGAAGATTACTTCTACCACCTATATTTTACCGCACCCTATTTCTCTTTGTCAGCCCCTCAAATTCTGACACAAGATTTACATAGATACATCTCAACAATATCAAGTAAATCAAGCTTTTCACTTTCGCTCGTAGAGTAGGTTATTTTCTTAGAATAATCATCGGCTATTTGCTTCTTATCCTTATCTTTCTTAACTTCTTTTTTCTTATTCATAGTCTTAACCTCACTATTTTTATAATAAGTTTTATGACATTGGTAGGTGCATTGGCTGCTACATTGGAATCTCACCACCGCCCCTTATTAAGACGAGCCGGCTTAAACTATTGAAGTATCATTATCACCATTCGTATCACAGAGATAGATTGCCACACCTATCCTTTATGTATTCCTATTTATCGCTCTTTTTCTTTTATCCTTGGCACTTACCAGTATTCATTTAAACCAATTTCTCAGCAGAAAAGTCTTGGCGTAGGTCATAATTCTCCACAAATGGATAACGTCCCACCTTGGTCTATTCAGTTGTCAAAGATCAATTAGCTTTCTGCTATGTAGGATTCTTTGCTTAATAACGGAATAGATTTTCTCTTCTACCTCAAAAGCAAAAAGGATAAATTTCCCCCTACACTTTAATAGTGAAAATTTATCCCTCTTGGTAACCAGATTTATGAAATTTTAAAAAAAAGAAAAGCACCCACTATTTACAAGTAGATACTTTTCAATACCATTAACATTTAATTTCTAAGTACTTATCATTTGCTACGATTAGTTTCTTATAATAATCATCATAGCTTTTACTAAATTTTCTAATAAGTGGAATCGCAATTTCATAATACTTGTTGTCTTTCATAAAGTTTTGTAATTTATCTTGAATTTGCTTCATTAGGCTCTTTTGATATTCTTCACTGTTTTTATATTCTTCATATTGAGAAATAGTATTATCATTTTCTTTTAGCCATTTTTCAACATTTTCAATAGCGTTAATTTTATCTTTATTAACTTTTTTTAGTATCTGCATATCAAAAGTAGAACTTATCTTTTCAATATAATTTTGCTCATCCTTACTTAACTGAAATAATGGTAAATTATCTAAGTAATCTACATATTTTTCAAATGCTTCTTCCTCATCTTTTCCTAATGATTCATTTAAAAATGGTTGATATGCTGCAAATAACATTTGTCCAAAATATCCTGGAAATAATCTCTCTAATCTTTCGTAGATTGATTCCTCTGCTTCAATCAATTTAATTTTTTCATTTATAAGTTCCTGATTTTCACCTTTAACTACAAGTTCAAGGACTTCTTTTCTTTTCTCTTCAACATCTAATTGATGTTGCTTTCTTCTTAAAACAGATGATAATGCACTAATGCCAGTGGTTAGATACCCTTCTATTTCAGTTACACTAATTCCAAGTTTTCTAAATAAAGATATTTGAATTAAAACCTCTAAATCATTCTCGCTGTAATCTCTATAACCGTTTTCAGTTTTTTGAGGATTTATAAGTCCTTTCTCCTCATAATATTCAATTGCTTTTCTTGTTAAACCTGTTTTGTTTTGAATTTCATTTCTTAACATGGTTTGCCACCTCCTTTAATTAAAAGATAGCACTGTCCCCAACGGACAGGTCAAGCAAAAAACTTACTCGTATTTTTTTCTTTTTTATAGCCAAATAAATTAATCTTATTATCGGAATACATATCATACAAAAGACTACAAGCGATGGAATTTTAGGCATATTAATCACCTCCACTAAAACAACTTAAATTTAGCAATTATAAATAAAACAATTGCAACGATAAAAAGAATACATGCTCTTTTTACTGAAAACCCATAAATTTTTTCAGGATTTCTTTTATCATATTTTATTTGCTTTAAGTCTCCTACTTTCGTATTCATAGAAACCTGTATTCTGTTACTAGATATATATTGTTTACCATCAACTAAGTACATAAAATTTGCCCATTTGGAATTTCCTTTTTTCACAGCCTCCGGATTTGGTTGCCATATAGATACAACCTCTGCTTTTACATAATCTGTATTACTTTTATACAAAAAAGAGGACATTTGCTGTCCCCTCGTTATACAATCAATTCACCACAAAAATCATGAAAGAAGGTTAAACAAATGTCCCATAATGATTCTATCCTAAATATTCTTGGAATTAAAGATAAAAATATTAAAATTATTTCTGTTGAAGAAGCTGAACACAACAACGATTCTGTTAAAGAGTATATAACGCTAATAACAGCTACTCTTTCTTATCCGATTAATCGTTGTCGTAACTGTGGCTTTCCCACAGTTAATAAGGATGGCTTTCGCAAAACTCATGTACGACTGGCAAGTTTAAATGGGAGAAGATATGAACTAGAGCTTCGTAAACAACGCTATAAATGTAAATCATGCCATACTACTTTTGGTGCTATTACTAATTTAACCAAAGAAAATCAAACCTTATCCAGTGATCTCAAAAATCAAATCATGCTTTTAGCTCGTAAAGGCTTATCTGGTCAGCTTATTGCTGAAATGTGTCACTGCTCTCCTAGCAGTGTTCGTCGAACAATCTTAGAGCGCATGGAACCACACTATCGTGTGGCTAAGTTGCCTAAGCATCTATGTTTTGACGAGTTTCGTTCAATTAAGTCTGTGATGTCCTTTATCTGTTGTGACGCTGAAACCCACCAAATTGTCACAAAGTTACAGGATCGTCTATCACCTACCATTGTTGATTATTTTGAAAGTCGTTATTCAAAAGCCGAACGCGAATGCGTTCAATCAGTTGTAATTGATTTAAATGCTCAATATCAAAGTTTTATCTATCGCCTTTTCCCTAATGCCAATATCATTATTGATCGCTTCCACCTTGTACAATTAGCTGGTCGCGCTTTGGACAATTGTCGTATCTCTATCCTAAAGCAACTTGATAAACAGAGCCAAGAATATAAAATTATGAAGTCACATTGGAAGCTATTCCATAAAAAAGCTGAAGATCTTCACCCTGAAGAAGTAGTTTTTCTTCGCGGCGTTAAACAATATATGACTCGCCAAAATGCTGTTGATCTCATTACTAGTAAATTTTCCAAGTTCGCTGAAGTATACCAAACTTACCAAGATATCACGAAAGCCCTAAACGAGCGCAATAGTGAATTACTAGAGTCAACCATCTTAGACTACCAAAAAACCAATACAGAAATGGATACTGCTATTCAAACCCTTCGTCAAAACAGAAAATATGTCTTAAATAGCGCTAAATTTGAATACTCTAATGGTCCTTTAGAAGGCATCAATCGCAAAATCAAAACCCTAAAACGAACTTGTTATGGTTTTGCCAATCAAAAATTTTTCTTTTTAAGAATCGATTGTATTTTTTCGTAAAAAAATACCCCCTACATTTTCGTAGGAAGTATTTTTAGTCAACCATACCAGTTGACAGATATCCCACTTAGGACATTTTCCTACAAGGGGTCCCGAGCGCTTAGTGGGAATTTGTACCCCTTATCGATACAAATTCCCCGTAGGCGCTAGGGACCTCTTTAGCTTCTTGGAAG
>ERZ772962.1044-NODE-1044-length-15196-cov-13.883165_pt1 | contig 15196 bp, 8 predicted proteins | sample MGYA00580676_ERZ772962 | MGnify/ENA primary metagenome ERZ772962 (study PRJEB29015, sample SAMEA2738049) | human oral metagenome | biome: human oral; feature: human-associated habitat; material: saliva | place: China | collected 2230 ...
ACTCCGGAGTGCTTCCCGACGGGCGCCCCTACCTGGTCATGGAACGCTGTGACGGGGGCTCCTTGGCCCAGGTCCTGCAGCACGGCCAGATCAGCGCCGCTCAGGCCGTCAGCATCGTCACGGCCGTGTGCTCCGCCCTGGGCGCCGCTCACGACGCCGGGGTCCTCCACCGCGACATCAAGCCCGGAAACATCCTCATTGACGCTTATGGAAGCCCGCGTCTGAGCGACTTCGGCCTGGCCGCCGTCCAGCGCGAGGGCATCGACTCCTCCGTCACCCTGGAGACGATGACGCCGGACTTCGCTCCCCCGGAGGCCTTCACCCTGGCCGCGCCCTCACCCAGGGGCGACGTGTGGTCGATGGGGGCCGTTCTCTTCGCGCTCCTGACCGGACGCGGTCCTCGACGCACAGCCGACGGCGCACCCCAGAGCCTGCCGGAGATCATCAACCACCTGTCGGTGCCCATCGACACCTCCGACGCGCGCATCCCCGAGGCGTTACGTCCACTGCTCGACCGGGCGCTGCACCCCGACCCCGCTCAGCGGTACCGCGACGGCAACGAGCTGACCGAAGCACTGACTCGGGCCGGCGGGCTCTCGAACGGCGCGTTCAGCACCCCTGACTCGGCGCTACGGGATTCCCACCCCCTGCCTGCGGCGATCTCGACGCCCACAGCCGGATCGCGCCGCTCGAGCAGGGCACTGATGCTCCTGGCACTGGGGGTGACAGCGGGCGTCGTCATCTCCGCCGCTGTGCTGGGCGCCGTCAGGCTCATCGACTCGCTGCCGTCAGCGAACCGGGCAGCCCAGCGGGCCTCTGCCTCGCCCGTCCTACATGCCGGGGCCCGAGCGGAGCAGGGCGCCGGCAGCCGCCCCTCGGCTACGGCCCGGGCAACCGTCCCCGGCTCCCGGAAGGCCTCGCCCTCCCCGACAGCCGCCCCGACTCCCGCGCAGGTCAACGCCCAGGGCATCCCCTACTCCGACGACATGCCGTGGCCTCTGGGGACCTGCCTGAGCCGGACGACCTCGGTCGTGGGCGGCACGAGCGTCAGCCAGGTCGACTGCTCCCAGGCCGACTGGATCGTCTTCGCCGGCGGAACCTTCGATCCGGCCACGACCGCTTCCAGCGCCACCGAGGCCATGGCGAATGACCCTCAGGTCGAGGCCGCCTGCACCAGCGCCTACGCGCAGCGCTACGGACTCGACCTGTCCACCAGCTACACGATCAACACGCTCGGTCCCAATGATGAGGAGTGGGCCGCGGGCAGTCGGGGTTTCGCCTGCGTCCTGGGCCGGTTGTAGATCTGCAGCGGTCTCGCACCCCCTCCGCAGGCGTCGGCCGGCGCCGACGTCAACAGGTCAGCCCCCGGGAGGCGGGTCACCGGCTGGTGCTGGCGAAGACTTCCTCGATGAAGGGATCGACCAGCCCGTGGTAGGCATCCGGGGCGTCCCGCCTCACGCAGTGGCCGACGCCGTCGAGCAGCACCAAACGTACGAGCGGATTGCTCACCTCAGAGGGGTCAGGAGCCATCTCACCGCGACGAGGCGCCAGGTAGAGCGTCGGCGCCCTCAGCCGGTTGATCGCGCTGACGAGGTCGGCCTCGCCGAGATAGGTACCTTCGCGGATGTAACGGCGGTCGACCTGCCTCTTGCACGCGGCCCAGGCCTCAATCTCGGACTCGGTCCATGAGGTCTCGCGCCGCATACGTTCCCGCTCGGCAGCGCCGCCGTCGGCGAAGGCGTTCAGGAAGCGCTCCTGATGCTCCACGAACCAGGGTGCCGGAGCCCAGTGCCCGGTGGGACGCGCGACGTCCTCCAGGACCAATGCCCGAACCAGCTCGGGCCGGGCGACACTCACCCGCAGCGATATGAGTCCACCCAGACTGTGCGCCACGACGACCGGCGGCTCCGGGAACAGCGCCAATGTCCTCGTAAGGTCCTCGTGCATCGTCTGCGGCGCCCGAGCCAGGGCCTCATCGTCCCACCGCGGGGATGCCCCGTGTCCCCGCTGATCGATCGCGAGGACGTGATACTGGGAGGACCAGCGGGCTACGGCATCGGGCCAGGCGGTAGCTGATTCAGTCAGGCCGTGGACTAAGAGCAGCGGCGGATCCGTCGGGTCGCCCCACTCGTGCAACGCAAGCATCGTCACCTCAACGAGTATAGGCGACCTGCGAACGCAGATTTGCTTCCTCCCTTGCTGTTAGCCCTGCGCCGCAGAGCCGGAGTCGTTGTCCGGGACGGCGTCGACCCCGGCCTCCTTGCGCTGCTCGGGCGTGATCGGGGCGGGCGCCTCGGTCAGCGGGTCGAAGCCGCCACCGGACTTGGGGAAGGCGATGACGTCGCGGATGGAGTCGGCCTTGGTCAGCAGGGAGACGATGCGGTCCCAGCCGAAGGCGATGCCGCCGTGCGGCGGAGCACCGAACTTGAAGGCGTCCAGCAGGAAGCCGAACTTCTCCTGGGCCTCCTGCTCGCCGATCCCCATGACGTTGAAGACGCGCTCCTGGACGTCGCTGCGGTGGATACGGATGGAGCCGCCACCGATCTCGTTGCCGTTGCAGACGATGTCGTAGGCGTAGGCCAGGGCGCTTCCCGGGTCGGTGTCGAAGGTCTCCAGGCACTCGGGCTTGGGCGAGGTGAAGGCGTGGTGGACCGCGGTCCAGGCGGACTTGCCCAGGGCCACGTCGCCGTCGGCCTTGGCCTCGGCGGAGGGCTTGAACAGGGGGGCGTCCACGACCCACACGAAGGACCACTCGTCGTCATCGATGAGGCCGCAGCGCTTGCCGATCTCCAAACGGGCGGCGCCCAGCAGGGCGCGCGAGGAGTCCACGGGCCCGGCGGCGAAGAAGATGCAGTCGCCGGGCGCGGCGCCGGCGGCCTGGGCCAGGCCCTCCCGCTCGGCGTCGGTGATGTTCTTGGCGACGGGTCCGCCGAGGGTCCCGTCCTCGGCGACGGTGACATAGGCCAGGCCCTTGGCGCCGCGCTGCTTGGCCCACTCCTGCCAGGCGTCGAAGGTGCGGCGGGACTGGGAGGCCCCACCGGGCATGACGACGGCGCCCACGTAGGGGTTCTGGAAGACCCGGAAGGTGGTGTCCTTGAAGTAGTCGGTCAGGTCCACCAGCTCGCAGCCGAAGCGCAGGTCGGGCTTGTCCGAGCCGTACCTCTCCATGGCGTCGTGGTAGGTCATGCGGGCGATGGGCGTGGGCAGCTCGTAGTCGATGAGCGCCCACACTTCACGCAGCACGTCCTCGGCGACGGCGATGACGTCGTCCTGCTCGACGAAGCTCATCTCCACGTCGAGCTGGGTGAACTCGGGCTGGCGGTCGGCGCGGAAGTCCTCATCGCGGTAGCAGCGGGCGATCTGGTAGTAGCGCTCCATGCCGGCCACCATGAGGAGCTGCTTGAACAGCTGCGGGCTCTGCGGCAGGGCGTACCAGGAGCCCGGTGCCAGTCGAGCCGGGACCAGGAAGTCGCGGGCGCCCTCCGGGGTGGAGCGGGTCAGGGTGGGGGTCTCGATCTCCACGAAGTCGTGGGAGTCCAGGACCCTGCGGGCGGCCTGGCTGACCTTGGCACGAAGGCGGATGGCGTGCTGCATGGCGCTGCGCCGCAGGTCGAGGTAGCGGTAGCGCAGACGCGCCTCCTCGCCGACCTGTCCGGCGTCCTCGGCATGATCGGAGACCTGGAAGGGCAGCGGCGCGGAGGCGTTGAGGATCTCCACGTCGGAGACGACGACCTCGATCTCGCCGGTGGGCAGGTTCGGGTTGGCGTTGCCCTCGGGCCTGGCGCTCACCTCCCCGGTGACGGCCAGGACGTACTCGGCGCGCAGGTCGTGGGCGATCTCCTCGCGGATGACGACCTGGGCGATCCCCGAGGCGTCCCGCAAGTCGATGAAGGCCACGCCTCCGTGGTCACGGCGTCGATCCACCCATCCGGTGAGGGTGACGACCTGGCCGATGTCTGAGGCGCGCAGGGAGCCTGCGGTTCGGGTTCGCAGCACGGTGCTGAGTTCCTTCCGTGTGGGGCACTGAGCCGGTGCCCGTCGGGGCGCACCACGAGACGGGTGGGCGCCGGCGGCAGTTTACAAGGAGCTCGGGTCTCAGTCCTCAGGCCATGGCCCGACGACGTTGGTAGGCAGCCATCCTGCGACGGTTGATCGCCACGAGTACCGACAGAACGACCAGGATCACGCTGAGCCCGAGGACGAAGGCACCGATGATCGGGAAACCAGTTGACTCACCACCGGGCCCCGCGGCCTGGATGCCGGAGGCGGCGGCTGCGTTGGACCGTCCCATGGTCGTGACCTGCCGGGGCGGCGGCGTGGGAGCCGGTGGAACGGTGGGAGGGGCGGACCCGCCTATGACCGTGACACCCGATACTGTGAAGTAGGGGCTCTTGTTGGTGTAGTCCGCCGCGTTGCCCTCCTGGCCGCTCTCCCCCTGGGCCCCGAAGACCCGGAATCGCAGCCAGTGGTTTCCCTGCTCGACGTACTCGGGAAGCTCGAAGGAGCCTGCGGCGGTGCCGTCCTTCTTGACGGTGATCGTGGTGACCACCTCGGACTCCGAGGGTCGCGAGGCGACCAGCGCGCCGTCGTCGACGAGGACCTGGACCGTCACATCACTGGGGAATCCTGAGAGCGTGTACATGATCGTTCCTCCGACGGCGACCGTCGAGGGGCTGACCGTTGAGGCGGTTCCGGTGGTGGAGGGACCGGTCTTGGTGTCCGCGCTGGCGACGGGGCTCGTGGAGACCACCGCCACCAGGCAGGCGAGGAGGACGGAGCAGACGATGACGAGCATCCGCGGTGATCCCTGGAGGCACCTCACGCCAATCCGATGCCGAGCCAGTGCAGGACGTCGATCACGCCGTACGCGCTCAACTGTCCGGGACGTCCGGATCATCTGCTTCCACCTCCTTTCCACGGCCGCGTGCTCAGGCCCCTTGACGATGTCATTGACGCTCTCCTGCCAGACCGTCTCAGCGCCTGCGCGGAAGCCGCAGCCGCGGGGAGGTTCGTGGTGCGCGCAGCGGCATCCCTGAGAACGCGGCGACCAGTAGGCTCACGGCTCCGACGACCAGCAGGCCTCCAGCGCTTCCCAGGAGCATGTCGTTGGCGCTGAGGCCCTTCTTGGTGGGTTCAGCCACGTTGTCCGGGAAGGTCAGCAGCTGAGCCTGGGCCGGACTGCGTGGGTCGGAGGAGGCTGAGGAGATCTCCAGCTTCGCCCACCCCAGGAGGCTGTTGTCACGATCGGCCACCGCCAGCTCGTAGGAGCCGGAGTCGAATGTTGAGATGTCGATGGAGACGCTGTTGGCGGAATCAACCTGCACCCAGCCCTTGGTGGTGGCTCCGGGGAAGACGAACACCGAGACCCACTCGCCCGCCTGCGCCTTGGACTTGGGCAGGACGAGGTTGACGATGTTGCCCTGACGGGATCCGGACAGGGAGCCGGCGTTTTCCGCACTCAGGTGAGCCGCGCTGGTCACCGGGGCCACCGGGCTCCGGTCGGGACGGACGGTGCGCTGTGAGCTCGCGTCAGCCTCAGGTGAGGCCTGTGCCGAGGCCGCGGAGTCCTTGTCTGAGGCATGGGCGTTCTCGCCTCCTGAGCCACCGGCGTTCGGGGCGGGCGCGGTTCCTTCATTCGCGTGCTGCTGGGCGGAGCCGTCCTGGGCGGTCGAGGAGCCGGACTCCGATCCGGCATCGGGTGCCTGCGGCGCAGAGGAGTCGGCCTGGCCGCCTGTGTCTGTACCCGCGCCGGAGCCATGGTCCCCAGAGTTGCTTGTGTCGCCCGGGTTACCCGAGTCACCACCTGGGTTGTTGCCGGGGGCGTTGTCCGTTCCGGGGCGTCCGCCATCCGGGTTCGGTTTCGGAGCGTTCTGATCGGGTTCGATGGTCTGCGGTGCGGGAGCCGCCGACGCCGACTCAGAGGGGCGGGCCGAGGGGACCGCCGAGGCGGAGGGCTGCGACGACGGCGCAGCGGAGGGTGTGGGACCAGGGCTGGCGGGCGAACCCGTCGGCTCCGGTGCGGGTTCGCTGGTGGGCTCCGCAGTGGCCGAGGGCTCCGCGGTCGCGGTAGGAGCCGGGCTCGGCGCGGGGGACGGCTTGGGCTGTGGGGCGACGGCCTTGTTGAGGGCGAAGATGTTGGTGGCGGAGGTCAGCCCGGAATCGATGGGCGAGAGCTGCAGGTAGTAGCGGCCCTTGTCCACGTTCCCCCCGGTGTAGAGGGCCGACAGGTTGAGCTGGGCGTCGAAGGACCCGTGATGGAAGGTGACGGGAACCGAGAGCGTTCCCGGAACCACGTATCCGCCGTAGGCCGCCACCTTGATCTCGACCGACTTGTCGCCGTCGAGCATCTCCCCCTGGGAGCACCAGCCCGTGCCGCGGACCCTGACGGCGGTCTCCGGGTCATAGGTGGGCTCGCTCCCCTGGGGGTCGGAGCCATCGGAGCCGAGCACCTGGATGGCGGGCTTGACCTGGCATGTCTTGACGGTGGCGCTCGGGGAGGCACTCGGCTGAGCCGAGGCAGCCGGTTTGGGCTTGGGAGACCTTGAAGGCGAGGGCGATGAGCTGGGTGAGGCAGTCGCGGAAGGACTCGCCGTCGGGCTGGGTGCCGCGGAGGGACTCGGTGACGGGGATGCCGACGGGCTGGGGGACCCGGAAGGAGTCGGTGAGGGAGTTGCCGAGGGTGTCGGCGACGGCTCAGTCGTGGCATCAGGAGCCGGTTCCGCAGTGGGTGCGGTCGTCGGTTCAGCAGTCGGCACCGGACCGGGTGCAGCGCTCGGTTCTGCGGTGGGCTCCGCAGAGGGTTCGGCAGTCGGCTGCGCGGTGGGCTCCGCCGTCGGTTCTGCGGTGGGCTCCGCAGAGGGTTCGGCAGTCGGCTCCGGCGTCGGCTCGGGGGTCGGAGGGTTGATGACATTCGGGTCCTGCTTGACGAAGGAGAACAGGCCCGTCGTCGCACTCACCGTTCCACTGGTGTAGGTAAGGCTGAAGACCTTCGTACCGACCTCCCAGCCACTATCACCGGTGGCCTGACGCATCCCCTTGACGAGGTAGTCCGTTGGGATGAACACCTCCTGCTTGCCGTTGGCGGGAGCGGGACGCTCGAGCTCGGCCTTGATGCCGGGGAGCAGGTAGGGAGTGACGGTCTTCCCCTCGACGACGTTGAGCGTGATGGTGGGGTCCTCCAGGACCTCCCCTGCGGTACTGCACCAGCTCAACAGGACCGAATCGACCCCCACACCGAATCCGGTCTCATAGACCGGCATTACGTACTCGGGTGCCGACTGCCCCTCAGGGTAGACCATTCTGGCCATAGGGTGGCAGGCCGAGCCGCTCTCATAGTCCTCAACGACATTGCCTGCATTCAGGAGGGGCATGGCGGCCACACCGGCAGTGGCTAGAACAATGCCGAAGGCTGTCAGAACAGCAAGAATCGCGCGCAGGCCCGCCCTGGTCACAGGGAGGGTGGCAAGCAGCCGCTGAGCATATTGCATGACGTGGTCTCGTTCATGGGCGGGGGCAGATGGACTTACTCGTACAGCACATGGCGGACAACCGAGATGCACGAGGAAAGGACGCACCGTGAAGCAGGCGCGACTGCCTTTCGCGAACGATGATAGACGGACGCCTCCCTTCTAAGAATCCGCTATCACCCGAAAACATCGTCCGCGTTGTCGATTCCGGGTTAAGTATACACAGCGGTAACCCGTCAATCGGTCGGGTTGAGACCATTCAGAACCGGGAGACTTGAGGAAACTCGAGCAATGGTAACGATAAATTGGGATACGTAACCCCTTTGTAGCCAAGATTTCTTTTGTGTCACGGTTTTATTTGCGCCGCAGATCCGGCCCCTGCGGCGTGCCCAGCACTGCCGATAGCCGCACACGGAGCACCTCAGGTGGCTCATGAGCAGGACCCCAGGTCCTGCTCATGAGCGTCAAGCCCCCAGGACAAGGCATGACGCCACCAGGCGTAGTCGTGCCCTCCTCGCTCCTCGCGATACTCGAGCAGCGCTCCTTCGACCCCAAGAAGCTCTGAGACGGTGCGAGCCCCCTGACGCAGGCCGTCTTCATGGACCCCGCACTGGACCACCAGTCGCGCCCCCAGCCCCTGACCATCATGAGGATGCTGGTCGCTTCTTGGGCGTTGCAGGCTCCGGGCCTCGGAGCGGTGACGCAACCAGCGCAGCAGTTCCCCCTCGCCCTCACCTCGCCGCTGAGAGCCGAGCCAGAAGGATCCGGACTGGACAATGGCACGAGTAGCCAGCTCGGGATGACGCAGAACCAGGTCGGCCGCAGCAACCCCTCCCAAAGACTGCCCAGCCACCACGGTCCGATCCGGGCGCCACATGCAACCAGCACCATCCTCAGAGGACACAGCTATCCTGCAGCCTCGTCCGCAGACGGCCCGATGTGCCGCCTGCAGACACCTACGGAGCAGTTCTCTGCTGCGTCGCGGATCCCCCAGGTCGCGTGAGCGCATGGCCAGGCTGCCGGACTCGATGAGCAGCACATCCCATTGGCGGGATCTGGGGGCCAGGTGATCGACGGCATGGTTACCACGCCAGATGTTTCCGTCGAGCAGGATCAGCAGACCCCGCTCACTGTGCCCGCAGGAGCCCTCCTGGACACGGCCCCCGCACCACAGTGTGACTCGCCGTCCGGGGTCTCCCGGCTCATCAAAGTCTGTGAGCACCTCGTTCTCCAGGTCGAACCGGAGGACGTACCTGTCGTGTTCATCCTGGGGACGGCTCAGCGGCTGCCACGCCCCCTCTGCCGAAGCGCCCGAGCCGATCATCCAATCCGGGTGCAGCATGGCCTTGGGGCCCGCCCATAGCGAGGACACCAGACCGAAGCCGTCATGCAGCCGGTCGGGATTGAGGGGATCGGGCCGTCCCAGTGCGTGAACGCGCTTCCAGCACTCGCGTCGGGCCCCGGCGTCGTCAGGCAGGGCGTCATGAGTCACAACGATCCGGTAGCTCACAAGCGCATCCTGCGGCAGCAGGACGTGAAGCGCCCACCAGCCGGTCCCGGGAACCCGGGCGGCCAGTGCCGGCGCGATGTGAGCGCGATGGTTGTCGGTCAGGGTATTGAGATGGATGAGCACACTGGGGCTGGCGCCGTGCCGGTGGTCATCACGCCACAGGAAGCTCGCCTCCACCATCTCAACCCCGTTGATGATGTGTCCCTCCCCCAGGACGGGAGTGCCGTGCACCGCGGCAGCGGCCAAGGCTGAATCGTCAGGAACCGGAGGCCACCACGCCGGGGTGATGCGAAGCGGGCCACCGTCCTGGGCCACAGGAGTCGCGGCCAGCTGTCTCCACCGTGCCTGCGGCACAGGCGGTTGATCGCCACACCCCCCACTCACGTCGCCGACTTTACAGCCACGCAGTAATCGGTTCCACGTATCGGTTCCACAGTGATCCGGCGATGGGAGGCTCGCATCATGGGACGCATGGCAGGCTTGCATTGTTCCGGGGAGCGTGGCATAGGGTAGTCGTCATGACGCACATCGTTCTTACGGCCACAACCGCTCCTGGCGCACAGGCGCTCGCGGTCATGTGTGGTGCGCAGATGTGTTGTTGTCGAGCCTATTGATTCCGTCCCCTCCCCCGGCGCTGAACCTGCCCGTGGAGCGTGACGACGCCTCAAAGCAGCGTTGACGCCGTCCGAGAACGACAACCGGCCATGACGTCGTGGGCTCCCGTGCCGCGTATTTTCCGCTCGCCAGAGTACGGAGACGCCCTTTCACACGCTCTGATGGCCTGAGGCTGTGTCCGCACTTACTCGGCTTGCTCCGCTCGGCTTCTCGTGCTCCTCCTCCACCATTTTCACCGGGACGCTGCTGCGTCATGCGCATCGAGGCCCGTTCCCACCACTACAGGAGAAACCATGTCCACGTCCTCGTCGTCCTCTTCTTCCTCCGATCCGTCCCAGTCCTCCAATTCCTTGTCCTCCGTCCCATCGGAGGCCGAGGTCGTGGAGACTCAGGAGGTCACGGCTGAGAACGCCGCCGCGATTCTGGCAGCCGATGACGACATCGATGATCCCGACGCCAATGAGACGGATCAGTCGCATCGCGGCAAACCGTCACGGCGCACGCTGCTCACGATTGGGGGACTCGCAGCCGCTGCCGTGGTCGGTACCGGCGCGTACCTGACGATTCGGCGTACCAACCAAGGAGTCATCGGAGCCCACGAGGCACTCCCCCTGGTGATTGGCGGCGACATCTGCGCCGCACCACTGTACGCCGCGTACCACCAGGGATTCTTCGACGACGCAGGACTGAAGGTCACGCTGGCGCGCACCCAGCAGACCGAGGACACCAAGGACGGCGTGGGCGCCGGTAAGTACATTGGCGCTCCGGGAATCTTCTTCTCCTGGCTGGAGCCGATCTACAACGGCCTCAACGCCAGGCTCACCGCAGGGCTCCACGCCGGCTGCCTGCGCCTGGTGGTGCGCAAGGACTCTCCGTATCAGAAGCTGGCTGACCTGAAAGGCACCACCATCGGCGTGCCGTCACTGTCGTCGTCGGCCTTCGCCTACTTCGCGATCGGGCTGTCAGAGGCCGGTATCAACGTCAAGCCGGACGGAGGCGACATCACGTGGCGCACAGTCGATGCGGACTCCTTGGGGACCGCGCTGACTGACGGCCAGGTGGACGCCATCATGGGTTCTGACCCCGGGCCGCTGCTTCCCGTCTTCAGTGGGACGGCCCGTGAGCTGGCCAACAACGACGCTGAGGAGTTCTGCTGCTCGGTGGCACTCAACGGGGACTTCGTACGTCGGCAGCCCAAGGAGGCGAAGGCTCTGACCGAGGCCTGGTTGAAGGGCTCGGCCTACGTGCCGGACCACATCGAGGAGATCGCCAAGATCGAGGTCGACAACGACTACGTCGCCGCCGACCAGGACGTCGTCGTCCGGGTGCTTAAGACATACGGGTTCAAGGCCTCTGCCTCCAGGTTCCGGGCCGCGATCGAGCCCGGCATCGAGAAGTTCAAGGGAACCGGTTTCATCGCATCCGACGTCTCCGCCCGGAAGCTGACCGACACCGTCATCGCCGATCTCGGCATCAAGGACTGAGTGACGATGCCCGCTGAGGTGAGCCCCACGACCACATCAACCGCATCCGTCAAGCCCATCGACAACAGGGATCCGCAACCTCCCTCCTCCACGGCCAGGAAGAGCGCACCAAGCGATCACCGTTCCAGCGCAGGCGCGCTTGTGAGCACGACGGCACTGCTCTTGTGGTTGGCCTACCTGGTCCTCCTCATCGCCCTGCCGGAGGCAGACCTTCTCCGCAAGGAGTCAACCACTCCAGTCGCCGTCCTTGCCGGGGCATGGCTGACCGCCCTGATCGCGTGGACACTCACCGCACGGGTCCGACCGGCCTCTTCGGCAGCGAGGTCTCTGACGCACTTCCTGCCCTGGATCAACGCCGCCGGCGCATGGTTCATCGTCTGGCAGCTGACAACATCCAAGCTCGGACTGCTCACGCCCCCGTACTTCGCCGCCCCAGAAATACTCATTGCCTCCTTCCTCGGTGACTGGAGGCTGCTGCTCAGCTGCCTGGGCGCCTCGGCGCTGCTCTTCATCATCGGGTACACGGCCGGATCGGTGCTGGGGTTCTTCACAGGCCTGCTCATGGGCTGGTCGAGGCGCGCCGACTACTGGCTCCATCCGCTCCTTCAGACCGTCGGGCCAGTTCCCGCGGCCTCACTCCTTCCGCTGGCACTGCTGTTACTTCCGACGACGTACACCTCGGCAGCCTTCATCGTCGGCTTCGGCGCCTGGTTCCCCATGGCGACCATGACCCGCGCGGGCATACGCTCCGTGCGCCGCGACTACATCGACATGGCCCGCACACTGGGAGCCGATGAGCTCTTCCTTATCAGACGAGTGGCCGTGCCCTCAGCACTTCCGGACATGCTCACCGGCCTGTTCACAGGCCTGGGAACCTCACTCGCCGCCCTCATGACCGCCGAGCTGACCGGTGTCGACAAGGGCCTGGCCTGGTACATCAACTGGGTCAAGGGCTGGGCGGACTACCCCCGGATGTACGTGGGCCTCATCATTCTGGTGACCTTCTGCCGCACGCTCATGGTCCTGCTGTTCAAGATCCGCTCCTCGCTGCTGGCATGGCAGCAGAACCTTGTGAGGTGGTGAACCGATGTCTACTGGTTCGTCGGCGGCTACTGCCGCGCCGCAGGTCTCGACTCCGTCCGTCCCCCGCGGGGCACAGGTCGATCTCGCTGGTGTCTCCCACAGCTACCCGTTGTCCCATGACCTGGAGCATGGGTGGCTCCATCTGCTGCTGCGCCGGTTCTCCCCCGCTGCGAGGGCTCGCTATGAGGCTGAGGCTGCCAAGCCGGATCAGCTTGCCGTCCTCAATGACATCGACCTGACGGTGGCACCCGGGGAGTTCGTCTCACTCGTGGGGCCATCCGGCTGCGGGAAGTCCACGATCCTGAGACTGCTGGCCGGATTGGAGCAGCCCGTCGAGGGCAGCGTCACCGTCGACTCCACGCAGGTGACCGGGCCCTCGCCGCTGCGCGCGCTCGCGTTCCAGGACGCCACGCTGCTGCCGTGGAGAACCGTGCGGGACAATGTCGCCCTGGGTCCTGAGGCAAGAAACCGCATGGAGCGCGACCGACGCCGGGTGGAGGCGGCCCTGCAGATCGTGGGGCTGCGGGACTTCGCCGACTCCTACCCCTCCACGCTCTCAGGCGGTATGGCTCAACGGGCCTCACTGGCCCGAGCCCTGGTCAACCGGCCCCGGCTCTTCCTCCTGGATGAGCCCCTGGGCAAGCTCGACGCCCTGACACGCCTCCAGCTCCAGGACGAGATCCTCAAGTTGTGGGAGTCCCAACGCTTCACGGCCGTCCTGGTCACCCACGACGTGGACGAGGCCCTACGCCTGTCCAACCGAGTGGTCGTCCTGTCAGAGCGCCCTGCGCGCATCGTCGCCGACATTGATGTGCCCGAGCACGACGAGTCGAGTGACGAGGTCCGCGAGCTGCGTCGGAAAATCCTCAGCCTGCTGGGGCGGTGAACGGGCCACGAGACCGACCTCACCTGTGATCCAGCCCGTGGAGCGCGGAGTTCCGCTGATTCTCCCGTAGCCTGGGCACAGGAGCGATCCGTGCCCTGTTGACCCCGTTCGGGTCCTGCCGCACCCGGTGTGCGGCACGAGTATCCCGTGAGTCTGTGCGTGTTAGCCCATGAGTCACCCGGCCAGTCCGGGTGCGGGGCGAGTGTGGTGGGCCAGGTACGGCAAAGAGCGGAGGACAAAAGGTCCTCCCCCACACTCCGCCGCGGTCCCCACCATCTTCAAGGGGACAGATATGGGAAAACTTCATGACTCACTCCAGCAGTACTGCACCTGGCGCCTCCGACGCTCAGAGCAAGGACGGCAACGGCCCCCTCAGCCTCGATGCGCTATTCTCCGCCGAGCTCTCCGGCGGCGAGCAGACCGGCCCGGCCAAGAACGACGAGGAGAGCACTGTCGCCGCACCGCACCACCGCGACGGCACCGCCTCCTCCCCCGAGGACTTCGCCACTCCCGCCTCCTCCGATTCCCCTGAGGACCCGGAGGACGTCGACCACGAGGAGGAGGCGGACGACGTCGACCGAGACCTCCCCGAGGCCGACCCGGAGGACGAGATCGACAACTCCGATGAGGACGACGGAGTCGACATTGATGAGGACGAGGTTGACGGCCACACCCCCTTCATCGACACCGATGCTGATTCCGACACTGACTCCGACGGCCGCCAGCGCGACGTCGAGCGCGCCGCCTCGCCGCGCGACCGGGACAAGAGCGAGGTGAGGACCGCTCACGAGGATGAGGAGATCACCTTCGCCGACCTGGGTCTTCCCGGTGACCTGCTCAAGGCCGTCACCGACATGGGATTCGTGACCCCCACCGCCATCCAGAAGGAGGCGATCCCCGTTCTGCTGGCCGGCCGCGACGTCGTGGGCGTCGCCCAGACCGGAACCGGCAAGACGGCGGCCTTCGGGCTTCCGCTGCTCGACGCCGTCGACTCGCGCGACAACGTCGTTCAGGCGCTCGTTCTGGCCCCCACCCGCGAGCTCGCGCTCCAGAGCGCCGAGGCCATCACTGATATGGCTGCCCGCTCCCGCGGACTGGAGGTGGTGGCCGTCTACGGCGGTGCCCCCTACGGCCCCCAGATCGGCGCGCTCAAGGGCGGCGCCCAGGTCGTCGTCGGCACTCCCGGGCGCGTCATCGACCTCATTGACAAGGGCGCGCTCCAGCTCGACGACGTGCGCTACTTCGTCCTGGACGAGGCCGACGAGATGCTGCGGATGGGCTTCGCCGAGGACGTGGAGACGATTGCGGAGTCCCTTCCCACCGATCGGCGCACCGCCCTGTTCTCCGCGACGATGCCTCCGGCCATCCAGGCCGTAGCGCGTCAGCACCTCCACGAGCCCGTTCAGGTGGAGGTCTCCAGGCCGGCCTCCACTGTCGCCACCGTCCACCAGACCTACGCGGTGGTTCCCTTCCGTCACAAGATCGGCGCCGTCTCCCGGGTCCTGGCCGTCACCGACGCCGAGGCCGCCATCGTCTTCGTACGGACCAAGTCCACGGCCGAGGACGTCGCCATCGAGCTGGCGGGCCGGGGCATCCAGGCCGCCGCGATCTCCGGTGACGTGCCTCAGCGCGAGCGCGAGCGCCTGGTGGAGCGGCTGCGCGCCGGCACCCTTGACGTGCTGGTGGCCACGGACGTCGCCGCCCGAGGCCTGGACGTGGACCGCATCGGCCTGGTGGTCAACTTCGACGTGCCCCGCGAGGCCGAGGCCTACGTGCACCGTATCGGTCGCACGGGCCGCGCCGGCCGCCACGGCGAGGCCGTCACCTTCCTGACCCCCAAGGAGAAGGGCAAGCTCCGCCAGATCGAGCGCCTCACCGGAAGCCGTCTGGAGGAGATCACCCTGCCCTCCCCCGCGGACGTCTCCGAGCACCGCGCCCGCAAGCTCCTGTCCAAGGCCACCGCCCGTCACGAGCGTGGCCGTCTGGACATGTACCTGCCGCTGGTCGCCGAGTCCGCCCGGGAGCTGGACATCGACGTCGAGGAGCTGGCGGCCACGCTGCTGGCCCTGGCCGTGGGAGACGAGGGACCGCGCAGGCGCGAGGACCGGGGCGGTGAGCGCCCCCAGCGCGCCCGCCGGGAGGAGAACCTCGA